>Ga0302314_10005639_pt1 | contig 22761 bp, 19 predicted proteins | sample III_Palsa_N2_3_FD_200533 | JGI IMG/M metagenome (GOLD analysis project Ga0302314, IMG submission 200533) | Peat permafrost microbial communities from Stordalen Mire near Abisko, Sweden - III_Palsa_N2_3 | ecosystem: Environmental > Terrestrial > Soil > Palsa > Peat permafrost | place: Sweden... | reverse complement strand
GAAACAACAAAGCCCCGAACAGGTCAGGGCTTTGCAGAAAAACTGGAGCGGGAAACGAGACTCGAACTCGCGACCCCGACCTTGGCAAGGTCGTGCTCTACCAACTGAGCTATTCCCGCATTGGAGCCGCGCATTCTAATACGTGAATGCAGATCGTCAAGCCCGTGCCGCGCTGGTCAGGTGCCGCTGCCGCCCGGCGGTTGCTGTGGCATGTCGCCGCGCAGGGTCGGCCATGCCGCGCGCAGGTAGTACACGCCGGACCAGATCGTCAGGATGCCTGCGATCACCAGCAACCCTTCGCCGATGTGGTACAGACGCAGGGCCGTGGCTTCCTTCTCGTGCTGCACGATCAACACGACCAGCGCGACCATCTGCATGACGGTCTTGAGCTTGCCGATGAAGGCGACCTTGATGGTGGCGCTCATGCCGACTTCAGCCATCCATTCACGCAGAGCCGAGACGCTGATCTCGCGCCCGACGATCACCGCTGCGGTCACCGCCATCAGGATGCCGGACCAACCACTGTTGGGATGCGACTGCACCAGCAGGAAGAGCGTGACTGCCACCATCAGCTTGTCGGCGACCGGATCGAGAAACGCACCGAACGCCGAGGTCAGGTTCATCCGGCGAGCCAGGTAGCCATCCAGCCAATCCGTGAACGCCGCCAGCACGAACACGATTGCCGCGGTGATGTTGTGACCGCGAAATGGCGCATAGAAAACCACCACCATGACCGGCAGCAGTGCGACGCGAAACAGGGTCAGCCAGGTTGGCAGGTTGATACGCATGAGTTGTTCCGAAGAGTTGCCACAGTGTCGCATGCCATCGCGCAACGAATGAATGATTTACATCCGATTCGTTCAGCCATGCAGGCTGGCATAGATGCGCTCGGCCAGGCCGCGATCGATGCCCTTGACCTGCATCAGTTCCTCGACCCCTGCGCTCTCCACGCCGGCGAGGCCACCAAATGCCTTGAGCAGTGCCGAGCGGCGACGTGCGCCGATGCCCTGCACCTCTTCCAGCACGCTGCGCTCACGCGCCTTCTCGCGCCGCTTGCGATGACCGCTGATGGCGAAGCGGTGGGCTTCGTCGCGTACGGCGGCAACCAGGTGCAATGCAGGTGATGAGGAGCCCGGATGCAGCTCGCGGCCGGAGTCAGCCAGGACCAACGTTTCCTCGCCTGCGCGCCGACCTGGCCCCTTGGCCACACCAACCACTTCGATGCCGGTGACGCCGAGTTCCTTCAGCACATCCAGCGCCTGCGCTACCTGCCCGTTGCCGCCGTCGATCAGCAGGATGTCCGGGCGCACGCCCTCGCCTTCGGCGACCTTGCGAAAGCGTCGGGTGAGCGCCTGATGCATGGCAGCGTAATCATCACCGGGCGTGATGCCGGCGATATTGAAGCGCCGGTAGTGCGACTTCTCCGGCCCTTCCGGCCCGAACACCACACACGAGGCGACCGTCGCCTCACCCATGGTATGGCTGATGTCGAAACACTCGATGCGGCGGGGCGATGTGGCCAGCTCGAGTATTTTCTGCAGGTCGTCGAAGCGCGCACCCAGGGTCTGCCGGCTCGCCAGACGGGCGGTCAGTGAAGCCTGCGCATTGCGCTCGGCCATCTGCAGGAATTGCGCGCGATCGCCGCGCACGCTGGATTTAAGTTCGACCGCATGACCGGATTGCTGGGCCAGCAGTTCCGCCAGGATCTCCTGGTCGGCAACCGGTTCACAGAGGATCAGTTCGCGCGGCACCGGCCGGTCGAGGTAATACTGCGCGATGAATTGGGCCAGCACGTCGGCAGGCTCGGCATCCAGTGGCAGGCGCGGAAAGAAATCGCGCGTGCCGAGACTGATGCCATTGCGGAAGAACAGCACGCTGATGCAGGCCATGCCCGACTCGATGCGGCAGGCGATCACGTCCATGTCGGCGCTGGCGCCTTGCACGTGATGCTGCGCCTGCAGCTGGCGCAATGCCGCCACCTGGTCGCGCAGGGTCGCCGCCCGCTCGAATTGCAGCGACTTGCTGGCACGTTCCATCGCCTCGGCCAGTTCGTCGATCACCGCGTTGCTGCGCCCCTCCAGGAACATCTCGGCGTGGCGCACATCGCTGCGGTAATCCTCGGTGCTGATCAGCTGCACGCACGGCGCAGTGCAGCGGCCGATCTGGTGCTGCAGGCACGGCCGCGAGCGGTTGCGAAAATAGCTGTCCTCACACTGGCGCACCTTGAACAGCTTCTGCATCAGGCTGAGGCTTTCGCGCACCGCGTAGGTACTCGGATATGGCCCGAAATAGCGCCCCGGCAAGTTGCGGGCGCCGCGATGGAATGCCAGCCGTGGATAGTCCTCGCCACCGGACAGGTAAATATATGGGTAGCTTTTGTCGTCGCGCAGAAGAATGTTGTAGCGCGGCTTCAGCGACTTGATCAGCTGCGACTCCAGCAGCAGCGCCTCGCCCTCGGTGCGCGTCACGGTGATATCGACACGGGCGATCTGCGCCACCATCGCGGCGATGCGCGGCTCCATCCGCGGCTTCAGGAAATAGCTGCCGACGCGCTTCTTGAGATTGCCGGCCTTGCCGACATACAACAACTCACCGGCCGCGTCGAAATGACGATAGACGCCGGGTGAAGAGGTGAGCGTGCTGACGAAGGCCTTGCCGTCGAAGGGTGGCGGTTGCGCGGGCTGCATGCGGGCATTCTAGCGGGTGTGGATAGTGGCCGGAGGCGCTGGCATTCCCACCCGAAGTGGTGGCTCAATGATGCGTACGCAGCCACTGTTCGGCGCGATCGAGATCGGCCTCGGTATCGATGCCCGGCGGGAACGGCTCGGGGGTCAGGCGTACCGCGATCGCATGGCCGTGTTCGAGCACACGCAGCTGCTCCAGCGATTCGGTCTGTTCCAGCGGCGTGCGCGAAAGGCGCGCGTAACGCGCCAGGAATCCGGCACGGTACGCATAGATGCCGATATGCCGAAGGAACGGCGAGCCGGACGGCAACGCATCCCGATTCATGGCAAATGCATCGCGTGCCCATGGCAACGGTGCCCGGCTGAAGTACAGCGCCCGCCCGTTCGCCGTGCGTACAAGCTTCACCACGTTCGGATCGAACAGTTCCTCGGCATCAATGATCGGCGTAGCCAGGGTCGCCATGGGCGCATCGTCACCGGCGAGCGCCTTGGCCACCGCGCGGATGCCTGCAGCCGGCGCAAATGGCTCGTCACCCTGCAGGTTCACCACGATGCTGTCGTCAGCCCAGCCGTAGTGTGCCGCGCACTCGGCCAGCCGGTCGCTGCCTGATGCGTGATCGTTGCGGGTCATGCAGATTTGCACCCCTTCTTGTCCGGCGAGTGCATCGGCGATGCGCTGATCGTCCACCGCTACCACGACCTGGCGCGCGCCGGCCTGCAGCGCACGCTGCGCCACCCGCACCACCATCGGCACGCCGCCAATCTCCCGCAGCGGCTTGGCCGGCAGGCGGGTCGAGCCGTAACGAGCGGGAATGGCGACGATGAACGGAGGCACGGCGTTGGACATGGGTAACCCTTCAACTAGAGCGCAAGCCTAGCCGCAACCTTGCACGCAGGCGAGCGGACGGTTCAGGCGGCAGCCTGCAGTGCGAAGCCACAACCATTGGCCAGCTCCAGAAAGCCCGGAAAAGAGGTGGCAACGTGGCGACAGTCATTGATCTGCACCGGCCCCGTCGCAACCAGCCCGGCCACCGCGAAGCTCATCGCAATGCGATGGTCGAGATGGCTTTCCACGGTGCCAGCACCGAGCCGGCCACCATGGATGATCGCGCCATCCGGGGTCTCCTCGATCATGGCGCCAAGCGCACGCAGGCCCGTAGCCATCGTGGCAATGCGATCGGACTCCTTCACGCGCAATTCGGCAGCACCGCGGATGACCGTACGGCCGCCGGCGACGGCTGCCGCGATGAACAGCGCGGGAAACTCGTCGATCATGTCGGGCACCAGTGCCTCAGGCAACTCGACACCATGCAGCGGCGCATGGCGCACGACCAGATCGCCCACCGGCTCACCGCCGGCCTCGCGTTCCTGTTCGACCGTGATGTCCGCGCCCATCAGGCGCAGTGCCTGCAGCAAGCCGGTGCGACGCGGATTGAGACCCACCGCCGGCAGGCGCAACTCGGAGCCCGGCGCGATGCTGGCGGCGACCAGGAAGAATGCCGCCGAGGAAAAGTCGGCCGGCACGTCGACATCGGTTGCACGCAGGACATGGCCACCGGCGAGTCGGGCGTGGCCGGGCGAAAAGGTGATCGGCCAGCCGAACGCCGCCAACATGCGCTCGGTGTAGTCGCGGGTCGGATGCGGCTCGACGATCTGGGTCTCGCCCGCAGCGTACAGGCCAGCCAGCAGCAGCGCGGACTTCACCTGTGCACTGGCAACCGGCAGCTCGTAATGGATCCCGCGCAATGGCTGGCCACCATGCGCGTGCAACGGCGGCAAGCCATCGCGCGTGTCGATGCGCGCGCCCATCGACGCCAGCGGATCAGTCACCCGGCGCATCGGCCGCTTCGAGAGCGAGTCATCGCCGACCAGAGTGCTGTCGAAGGCCTGCCCGGCCAGCAAGCCGGTCAGCAGGCGCATGCCGGTACCGGCGTTGCCGCAATCGAGTGGCTGCGACGAGCCGCGCAGGCCATGCAGGCCAACGCCGTGCACCACGCGCTCACCTGCCGACGGTGTCTCGATGCGTACGCCGAGCTGTGACAGCACGGCCGCGGTGGCGCGGGTATCTTCGCCCTCGAGGAAGCCGCGGATGCGCGAGTCCCCTTCGGCGATGGCGGCCAGCATCAGCGCACGATGCGATACCGACTTGTCGCCAGGCACTCGCACGCTGCCATGCAAAGGTCGGCCCGGTTGACTGCTCCAGTCGAGACTGTTCTGGTCGACATGATTCAAGCGAAATTCTCCATGCCCATCGCGTGGATCAGGGCAGTGCCACCGGGTAGGAACCCAGCACGCGTATCGTCGCTGCCGACTCGCCGATATCGTGTACTGCAGCTTGCAACGCGTCATCGTCGATATGGCCGGAGACGTCGATGAAGAATGCGTACTGCCACTTGCCGGTATGTGCCGGCCGCGACTCGATCCGGTTCAGGCTGATGCCGTGCTTGGCGAACGGGCTGAGCACGTCGTAGAGCGCGCCTGGCTTGTCGTTCACGGTGATCAGCAGCGAGGTGCGATCGTTGCCGGATGGCGGGAACAGCGAACGGCCGATCACCAGGAAGCGCGTGGTGTTGTCGGCGCGATCCTCGATGCCCTGCGCCACGGTCTTGAGACCGTAGATTTTGCCGGCCGTCTCACCCGCGATCGCTGCCGCATCATCGGCGTGCCGTGCCAGCCGCGCGGCCTCGGCATTGCTGCCCACCGCGATGCATTCGACGCCAGGCAGATTGATCCGCAACCAGGTCTTGCACTGCTGCAGCGACTGCGCATGTGCGTAGACACGCTTGACGTCCTCCAGCTTGCCCAGCTGCGAATGCAGGCACTGGTGCACGCGCAGCTCCACTTCGCCGCAGATGGTGGCTTCGGAAGTGAGGAACATGTCCAGCGTGACCTGGATCATGCCCTGCCCGGAGTTCTCCACCGGTACTACGCCGAAATCGGCATGGCCGGCAGCGACTTCCTGAAACACTTCCTCGATGCTGCCCAGCGGCAGCCCATAGGCAGCATGGCCGAAATGCTTGCGCACCGCCTGCTCGCTGAACGTGCCTTCGGGCCCTAGGAAACCGATCTTCAGCGGATCTTCCTGTGCCAGGCAGGAGGACATGATCTCGCGGAACAGCCGCACCATTTCGGTATCGGACAGCGGGCCGTCGTTGCGGTCCACCACCATGCGCAGCACATGGGCTTCGCGTTCCGGGCGGTAATAGTCGATCGCCGAAAGCCCCGAACCCTTCACTTTCGCCACCGTCTGCGCGTGGTTTGCGCGCTCGGAAATCAGCTGCTGGATCTGTCGGTCGATGCTGTCGATGCGCTCGCGCATCTCGCTCAGCGGTGTCTTTTTATCGGTCATGCCTTTAGCCGCCTGGATGTATAGAAGTCCAAATCGTGGATTGGCATCATGCCTGAAAAATGCTGCTTTCGGCCAACATTTCCGGCCAATCAGCCATGCCGCGCGGCAAAATCCTGCATGAAGGCCGTCAGCGCCTGCACAGCCTCCAGCGGCACCGCGTTGTACAGCGACGCGCGCATGCCGCCGATCGCCTTGTGCCCTTTCAGCGCCAGCAGGCCAGCAGCTTCGGACTCCTTGAGAAAGGCTGCATCCAGCGCGCTGTCGTGCAGGGTAAACGGCACATTCATGCGCGAACGTGCGGATGGATCGATCGGGTTGCAGTAATAGCCGCCCGAGCCGTCGATGGACTGGTACAGCAATGCAGCCTTGGCGCGATTGCGCTCGCCGATCACGGCGACACCGCCCTGCTCCTTCAGCCACTGGAAGGTCAGCCCGGCCAGGTACCAGCCCCAGGTGTTCGGCGTGTTGAGCATCGAGTCGTTCGCGGCCTGCTCCGCGAAGCGGAAGATCTTCGCCATCGGCCGGCCGGCCCGCTGCAGCAGGTCGCGCCGGATGATCATCACCACCAGCCCGGACGGACCGATGTTCTTCTGCGCACCGGCGTAGATCAGCCCGAAGCGCGAGATGTCGAGCGGCTCGGACAGGATATTCGACGACATGTCGGCCACGAGCGGCACCGCACCCACCGCGGGAATGTCGTGGAATTCCACGCCGTGGATCGTCTCGTTCGGCGTGTAGTGCACATAGGCGGCCCGCGGATCGAGCTGCCAGCTGTCGCGCGATGGCAGCTTCAGGTAATCGTCGGCCTTGCCGCTGGCGGCCACGTTGGCGCGCACATACGGCGCCGCCTCACTGATCGCTTTCGAACTCCAGTGGCCGCTGTCGATGTAATCGGCGCAGTCGCCCTCACCGGCGAGATTCATCGGGATCTGCGCGAACAGCTGGGTGGCGCCGCCCTGCAGGAATAGCACGGCGTAGTCGGTGGGAATCGCCAGCAAAGCGCGCAGATCGGCTTCAGCCTGTGCAGCCATCTCGATGAAGCGCTTGCCGCGATGGGACTGCTCCATCACCGAGGCACCGCTGCCGTTCCAGTCCAGCAATTCGCGCTGGGCGCGTTCGAGTACCGCCAGTGGCAGCGCCGCCGGACCGGCGCTGAAATTCCAGACTCTGCTCACTTGCCGCTGCATCCCATCGTGGTGTTTCACGCATTATGGCGCGGCGCAGCATGGAGTGGTCAACTAAAGGCGATCGACTCAGAAGCGGATCAACAGCACCAGTGCAATGCCTAGTGCCAGCACGGCAGCGGTCACGATCAGCCACCAGACTTCACCCGTCGGGCCGGCCGCTTCTTCGGGCAGGTGTTCCGGTGGCGGCTCGGGCATCACGATCTCAGGTTCCGGCTCCATTCCCGGTGCTTCGACGATGAAGCGATGCATCGCCAGGCCGATCTGATCACCCGGCTGCAAGGCCAGCTTCTGCACCGTGACGCCATTGACCCGCAGCGGATGGCGCCCGGATGGCTGGGTGGTTTCCAGCAACAGCTGACCTTCCTGCCAGGAAATGCGCAAGGCGACCACGTCACCCTGCGGCAGCTCCAGCGGACAATTCCCCTGCGGTCCCAATTCCAGGCTGCCCTGCAGCGGCAATACCCGACCGGACAGCGGGCCGGCCACGGCACGCAAGGCTACCGTGCAGCGCCCCTGCTCGGGCACGCTGAGCGGTGGGCGCAAGGACGGATCCTGATCGGCGCGCAGCAACATGCGGCAGTCGCCCACGCTGACCACGTCACCCAGGCGCAGCAACGCACGTTCGCGTACCGGTCGCGCATTGACGTAGATGCGATCGGCCGACGGCATGACCTGCAATACCCATCCCCGACGATCCTGCTGGATCCGCAGGTGCTGGGGCGCAGCCTGGGTTGCAGCCAGCACCAGGTCGTTGTCGGACGCGCTGCCGATGCGCAACTGCGCCTGCGTCCAGTGAAAGTCCTCACGAGCCGCATTGGGGAATTCGATACGCATGGATCAACCGCCGGAAAGACCGCGAAACTCTAGCATGCAGACGCATGCCATTAAGATGTGCGTTTACCTGGAGCCTGTCATGCCAAAAATCGATATCCGCCGCGCGCATCAGCTGTCGATTGCCGAGGCCCGTGCCGTGGTCGACAAGGTGGCCGCGCGGATGCACGAAAAGCTTGGCGTGGACGGACAATGGGATGGCGACACGTTGCGTTTTTCACGACCCGGCGTGAAAGGCACGATCGCCGTCAGCAGCGATGCGATCCAGGTCAATGCCGAACTCGGGCTGATGTTCTCCCCGCTGAAGGGCATGGTCGAGCAGGAGATCCGGCGCAAGCTGGACGAACATTTCGCCTGATCGTCACCGGGACGCGCTGAATGGTCCCAGGGTGCCGCTTGATGTTTCTTTAACCAGAACCACAATCCATGGCATAATCGACGGCTTACGCAGCCATGACGGCTGTGCGTGAACCCCGGAACACATGGCTAAAGACGACGTCATCGAAATGGAAGGCACGGTCCAGGAGACCTTGCCCAACACCATGTTTCGTGTGCAATTGGAGAATGGGCACGTGATCATCGCCCACATTTCCGGCCGCATGCGCAAGCACTACATCCGCATCCTCACCGGCGACAAGGTCAAGATCGAAATGACCCCGTACGACCTGAGCAAGGGTCGTATCACGTATCGCATGAAGTAGGCGGGTCATTCCTGATGCGCTGATGCGCAGCGGGACAGACTCCATACGACGCGATTCGATCCGAAGGTGCTGGAAACGAAAGGCGGCGCAATGCGCCGCCTTTGCTTTGCCCGTCATTCCACGAAACGGCTCAGCCCGGCTCGACCACCGCCGGCAATTTTTCAATAGCCTCGCAGTCGACCCGCAGCTCGCCATCGCGCACGCTCAGGCGGACCCTGCCACCGTCGGCCAGCTTGCCGAACAGCAGTTCATCGGCCAGCGCACGCTTCACCTTTTCCTGGATCACCCGCGACATCGGCCGTGCGCCCATCTGCGGATCGAAACCATGCTCGGCCAGCCAGCGGCGGGCCTCTCCATCCACGTCCAGGCTCACCTGTTTCTCGGTCAACTGGCTTTCAAGCTCGATCAGGAACTTGTCGACCACGCGCAGGATGTGCTCGAAGTCGAGCGCACTGAACTGGATGATCGCGTCCAGCCGGTTGCGGAATTCCGGCGTGAAGATGCGGCGAATCACTTCCATCGCGTCCGACTCGTGCCTCTGCTCGACGAAACCCATGCTGCGCCGTGAAGCCAGCGCCGCGCCCGCGTTGGTGGTCATCACCACCACCACGTTCTTGAAATTCGCCTCGCGGCCGTTGGTGTCGGTCAGTACGCCACGATCCATCACCTGCAACAGGATGTTGAACACATCCGGATGCGCCTTCTCGATCTCGTCCAGCAGCAGTACCGCATGCGGATGCTTGGTCACCGCCTCGGTCAGCAGGCCACCCTGGTCGAAACCGACATAGCCCGGAGGCGCGCCGACCAGCCGCGACACCGAATGACCTTCCATGTACTCGGACATGTCGAAGCGGATCATCTCGATGCCCAGCTGCATCGCCAGCTGCTTGGTCACCTCGGTCTTGCCCACGCCGGTGGGGCCGGCGAGCAGGAAGCACCCGATCGGCTTGGACGGATCGGCCAGCCCCGAACGGGCCATCTTGATCGACGCGGCCAGCGCCTCGATCGCCGGATCCTGGCCGAACACCACCATCTTGAGGTTGCGTTCCAGGTTGCGCAGTACGTCGCGATCCGACGCAGACACCTGTTTGGCCGGAATCCGCGCCATCTTGGCGATGATGTATTCGACCTCGCTCACATCGACCTTGCCGGTGCGCTGATCCAGCGGCAACAGTCGCTGGCGTGCACCCGCCTCGTCGATCACGTCGATCGCCTTGTCCGGCAGCAGGCGATCGGGAATGTGCTTCACCGACAGGTCCACCGCCGCCTTCAACGCCTCATTGGTATAGGCGACGTGGTGATGCTCCTCGAAACGCGAGCGCAGGCCCTTGAGGATCTCGATGCTGTCGGCCACGGTCGGCTCGACCACGTCGATCTTCTGGAAACGGCGGGCCAGCGCGCGGTCCTTCTCGAACACGCCACGGTATTCCTGGAATGTGGTGGAACCGATGCAGCGCAGTTCGCCCGAAGCCAGCATCGGCTTGATCAGGTTGCTGGCGTCCATGGTGCCACCCGACGCCGAACCGGCACCGATGATGGTGTGGATCTCGTCGATGAACAGAATCGAGCCCGGCTGCTTCTTCAGCTGTGCGATCACGCCCTTCAGCCGCTTCTCGAAATCGCCGCGGTACTTGGTGCCGGCGACCAGCGCACCCAGGTCCAGCGACCAGATCGTGGCGCTTTCCAGCACCTCCGGCACCTCGCCGTCGACGATGCGCTTGGCCAGACCCTCGGCCAGTGCTGTCTTGCCCACGCCGGCTTCGCCGACATACAGCGGGTTGTTCTTGCGCCGGCGGCACAGCACCTGGATCGTGCGCTCGATCTCGTCGGCGCGCCCGATCAGCGGGTCGATCTTGCCTTCCAGCGCCAACTCGTTGAGGTTGCTGGCGAACTCGTGCAGCGGATTGCCCTTCGGCTCACCGCCCTCCTCGCCTTCACGCTCGCTGCCACCGGACACGCCGGCCGCCGGCTCGTCGCCGATCTTGGCGATGCCGTGCGAGATGTAATTGACCACGTCGAGCCGGGTGATTTCCTGCTGGTGCATGAAATACACAGCGTGCGAGTCCTTCTCGCCGAAGATCGCCACCAGCACATTGGCGCCGGTGACCTCTTTCCGCCCGGAAGACTGCACGTGGTACACCGCGCGCTGCAGCACCCGCTGGAAGCCCAGCGTGGGCTGCGTATCGCGCTCGTCGCCGTGCGGCAGCACCGGCACGGTCTCGGTGATGATGCGTTCGAGTTCGGTCGACAGGCGTGGCAGATCCACGCCGCAGGCGCGCAGGGCGCCCACCGCCGACTGGTTTTCGGTCAGTGCCAGCAGCAGGTGCTCCACCGTCATGAACTCATGGCGCTGTTCGCGGGCCTGCTTGTAGCAATGGCCGATGGTGACTTCAAGATCCTTGCTGAACATTCGGATCGTCTCCGCTTGCAATGTTGAGCGGCCTTCAGCGCCGCGATGAGCACGAAATGGGGTCGCTCAGAGCTTTTCCATAGTGCACAACAATGGGTGCTGATGGGAACGTGAATATTCGTTTACATGGGTTACCTTGGTTTCGGCTACCTCGCGGGTAAATACACCACATACGCCCTTGCCGCGCGTATGTACATGCAGCATCACCTGCACTGCCTGCTCCTGGTCCAGGTTGAAAAAGCCGCGTAGCACCTCGACCACGAAATCCATCGGGGTGAAGTCATCATTCAGCAGCAGCACCTGAAAAAGCGGTGGTCGCGCCACTTCAGGCTTGGCGGTTTCCAGCGCCAGTCCGCGGCCGCTGTCGTGCTCATGTTCGGATTCGTGGGCCATGGTTTCTTGGGTATTCGATCTCTGATACGAAGTATACGCCGCAGGGGATGCACCACCGCAGCGATGGCTCCGCATGAGGTAATGGCACAATGGCCGCTTTTCCAGTGCCTTGCTGAACACTAAATGGCTGATTCCCCATCCACCACCGAGATCTGGCGCCCGCATGTGACCGTGGCCTGCGTGGTAGCCGACGGCGACCGCTACCTTATGGTCGAGGAAGAGGTCAACGGCAGGCTTGCCTACAACCAGCCCGCCGGCCATCTGGACGACGGTGAAAGTCTGCTTGCCGCCGCCGTGCGCGAAACGCTGGAGGAAACCGGTTGGACGGTGGCACTGCAGCACCTGATCGGCGTGCATCAGTGGCGCAGCACCGAGCATGGCGATGCGGTGATCCGTTTCAGCTTTGCCGCGCGGGCCATGAGCCATGATCCGGCGCGTCCACTGGACACTGGCATAAGTCGGGCGTTGTGGCTGACCCGTGCCGAAATCGCCGCCCTGGGTGTGCGCCTGCGCAGCCCGCTGGTGTTGCTCAGTATCGATGCGTGGCTGGCCGGGCAGCGACTGCCGCTGGACACCTTGGACTATGTCTCCGCGGATGGCAACGCATGAAGGTGATGCTCGGCATCTCCGGCGGCGTCGACTCTTCGGTCGCGGCCCTGCTGCTGCAACAGGCCGGCCATGAGGTCGAAGGCCTGTTCATGCAGAACTGGGAGGAAGACGAGCGCAGCGGCCCGTGCACTACTGACGCCGATCGCAAGGACGCTGTAGCCGTCTGCGGCCGGCTCGGCATTCCGTTCCACGCACGCAATTTCGCCGCCGAGTACTGGGACGGTGTGTTCGAGCACTTCCTCGCCGAATATCGCGTCGGGCGCACGCCGAATCCCGACGTGCTGTGCAACCGCGAGATCAAGTTCAAGACCTTTCTGGACGAAGCCCACGCACTGGGTGCCGAGAAGATCGCCACCGGCCACTATGCCCGCGTCGATTTTCACGAAGGTCGTTATCGCCTGCTGCGTGCCGTCGACGCCGCCAAGGACCAGAGCTATTTCCTGCATGCGCTGGGCCAGCAGCAACTGGGCGCCACGCTGTTTCCGCTTGGCGAAATCGAGAAGCCCCGCGTGCGCGAACTGGCGCGCGAGGCGGCACTGCCTACACATGCCAAGAAGGACTCCACCGGCATCTGCTTCATCGGCGAGCGCGATTTCCGCAGCTTCCTCGCCCAGTACATCCCGGCCCGCTCCGGCGAGATGCGCACGCCCACTGGCGAGCTGATCGGGGAGCACCAGGGCGTGATGTATTACACGCTGGGCCAGCGCAACGGGCTGGGCATCGGCGGCCGCCATGGTGCCAGTGGTGAGGCTTGGTACGTGGTCGGCAAGGATGTGGCGGCGAATGTGCTGTACGTCGCCCAGGGTGGCGAGAATCACTGGCTGTATTCCCGGCGGCTGCTGACCGAAACACCCAGCTGGGTCGCCGGTACCGCGCCATCCGACCACTTCCGTTGCACCGCCCGCACCCGTTATCGCCAGTCGGACCAGGCTTGCGTCGTCAGCGTTCGCGATGACGGCCTCGAGGTGTGCTTCGACGAACCGCAGCGGGCAGTCACCCCGGGACAATCCGTGGTCCTCTATGATGGTGATGCCTGTCTCGGCGGCGCGGTGATCGCCGCCACCGATGCACCTTACGGTGGCTTGCTGCCAGCGTTCACTCCTTCCACGACACCTACTGCAAGAGAACCGCAACCCCGTGCTTGAAATTTTTTCCATGAATGAAGAGCGCGTGCTCTCCCTCGCCGGCCTGTTCCAGGCCTGTGCACTGGCGCAGCAACTGGCCAACGAGGGGCGTTGCGACGAAGGTGCGATGGAAGCCAGCGTGGCCAGCGTGTTCCGCATCGACGCGCCGTCGGTCGTCGGCGTGTACGGCAATATCTCCAACGTGCGGATCGGACTGCGCAACCTGATCGCGCAGCTCGACGAGAGCGACCGCGACATGTCGGTTACCCGGATGGTGGTCACCGTGATGCGGCTGGAGCGCAGCCTGACCAGCCGGCCGGAACTGCTCGAGAAGTTGCAGCAGGGCATTGTCGCTGCGCAACGGCAGGTCGAGCATTTCGGCCAGGATTCGGCGCAGGTCACCAGCCGGCTGGCCGAGTTGTACGCGTCCACCCTGTCCACGCTGAAACCGCGGGTGATGGTCAGCGGCAATCCGCAGCTGTTGCAGCAATCTGCTGTAGTGGAAAAGGTACGCGCCAACCTGCTGGCTGCGGTACGTTCGGCGGTGCTGTGGCGACAGGTTGGTGGTCGCCAGTGGCAACTGCTGCTGTACCGGCGTCGGTGCAGCATGCTGGCGCGTGGCCTGCTGACCGGGGCGACGCTGGATAACGGCTGACTTGTGGATGACCTGCTATCGACCAGGGCGTCCTTGAAAAGGTACTCACAAGCTTGGTTGTCCAGAATGTGCCGGAATTGCCCAAAAACAGAGCCGTGGCTCGCAGGTAACCGACGTGCACATACTGCTTGTGGAAGACGACAACCAGCTGGGTGAAGCGATCCGGCATGCACTGGTACAGCAGTCCTATGCGGTGACCTGGCTGCGTGACGGCAAGGAGGCCGCGCGCGCATTGCGCGATCCCACCGCGGACCTCGTGCTGCTTGATCTCGGCCTGCCCGGTATGGACGGCATGGACGTACTGCTCGAGGCACGCCGGGATGGCGTGAAGACGCCCATCCTCGTGATGACCGCCCGGGATGCCCTGGAAACACGCATCCGCGGTCTGGATATCGGCGCCGACGACTACCTGGTCAAGCCCTTTCACGTCGGCGAACTGGTGGCACGTATCCGTTCGCTCACGCGGCGCGTGCGTGGCCTTGCCGAAAACCTGATCGAAGCCGGCGGCATGCGGCTGAACCTGGCCTCGGCCGAGGTGGAGTTCCGTGGCAACCAGATCAGTCTGACCCGGCGCGAATTCGCGCTGCTGCAGACCCTGATGGAGCATGCTGGCCACATCGTCCGGCGCGAAGCGCTGGAGAACTCGGTCTACGGGCTGGACACCGTGGTGGAACGCAATGCGATCGAGGTCCAGGTGCACTGGCTGCGCCGCAAACTGTGTCCCGAAGCGATCCGTACCGTACGCGGCATTGGCTACATGATTCCACGCGAACCCAAATGAACGAACCCCAATGAGAACGGCAAGCCTGCGCACGCGACTGACCTGGCTGATCATCGCCGTGCAGGTAGGCGTGCTGATTCCGCTGGGGGTGTTGAGCTACCAGCGCGAACTGCGTGAGATGGGTTACCTGCTTGACGGACGCTTGGCGCAGGCTGGCCGCACGGTGGGATCGCTGCTCGAACACCTGCCGTCATCCACCATGCCGGGCTCGCCGGATATCGCGTTGAGTGCGGAGAACCTGCACAACGCCGTGATGGTGCGGGTCCACCAGCGCAACTACGAACCCGAAGTGGGTTTCCAGGCCTATAGCGCCAGCGGCAAGCTGCTGGCCGCCACGACCAATTTTGTCGCCCTGCCGGCGCCGACGACCGCAGAGCGCGGTTTCCATGACCTCCAGATTGAAGACCGGGCATGGCGCACCTTCACGCTGCAGAACCACTCCGGGCTGGTCATACGCATCGGCGAACGCTATGACAACCGCAACGAAATCACCCGCGCGCTGGTCATGGAGCACAGTCTTCCGCTGCTGATCGGCCTGCCGCTGCTCGCGCTGCTGGCGGGCCTGGCCGTCAAGCGCGGCTTGCGCCCGCTGGCCTTGCTCACGGAACAGCTGGCAACGCGCACGCCGGGGAGCCGTCAGCCGGTCGCAGTCGATCACACGCCACGCGAGATCACACCACTCGTGGTGACGCTGAACCAGCAGCTGGAGCGACTGGAAGACACGATCGAACGCGAACACCGGTTCGCCAGCGACGTGGCGCATGAGCTGCGCACGCCACTGACCGCCTCGATGATCCACATTGAGAACGCCCTGATCGCCAAGGGCCCCGATGAGATCGAATTCACCCTGCACAGCGCACAACAAAGCCTGACCCGGCTGGCCCGCAGGATCGAGCAGATCCTGGCACTCGCCCGACTGGAAGCCGGTGCCGCTTCACAACAACGGGTACGCGTCAATCTGATCGCCCTGGCCACCGAAGTCATCGAAGAACTGGCCCCCGTGATAGCCGAGAAGGACATCGCATTCAGCCTCAATCACGACGTGGATGCGTTGTGGGTGCAGGGTCACGAAGCCGCGCTGACGGCAATGTTCCGCAACCTGATCGAGAATGCCCTGCGCTATACCGGCCAGGAAGGCCGCGTCGAGGTATCGATCGATATCGTGGATCATGAGACGGTGATCAGCATCTGCGATGACGGACCGGGCATTCCCGCCGAGCGCAGGGACGTGGTCTTCGAACGCTTCCACCGCGCCACCGAGACCGAATCCCGTGGCTATGGCCTGGGACTCAGCATCGTCCAGCGTGCGATCGAACTGCATGGCGCCCGTATCGAACTGCTTGCCTCGCCTTTCGGCCATGGGCTGCAGGTGCGCATCCATATGGCTGCGGCGACGGCATAGCCGTCACTTTAGGCTGCGTCCAAACCGAATGCCGCATGACTGCGCCGGCGTTCGCGGGGTTGGCAAAAGGTTGTCACAAGGCTGGCTTGCGATCATGCATGGCGTCAGTTTGATGCTGCCCCAGCAACGTTCCAAGTCATCCCTATGAAACAAACCTGTCGAGTGAATGCGCCCAGTCTTCCCTGACCCGGCACCCCGTCCCCGCACTCCATCCGCGACGGAATGATGCAAAGCGTTTTCGTCACGTATTAAGTGCCCGTCACACCGATGCTTCCGGAAACATACCCATGCTTGGTCTAGTTCGCCTGGCGCTGTCACGGCCCTACACCTTCATCGTGCTGGCGCTGCTCATCCTGATCGCCGGGCCGCTGGCCGCGCTGCGTACCCCCACCGACATCTTCCCGAACATCGGCATCCCGGTGATCAGCGTGGTGTGGACCTACAAGGGCATGCCACCGGACCAGATGTCCGGCCGCATCATCTATTACTACGAGCGCACGCTGACCACCTCAGTCAACAACATCGAGCACATCGAGTCGCAGTCGCTGCCTGGTGCCGGCGTGGTGAAGATCTTCTTCCAGCCCGGGACCGACATCCGCACCGCGACCGCGCAAGTCACCTCGATCTCGCAGACGGTGGTGAAACAGATGCCACCCGGCATCACGCCACCACTGATCCTCAACTACAACGCCTCGACCGTGCCGGTGCTGCAGATGGCACTGTCGAGCAAGACATTGTCCGAATCGAAGATCCGTGACATCGCACAGAACGATGTGCGCACCGTGCTGACCTCGGTGGATGGCGTGGCGATCCCGACGCCTTACGGCGGCAAGCAGCGCCAGATCACGCTGGATCTTGACCCGCAGGCGCTCGATGCCAAGGGGCTGTCGGCACAGGACGTTGCCAGTGCACTGGCCGCGCAAAACCAGATCGTCCCGGTCGGTACCGCCAAGATCGGAACTTACGAATACAACGTAAAGCTCAACAACAGCCCGACCGCGTTCGCTGCGCTGAACAACCTGCCGATCAAGACGGTCGACGGCGCGACCATCACGATCGGTGAGGTAGCCCATGTGCGCGACGGCTCGCCACCACAAAACAACGTGGTGCGCGTGGATGGCAAGCGTGCAGTACTTATGCCCATCCTGAAAACCGGCAGCGCATCGACGCTGTCCGTGGTTGCCGGCGTCAAGAAGTTGATGCCGCTGATCGAGGAGACGATGCCGCCGTCGCTGAAAATCTCGATGCTCGACGACCAGTCGGTCTTCGTGAAATCGGCGATTGTCTCGGTGGCGCGCGAAGGCATCATCGCGGCGTTGCTGACCTCGGTGATGATTTTGGTCTTTCTGGGTAGCTGGCGCTCCACCGTCATCATCGCGGTCTCGATCCCGCTGTCGATCCTGTCCTCGATCGCTCTGCTCTCGTTGACCGGGCAAACCCTCAACATCATGACACTTGGTGGCCTGGCGCTCGCGGTGGGTATCCTGGTCGACGATGCCACGGTGACCATCGAGAACATCAACTGGCATCTCGAACAGGGCAAGGATGTGCACTCGGCGATCATGGATGGCGCCAGGCAGATCGTCACGCCCGCGTTCGTATCGCTGTTGTGTATCTGCATCGTGTTCGTGCCGATGTTCATGCTCAATGGCATCGCCGGCTTCCTGTTCCGCCCGATGGCGCTGGCGGTGATCTTCGCGATGGCCTCATCGTTCGTACTGTCGCGCACGCTGGTGCCGACGATGGCGATGTACCTGCTCAAGCCGCACGACACCGAGAAGGGGGTTGGCGATCACCCCGAGGACACTTACATCAACCACCACGAGGGCGACCAGCATCACGCTACCCGGCACGTAATCGTGCGCAAGATGATCGCCTTCCAGCTCGCCTTCGAACATCGCTTCACAATGATTCGCGATGTTTACTACGCCACTCTCAGCGCAGCGATGGCGCGGCAGAAGCTCTTCATCATCGGTTTCCTGGCATTCGTGCTGGTGTCATTCGCGCTGGTGCCGTTCCTCGGCCGCGACTTTTTCCCGGATGTCGACGCCGGCTCGATCGCACTGCATGTGCGTGCGCCGATGGGCACCCGCATCGAAGAAACCGCCGCCGAGTTCGATCGCATCGAAGCTGCGATCCGCAAGGTGATTCCGCCCAATCAGCTGGACAGCGTGATCGACAACATCGGCCTGCCCTTGAGCAGCGTCAACCTGGTCTACAGCAACACCGGCACCATCGGGCCGGAGGACGGCGACATCCAGATCGCGCTGAAGGAAGGCCACCAGCCCACCGCCGAATTCGTGAAGAAACTGCGCGCCGTGCTGCCGAAGGAATTCCCTGGCAGCCAGTTTGCGTTCCTGCCGGCCGACATGACCAGCCAGATCCTTAACTTCGGTGCACCAGCACCGCTGGACGTATCGATCGCCGGCCGCAACAGCGCCGCGAATGAAGCCTATGCAATGCAGATCATGACGCGCCTCAAGGCGGTGCCTGGCATTGCCGACGTGCGCCTGCAACAGAGCACCAGCTACCCGCAGTTGAACGTGCATGTCGATCGGACCCGCGCCGATGCGCTGGGCATCACCGAAGGCGACGTCACCAACAGCATGGTCTCTACGCTGGCCGGCAGTGGTCAGGTGGCACCCGCGTTCTGGCTGGATCCAAAGAATGGCGTTTCCTACGCCATCGTGGCAGCTACACCGCAGTACAAGATGGATTCGATGGCCGACCTGGCGCGGTTGCCGGTGACCTCATCCGGCAACAAGGGTAGCCAGATGCTGGGCGGTATCGCCAGCTTCACACGGGAACCCAGTGCAGCGGTGGTATCGCATTACAACATCCTGCCTGTTTTCGATATCTACGCATCCGTGCAGGACCGCGATCTCGGCGCGGTCGCCGCCGGCGTGAACAAGGTACTGGCCGACTTCGCCAAGACCCGGCCCAAGGGCACCATGGTGACCCTGCGTGGCCAGGTCGGCACGATGAACGAGGCTTTCAGCGGACTGCTGTTCGGCCTGCTCGGTGCGGTGGTGATGATCTACCTGCTGATCGTGGTGAACTTCCAGTCGTGGCTCGATCCCTTCGTGATCATCACCGCCCTGCCCGCGGCGCTGGCCGGCATTGTCTGGATGCTGTTCGCCAGCCACACCACATTGTCGGTTCCAGCACTGACCGGTGCCATCATGTGCATGGGCGTTGCTACGGCAAACTCGATCCTGGTGGTGAGCTTCTGCCGCGAGCGGCTGGAGGTGCATGGCGATCCGATCAAGGCAGCGCTTGAAGCCGGCTTCACCCGTTTCCGCCCGGTCTGCATGACCGCACTGGCGATGATCATCGGCATGCTGCCGATGGCGCTGAGCCATGAACAGAACTCGCCACTGGGCCGTGCCGTCATCGGCGGCCTGCTGTTCGCCACGTTCGCCACGCTGCTGTTCGTGCCGGTGATTTTCAGCATCGTGCATGCCAACGATGAGCAACGCTCACCTTCCGCCGTACCCATGCTTGGAGAAGATCCCCATGTCGCATAACGCCGCGCCGCATAACGTCGGCGAGTCGGGAAAGCGCCCGCCGCGTCTCAAACTCGCCATCATCGTCTTCCTCTGCGTGGCCGTGCTGGTGACGATGATCGGACTCGTTGTGCGCGCCTACGATTACCACCGACTGGCGAAGTGGACCGATGCGCAGGAGCTGCCCACCGTACAGCTGGCTGCACCATTGGGCTCGGCGGACACACATCAGACGACGCTGCCCGGCCATGTCGAGGCCTGGATCAGCGCACCGATCTATGCCCGCGTCAGCGGCTATCTGAAGAGCTGGAGCAAGGACATAGGCAGCACGGTCAAGGCCGGCGACACGTTGGGCATCATCGATACGCCCGAACTGGATCAGCAATTCGATCAGGCCCAGGCCGAGCTGGTTCGCGCCAAGGCGGACGAACGGCTGGCACAAGTCACCAGCAAGCGCTGGCAACATCTGCTGACATCCAACTCGGTATCCAAGCAGGAAGCCGATGAAAAGAGTGGCCAGGCCGAGGTTGCTGCCGCGAATGTGCTCTCGGCCCAGGCCGATGTCGATCGGCTGGCCGCACTGGAAGGATTCAAGCACATCACTGCGCCGTTCAACGGCACGGTCACCAGCCGCAATACGGACATTGGCGACCTGATCTCCGCCACCAGCGAGAACAGCCCGGCATTGTTCACCGTGGCCGATACCAGCAAGATGCGCCTCTATGTGCGCGTTCCACAGGGCTATGCATCGTCGATCAAACCCGGCATGGAGGTCACCTTGAACGTGCTCGAACACCCCGGCGTGACCTATACGGGCACGCTGATCGGATCATCCGGCTCGGTCAACCAGGCATCGGGTTCGCTGCTGGCGCAGTTCGAGATACGGAATCAGGATGCCGCGCTGCTGCCAGGCGACTATGCGGAAGTGCATCTGCCGATTGCGATCAGCAGCCGGATGATCACGGTGCCATCGACCGTGCTGATCTTCCGCGCCGCGGGACCGCAGGTGGCCGTACTCGGACCGGATGATCGCGTGCAGCTGCACGATGTGCATATCGCGATGGATCTGGGCGATGCGCTGGAAATCGACCAGGGCCTGCTGCCGTCGGACAAGATCATCGATCATCCGCCGGATTCATTGATGCAGGGCGACCAGGTACATGTCGCCGCCATGGCGAAGGAGAACGTCGCGCATGAACAGCCCAAGGCAGAATGACTCCATGCTGAGCAAGCCTCCAGTCAACCGCCACACGGCCGCCTGGCGGACCTGTTGCCGCCGTATCCTGCCCGGTTGCCTGATGCTGGCTTTGGCCGGCTGTTCACTGGCGCCGACGTACCAGCGCCCGGCGATGGCCATCCCGGCGGCCTACAAGGATCACTCGGGACTGTGGACGCAGGCCACGCCGGGCGACATGCAGTCGCGCGGCGACTGGTGGAAGATCTTCGGTGATTCCACCCTGGATGGGTTGGAGACCCGCCTCGACCAGGCCAACCCGTCACTGGCGGTCGCGCTGGCGCGCTATGACATCGCCACCGCCTATGAGGGCGAAGTCCGTTCGCAACTGTTCCCCCAAATCGGCGCGGAGGCCAGTCCGACCAATAACCGCCAGTCCAACAACCGGCCCTTGCGCGGCAGTAACCAACCCGATGAATACGAGGCCAACACGGCGCAGCTCTCTGCGGGCTACGATCTGGATCTGTGGGGCCGCATCCGCAACGAAGTCGCCGCCGGCAACGCGCAGGCGCAGGCCGCCGATGCGGATCTCGCCTCGGCGAAACTGAGCCTGGAATCGCAGCTTGCTGATCAGTACATACTTCTGCGCGGCTATGACATCCAGGCGCATATCATCGATGGTTCGCTCGATGAGTACCGCAAAGGGCTGACGATGACCGAGAACCGTTTTGCCGGCGGTATTGCCTCCGGCCTGTCGGTTTCCCGCGCAAAAACCCAGTTGTCCGATGCGATGGCCCAGGCCGCCGAGGTGACCGCGCAACGTGCCCTCGCCGAACATGCCATCGCCAGCCTGGTCGGCGAACCGGCATCCAGCTTTTCCCTGCCCGCATCGGATGTCCAGATCGGCCTGCCGGAGATTCCGGTGGGCATCCCGTCAACACTGCTCGAGCGTCGGCCGGATATCGCCGCTGCGGAACGTCGCACTTTTGCCGCGAATGCGGATATCGGCGTGGCGCGCGCCGCCTTCTATCCCGATTTCAGCCTTTCCGCGATCCTGGGTTGGCAGAACACCGGCAATGGCAGCCTGCTGAGCGCCGGCAACCGCATGTGGGCGCTGGGCCCGCTGGCCTCGCTGAACCTCTTCGACGGTGGCCTGCTGCGAGCCAAGGAACGCAAAGCGCAGGCCGAATTCGATGAAGCTGCGGGGCAATATCGCGCAACCGTACTGAATGCCTTTCAGCAGGTGGAAGACAACCTGTCGCTGCTCACGAACCTGAGTCGCGAAGCCCATGATGAAGACGCTGCTGCCGACGCTGCCAAGGATTCCGCACAGATCGCCACCAACCGCTACAGCGAAGGCATCGTCAATTATCTGGACGTCGTCACTGCGCAGACCAGCTACCTTCAGGCCGCGCGCAATGCCGAACAAGTGCGCATGCGCCGGTTGCAGGCCAGTGTGGACCTGATCCGTGCCTTGGGCGGTGGCTGGACCAGCGCGCAGATGAAGGACTCGCCCCACGGCCACGCGGTGGCCGCGGCGCGTTGACGGACCGGAGGCCCGGCTTGATGCCGGTCTCGCTGCCACGCGCTTGTCTCCATCTAGCGCAAAAGCAAACGGCGGCCCATGGCCGCCGTTTTCCATCCCTGGGTCAAACTCCCTTGCGATAACTCTAGATAAGTTCAGTCTCGATGGGTTCAGCTTGCCATGCCGCTGTGACTGTTTCCGGTCAGCGGCATGACAGATATGTCGCCGTCGATCAGAACTTGTAGGTGAGCATCACGCGGTTGTAGGTGAACGACTGGTTGCCCGGATTCAGGTTGTTGATGCCGCCCGAGGATTTTTCCCAGCGATCGCGGATCTGGAAACCTTTGAGGAAGCCGCTGAAGTTGTAGATGATGTCGAAGTAGGTGTCGTGGAAGTTGCCATTCAGATCGGTGGTGTATTTGGCGTAAGC
>Ga0302314_10005638_pt1 | contig 22765 bp, 17 predicted proteins | sample III_Palsa_N2_3_FD_200533 | JGI IMG/M metagenome (GOLD analysis project Ga0302314, IMG submission 200533) | Peat permafrost microbial communities from Stordalen Mire near Abisko, Sweden - III_Palsa_N2_3 | ecosystem: Environmental > Terrestrial > Soil > Palsa > Peat permafrost | place: Sweden... | reverse complement strand
TTCCCATGCGCGGAATCGGCCCGAAACCGAAAATCAGCGCCGGCGATGCGGGGATCATGACGAGCGCGCCGATCAGCGTTACCGTGGCGGGCACCTTCACGTTGCCCGATCCGCGCAGTGCCGCCGCAAGCAGATTGACGACCCAAACCGCAATCGAGGCGGCGAACAGGTTGTCCGAATACGTGAGCGCCGCGGCAAGCGCTTTGCTCCTGCCGCCGAGCAGGTGATACATCGTGGGGCCGCCCCAGATGACGCCCAGCGTGAACACCGCCCCGACGATGACCGCGAGCACGATAGCGTGCAAGACAAGCGCATCGGCGTCGTCCTTCTGGCCGCGGCCCACAGCCCGGGCGACGGCCGATGCGACGCCGCTGCCCAGACCGCCTCCCGACATGGTCATCATCAACATGAACACGGGAAAGACCAGGGCTATGCCGGCGAGCGCTTGCGTGCCGAGGAAGCCGACATAGAAGGCTTCGACTATGTTGACCGCGGTTTGCGCCAGCAATACGGTCAGCGTCGGTAGCGCCAGCTTGAGCAGCGTCGGCAGGATCGGACCTTCGAGTATCGCCAGGCGCATCGCCGATTTACGCTCGATGCTGGATGGCTCGTCGATGGAAGAGGGCGCGGCGAGACTGGCCGTCTCTTTGATGGCGGTAGGTTCGGCGGCAGTCGCAAGCTCGGTCATGCGTGATTCCATTAAAGTATAATCGTAATCCTATATTGCAGTATGATCAGAATCTAATTCGCGCAGGCCGATCGGGATATTTTGTCTTGTAGAATGAAATTCACATCTGCGATGCCCTTTGCTGCAGGGGCTGCCGCTTCGGCGCCGTGCGGTGACCGTATCCAACTCATGGGTGTGTGGGAACGGACGATATTTGCGGCGTAAGGGACGAGAACATGCGTTACGAAAAGGGCCATAACGACAGCACGCGGCAACGCATCATCGAGGGTGCTGCGCGGCGTTTTCGCGAACAAGGCGTCGCGGCCGCGGGCGTGGCAGCGGTCATGTCGGATGCGGGTCTGACCAATGGCGCCTTCTACACGCACTTCGAATCCAAGGAAGATTTGTTCTGCCAGGTCTTGCAAACCCTGCTGGAAAGGCGCGTCGGATCGCTGCAGGCATCGATCGATAAGGGCGGATTGGAAGAGGCCGTCAGAATTTACCTGAGCGCGCGTCATCGAGATGCGCCGGGCAAGGGCTGTGCGACCGCTGCACTCGCGGCCGAGGTTGCACGCCACCCCATGCCCACGCGCGAGATTTTCACGGGCAAGGTCGGCGAGATTATCGATTTGATGGCGGCTCAGTTGCCGCCCAGTTCGACACGATCGCAGCGCAGCGACGCGATCGCGTTATATGGAATGATGATCGGAACGCTACAACTGGCTCGGGCCGTGAGTGACCGGAAATTTTCCGACGAGATTCTCGAAAGCGGCATTCAGGCCGCACTGGCTTTTATTGGGCGCGATGCGCTTACTTGATGGGTCCCACCGCTGGCCCCACCGCTGGTCCCGCGCAAGAGACTCAACTCCCGCTGTAGAAATTGATGCACTAAGAATAGATAGTCTATAGTTCTACGCATATCGGACGGCGGGGTCCGGTATGTCGACGGACCGGATATGGATAACGTAGCGGCACTCAATGTATTCGTGCGCGCGGCTGAAGCGCGCAGCTTTACCGAAGCCGGGCGCCAGCTTGGCGTGTCGTCTTCGGCAATCGGCAAGGCGATCGCGCGCCTCGAAGAGCGGCTCGCCGTGCGCCTGTTTCATCGCAGCACGCGCAGCATTGCGCTCACGCAGGAAGGCACGCTGTTTCTCGAGAGCTGCCGGCGGATCTTTGCCGAGATCGAAACGGCCGAGCTGGAATTGGCGCAAATCAAGCGCGCGCCCAGCGGCACCTTGCTGGTGAGCCTGCCGCTGGTGGGCATGTTGTTGATGCCGACATTGAGCCGGTTCATCACGGCGTATCCAGAGGTCGAACTCGATCTGGATTTCACGGACCGTATGGTCAACGTGATCGACGACGGTTTCGACGTAGTGGTGCGCACCGGCGAGGTCAGCGATTCGCGGCTAATGGCCCGCACGCTGGGCAAGTTCACTTATAGGCTGGTGGGTTCGCCCGATTATTTTGCCCACGCGGGCATACCGCTTAAGCCGGAAGACTTGAAAAATCATGCCTGTCTGCATCACAAATTTCCGACGATCGGCAAGCTGAAGCACTGGCCTCTGACCCAGGACGTGACGGGAACGGAGCTGGATTTGCCGAGCACAGTTATAGCGAGTACGCTTGAACCGCTGATCCATTTGGCTGAACTTGGCCGGGGTATCACCTGCGTTCCCGATTTCGCGGTGCGGCGGCAGATCGCGCAAGGCTCGCTCGTCAGCGTGCTGGAGGAATTTATCGACTTCACTGGCTGGTTCCGTGCCGTATGGCCGTCCAGCCGCTATTTGTCTCCCAAGGTGCGTGTATTCGTCGATTTTTTGGCGGAGCACCTGTTTCCCAAGGACGCGCAGCCATCCGGGCAGGCCGGCTTCACGAAGCCCATAAAGTAGTGTACACACTCGTAAGCGCCTACTCAAAAAAATCATAAAAGCGCCCCGGGCGTTAAATATTGTCCTTGATTTGCCGTAAACAAGGTTTGGGTATCGTCACGCGACCCGTTCGAAGGGCACCCATTCATAGCCGCTGTCCGCATGTTGGACGGATAGGCATAAACGCGCCGCTTGCGTCTCGCGGACGGCGCCACACGACTGATCAAGAAAAAAGGGCTTCAGAATGCTGGGTAACTTGAGAATCAGGACGCGATTGCAGGCGTGCTTCGGGTTGGTGATCGTTCTGTCGCTGCTGACCACGGGTCTGGCGCTCTGGCGGTTGCACTCGGTCGCGACCGCCACGGACAACATGATGCACGAGCCGCTGAACAAGGAGCGCTTGATCGCTGAGTTTGCGTCCAACACCGCGGTCGGCGTGCGGCGTACCGCGGCGATCATCAAGAGCAGCGATCCGGCCGTCGAAGTGTATTTCGGCGACGAACAAAAGGTCTCCAGCAAGCGTACTGCCGAGATCGTGGATCAGTTGAACGCCACCTTGCAGTCGCCGGCCGAAAAAACGCTGCTGCAAAAGGTCAACGCCACCCGCGTGGAATTCATCGCAGCGCGTACCGCGGTGTTGAACGCCAAGAAAAACGGACTATCGGCCGAGGCGAACCAGCAGTTCGACCAGCGCTTCGTGCCCTCCACGAAGGCCATGCAGGATAGCGTGCAGCAATTGCTAGATTTCCAGGAAAAGCAAATCGACGACACCGCAAAAGGGATAGACGACATCTACGAAACCAGCCGCATGCTGCTGCTCGCCTTGGCGGGCGCGGCATTGGCCTGTGGCGTGGTGTGCGCAGGATTGCTCTCGAACAGTATCACCCGGCCTTTATATAAAGCCGTTGGCTTGGCACACAGCATCGCCCAAGGCGATCTGACCGTCAGCGTCACGTCGCGGGCCAAGGATGAAATCGGCGACTTGTCGCGCGCGCTCGACGAGATGCGTATGAGCTTGACGACGACGCTGGAGCAAATGCGTGTGGGGATAGGCGCGATCACCACGGCGTCGGGCGAAATTGCCGATGGCAATGCCGACTTGTCGTCGCGCACCGAGGCGCAGGCGGGCTCGCTGGAGGAAACCGCGAGTTCCATGGAAGAGCTGACCGAAACCGTCAAACAAAACGCGGAAAACGCACGACTAGCCAACGAGCTGGTGATTACGGCCTCGCAACGCGCAGCGCAGGGCGGCCAGGTGGTGAATCAGGTGATGGAGATGATGGGCTCGATCAACGAAAGCTCGGGCAAGATCGTCGATATCATCGGCGTCATCGACGGCATTGCGTTACAGACCAATATCCTGGCGTTGAACGCGGCGGTGGAAGCGGCTCGCGCCGGTGAACAGGGGCGTGGCTTCGCGGTCGTCGCGGCCGAGGTCAGAAGCCTGGCGCAACGCTCGGCCAGCGCGGCCAAGGAAATCAAGACGCTGATTGGCGATTCGGTGGACAAGGTCGAAGCGGGTGGCAAGCTCGTGGATCAGGCGGGTGCGGCGATGACGCAGATGGTCGAGTCGGTGCAGCGCGTGACCGGCATCATGAGCGAAATCGTGTCGGCCAGCGACGAACAAAGCGTCGGGATCGAAGAGGTCAACCGCGCGGTCATGCAGATGGACGCGATCACGCAGCAGAATGCGGCGCTGGTGGAGCAGGCGGCCGCGGCGGCGGAGAGTATGCGCGATCAGACGTCCAATTTGAGTCAGGCGATCAGCGTGTTCAAGATGGACAGGCAAGCCCAGGCGCGTTCGATGGTGACGACCTCCTCGGTTGCCAAGGAGCTGGCGATTGCAAAGGCGCCCGCAGCGCGCGCAAGCTCGAACGCTGGCCGCACTGTAAGCCCGAACGCCAGGCCAAACGCTAGCCGAAGCGCCAGCGCGAACGCCAGCCGGAGCGCAACCGCAGCCCCGGCGCAGCGTATAACGCGCAGCGTATCAACGCCGGCCAAGTCGCCCTCGCGAGAGGCGCCGCGACCCGTCGCCGTCGCAGCAGGGGACGACGATTGGGAGCAGTTCTAAATCGCAGCCCGAGGTTGCGCGACGCGATATCGACGAGGCGCTCGCGTAGCCCAGCGTGGACCGATCGCGTTTAGCGGATGCAGCGTCATAGCAATATATTGAGGCGCCTGCAGCGGGAAAAGCATGTCTACTATGTATAATAAACATGCTTACTATATTCCGGGTCCGTCCGATTCATGTCTGTCGAAGTCAGCTCAGCAAGTCCCGCCGCTCCGATCAACCGGCCGATGCTCACGATTGCGATCATGCTGGCGACGGTCATCCAGACGCTCGACAGCACCATCGCCAACGTCGCGCTCCCGCACATGCAAGGCAGCTTGTCGGCGTCGCAAGACGAGATCACGTGGGTATTGACGTCGTACATCATCGCCGCGGCCATTGCTACGCCGCTCACCGGATGGCTCTCCGAGCGGCTCAGTGTCAAACGTTTGCTGGTGATCTCGATTGCGGGGTTCACACTGGCATCGGCGTTCTGCGGACTCTCCGAGACGTTGGCGCAGATCGTCGCGTCGCGGCTGCTGCAAGGCATTTTCGGCGCGTCGCTGGTGCCGTTGTCGCAATCCATCCTGCTCGACATCAATCCGCGCGAGAAGCAGGGGCAAGCCATGGCCGTGTGGGGCATGGGCGTGATGGTCGGTCCCATTCTCGGGCCCACGCTGGGCGGTTGGCTGACCGACAGCTATAACTGGCGGTGGGTGTTTTTCATCAACGTGCCGATCGGCGCCATTGCACTGTTTGGCGTGTTCACATTTCTCCCCGCGAAAGCCGCCAAACTCGGCGCGAAGTTCGACTTGTTCGGGTTTGTCACGCTGGGTCTGGCGATCGGCGCGTTCCAGGCCCTGCTCGATCGCGGCGAGCAGTTGGATTGGTTCGGCTCAATTGAAATCCGCATCGAAGCACTGCTGGCCGCCGTCAGCTTTGCGTTCTTCCTGGTGCACACGGCGACTGCGGGTGCCCGGTCGTTCTTCAAATACGAGTTGCTCAAGGATCCCAATTTCGCCACCGGCGTGTGTTTTATTTTCGTGATCGGCGCGGTGATGTACGCCACGCGCGCGTTGTTGCCGCCGATGCTGCAGAACCTGATGGGCTACCCGGTCGCCACGACCGGCTTCGTCACCGCGCCCAGCGGGGTGGGAACCATGGTGGCGATGCTATTTGCCGGCCGCATGCTCAAGTACACGGACGCGCGGCTGATGCTGGTGTCCGGCTTCCTCATTTCCGCATTCTCGCTGTGGCAGATGATGCAGTACACGATCGTGTTGTCGCCTGCCGATATCATATGGCCCGGCGTGATCCAGGGTTTTGGGCTCGGGCTCGTGTTTGTGCCGCTGAGCGCCCTGTCATTTTCTACGCTCAAGCCTGCGTTGCGCGCAGACGGCACTGCTATTTACAGCCTGCTGCGCAATCTTGGCAGCAGCATGGGAATTTCAATCGTGCAGACGTATTTCACGCGCGGCACGCAGGTGGCGCACGCCGATCTCGCGGCCAACGTGAACGTATTCAATCCGGTGGTGCAGCCGCTACTGGGCAATGGTTCCAACTATGACCTCGCAGTACTGGACCAGTCGATCACGCAGCAGGCTTCGATGATCGCCTATCTGAACGACTTCAAACTGATGTTCGTCGCGACGCTGCTGGTCATTCCGCTCGTGTTGCTGATCCGGCCGCCCAAGCATGTGCAGGCGGATGCGGTGGCGCATCCGGCGATGGATTGAGCGGGGCTGATTCGCTCTGGCCGGCGCGCACGCATCGGGGACTCCACGAGCCTTCGTTACGTGATAAAAAGAGATCACGCGAGAGATCACGCTAGGACACCCGCTTAGCATGATCGCGCACCGCTGACGCGCCCGATTTTCCCACTCGCTACACAAATGACTTGACGGTTAATTTTGTGCCAAATATTCTGAATTCAGAATGTTATTATGCGCCTAGAGATTTTCCACCAGCGTCCCGCAGGGGCGCGATCAAGGTAATACGATGCAATCAAAATCGGATATCCGTAACGCGTCAGCCTCCCTGAAGGACGCGCTGGCGTCGCGAGGCCAACTTTCCTGTATCTGGTTTTCGCTCGGCAGCCCTGCGCTGGTTGAAATTGCGCTGCATAGCCACCCCGACGTCGTCGTCATCGATCGTCAGCACGGTTTGTGGGAGCGCTCGACACTCGAGTCGGTGATCGGGCTCGCACGCCATCAGGTGCCCGTCATCGTCCGTTGCGTGGACAATTCCGCGCAATCGATCTCGGAGGCGCTCGACGCGGGCGCCGCGTCGGTCCTGATTCCGCTGGTCGAAAGCGCCGAGCAGGCGTCGCGCGCGGTGTCGTCCGGCCGCTATCCCCCGGTGGGCACACGTTCGGGCGGCGGCGTGCGGCCCTTGCTCGGCGGTTTCGAGTCGATGAAAAACGACGCAGAGCGCATCGCGGTCGGCGTCATGATCGAAACGGTGGCCGGCGTGGAACGCGTCGAATCGATCGCTGCCACGCCGGGTCTCGATTACCTGTTTATCGGCACCGGCGATCTTGCCTTGTCTCGCGGCGGCGCTGCGGCCGAGCAGATCGGCCTCGACTGCGAGCGCGTGCTTGCCGCCGCGCACGCACACGGTTTGCCATGCGGTATCTTCACTGTCAGCGCAGCCGACGCCGTGCAGCAACTGGCCAATGGGTTCGACATGGTGGTCTGTGCCAACGACATCGAGACCGCGCGAGCGGGTTTCGAAGCGGCCAACACCGCACTGCGCGAGCGCGTGCGTACGGCTCCCAAACTCCTCTGACACGGCGGGGCGCGACGTGAGTTCTGCCACTTTTGTAGACGAGCTGATCGAGGCGCTCGGCGCCGATAACGTGATTGCCGGCAAAGATATCGGCACGCGTCGTGTGTGCGACTGGAGCGGTACGCCGGGCGCGCAGCCCATCGCGATACTGCGCCCGCGCAACACTGCCGAAGTCTCGCACGCACTGGCGTTCTGCCACGCACACGGCCAACCGATCGTCACCCAGGGCGGCCTGACCGGGCTGGCCGGCGGCGCGAACCTGCGCGGCGGCGAAGTGGCGTTGAGCCTGGAGCGCATGAACGCGATCGAGGAAATCGATGTGGTGTCCGGCACGCTTACAGTGCAGGCGGGCGCCTTGCTGCAAGTGATACAGGAAGCGGCCGATGCCGCCGGTGTCATGTTCCCGCTCGACCTCGGCGCACGCGGCAGTTGCACCATAGGCGGAAATCTTGCGACCAACGCGGGCGGCAACCGCGTGATCAAGTACGGCATGGCGCGCGAGCAGGTGCTCGGCATCGAAGCGGTGCTGGCCGATGGCACGGTCATCGGCGATCTGCACAAGATGATCAAGAACAACAGCGGCTACGACTTGAAGGACTTGCTGATCGGTAGCGAAGGCACGCTTGCCGTCATCACGCGCGCCGTGTTGCGCCTCGCGCCTCGGCCGGCCGCCGTCTCCACGGCGTGGTGCGGCTTGCCCGATTTCGCCGCGGTCACGCGGCTGCTCAACACTGCGCAGGCGCAGTTAAGCGGCGGCGTGTCGGCGTTCGAGGTGATGTGGCCCAGCTACTACGACTACGTGCTGCAAAATTGCGGCGGCTTGCGCGCGCCACTCGAATCGCGGCACGGCTACTACGTGCTGCTCGAAAGTGTCGGATCCAACGCGCAACGGCAGGCCGAAGAGTTCGAGACGATGCTGGGCGAAATGCTGGACGCCGGCGTCGTCGAAAATGCGGCGCTGGCGAGTTCCGAGTCGGATGCGCGGGCGTTCTGGGCGGTGCGCGATGCGCCGTCCGAGTTTCCGCTGCTGATGCCCGAGTTGATCGGCTTCGACATCAGCTTTCCGATTGCCGACATCGGCTTGGTGGCGCACCAGTGCGAAACGATGTTGCGCGAACGTTGGCCGACTTGCGTGGCGCTGGTCTACGGACATTTGGGCGATGGCAATCTGCATGTGATCGTGCATGTGGAAAATGCGCCGCCGGGCACCGCCGAGGCAGTCGACGACGCGGTCTACGAACTGACGCGTCAGTGGCACGGCGCCGTGTCGGCCGAGCACGGTATCGGCGCGAAAAAGCGCGCCTATCTTGGCCACACGCGCGACGCCGGCGCGCTGGGCGCGATGCGCGCGATCAAGCAGGCGCTCGATCCGTACAACCTTTTGAACCCCGGCAAGATTTTCGAGGACCGAGGCGCCGCATGACTGAGCAATCCACCGTTCGACCCGAATCGATGAACCCGCCTAGGAGTGAGTGATGTTGCGGCTGATCGTTACCGTCCTGTCGCGGCGCCTGGTGTCCGCGATCCCGACCCTGCTGATGTTGTCGTTGGTGGTATTCGTCGTATTGCGGCTGATACCCGCCGATCCGCTCGCGATGATGTTGCCGCCGAACGCAACCCCGGCCGATGCCGCCGTGCTGCGCCATCAGCTCGGCTTCGACCGTCCGATCATTGCCCAATTCGGCATCTGGCTGCTTAACGCGTTGCATGGCGACCTCGGTATGTCGATCGGTTTCCAGCAACCGGTGACCGCCCTCATTGCGTCGACCTTGCCGGCCACGCTCGAACTATGCCTGGCCGCGCTGGTCGTCTCGCTGCTGATCAGCGTGCCGGGCGGCGTGCTCGCCTACGCCGTGACCGATCGCCGCGGCGAATTCCCGGTCGGACTGACGGTGGTGCTGATGCAGTCGGTGCCGTCGTTCCTGTGGGCCTTGCTGCTGATCGCCGTGCTCGGCGTGTACCTGCCTATCCTGCCGTTCGCCGGACGTGTCGGCGACGGTGTGCCGATGCCGCATCTGACCGGCTTCCTGCTGATCGACTTTCTCCTCAAGGGCGAGTGGGGCGATTGGCTCGGCGCCGTGCGCCACCTGGTATTGCCCTCGCTCGCGCTGGCCTTCGGTTTCGCGCCGTTGGTGATTCGCGTGTTGCGCTCCAGCCTGCTCGATCAGCGTGGCGAGGCGTATGTTGCCGTGGCCCGGCTGCGCGGGGTGTCGGAGTCGCGCATCCTGTGGCGTCATATGTTGAAGAACGCGGCACTGCCGGCGCTGACGATGATAGGCGTGCAATTCGGTTTTCTGCTGGGCGGCGCGCTGCTGGTCGAGATGATTTTTTCGTTCCCGGGTATCGGCAACCTGATGATCCAGGCGGTGCGCAACAACGACCTGGTCCTGATCCAGGGGATTGCGATCGTGTTCTGCGTGCTGATGCTGCTGATCAACGCGATCGTCGATACCTTGTATGTCATCCTGAATCCGCGCCTTCGCAAGCCATCGTGAAGCGCCCCCCGGAACCCGATATGGTCGACAAATCCAGTTCTTTACCGGCTTCTTTACCTACATTGTCGAGCGCGGCAACGGGAGCCGCCGGCGCGCTCGCTCGGCCGGCGCCCAAACGCGGCCGGCGTTTGCGTTCGCTGAACCTGTGGCTCGGTGCGGCCATCGTGTTGGGCGTGGCGCTATGTGCGATCTTCGCCCCGTGGCTCGCGCCTCACGACCCGCTCGATCAGGATCTGCTACACATGCTGTCGCCGCCCGCGTGGATGGCCGGCGGCGATATCGCATTTCCGCTGGGCACCGACAGCTTGGGTCGCGACGTGCTGTCGCGGCTGTTATACGGCAGCCGGATCGCGCTGACCGTTGCGGTGGTTGCGGCCTTGGGCGCCGGCGTGTTCGGCAGCTTGCTTGCGATCGTCGCGGGGTATTTCGGCGGTTGGGTGGATCGCGCGATCAGCTATCTGGTCGATCTGTGGATGTCGTTTCCGCCCGTGGTGCTGTCGCTGGTGCTGATGGTCAGCCTGGGCGTGGGGATCGAAAACGTGATCCTCTCGATCGTGCTGGTGGACTGGACTCGCTTTTGCCGCGTAGTGCGCGCGGAAGTGATGGTGGTGCGCCAGCGCGACTATGTACTGGCCGCGCAACTGATGAATTTCAGTCACTTGCGCATCATGTTGCGCGAGATTCTGCCCGCGGCGCTGCCCCTCATGATTACGCTGTTCTCGCTGGAAATGGGCGTCGCGATCACGGTCGAGGCGCTATTGAGCTTTATCGGACTGAGCGTGCCTGCCAATGTCACGGCATGGGGCGTGATGATCGCCGACGCGCGCATATCCATGCATGAATCGATGTCCGGACTGTTGTTCCCGGTGCTGGCGATCGTCATCACGGTGCTCGGTTGTAACCTGCTCGGCGATGGCTTGCGCGTCGCGTTGGATCCACGCATGCGGACCAAGGGGAACTGATGATGCCCAATAGCGAATCCGTACTCTCGCTCCAAGGCGTTACGTTGACGGCCAATCTGGGCGGCCAATCGGTCAGCGCGTTGCGCGACCTCAACTTCAGCCTGGCCCGCGGGCGCGTACTGGGCGTGGTCGGCGAGTCGGGCGCGGGCAAAAGCATGCTGGCGCGCTTGATCTCCGGTCTACTGCCGCCCGGTTTCGACGTAACCAGTGGCGCGATGCGTTTTGTCGGACGCGATCTGCTAGCCATCCCGACGCGCCAGCGCCGTGAACTGCTGGGTCGGCAGATCGCGTTCATCCCGCAAGAGCCGCTGACGGCGCTAAACCCGCTATGGACTATCGCCGATACGTTCAACGAGCACCTCACGCGTTTGGGCGTGCCCTCATCGCAGCGCCTGGACACCGCGCTGCGCTTTCTCGAATCGGTGCAACTGGCGACACCGGCTCAGATGCTGCGGCGTTACCCGCATCAGCTTTCGGGCGGTCAGTGCCAGCGAGTATTGATTGCCATGGCGTTCGCGAGCGAGCCCGCGCTGTTGATCGCCGACGAGCCGACCACCGCGCTCGATGTCGTCACCCAGACGCGCGTGATGAGCATGCTTGCCGAGCAACAACGCCAACACGCGACGGCCGTCGTGCTGATTACGCACGATTTGCGGCTCGCGGCGCATGTGTGTGACGACGTTGCCGTAATGTATGCCGGCGATCTGGTGGAGTACGGGCCGGCGCGCGATGTGCTCGACACGCCGCGGCATCCGTACACGCGCGCCCTAAAATACGCGACGCCCGATTTGACGGGTCCACGCCGGCGCCTGCCGGTGCTCAAGCAGCAAATGCCAGGGCTCTCGGCGCTTGCGGACCTGCCAGGCTGCCGCTTCGCGCCGCGTTGCCCCAGCGCCGACGCGGCCTGCAGCCACGCGTTGCAGCACCGTGTCGCGCCGAACGGGCATCGCGTGTCGTGCAGCGCGGCGTGCGAACACGGCGCCGACACTGCCGAGCTGCAAGCAGCGTTACCGCCGCCAACGCCGGTCGACGATGCCAGCCCAGTGGCTGAGCTGCGCGAGGCGTCGCTGACCTACTACACCCGCAGCGGTCTATTCGGCCAACACAAAACCGGCTTCGACGCGGTCAAGCCCTTTTCGTTGAAAGTCTATCCCGGCGAATTTGTCGGGATCGTTGGCGAAAGCGGCAGCGGCAAGACCTCCGTGGCTCGCCTGCTGATGGGCATCGAACAGCCCACCGAAGGTCGTGTGCTGATCGCCGGCGCCGATGTGACGCACGGCACGCCAAAGCAGGTACGGCGTGCGCGCGAACAGGTGCAGATCATTTTCCAGGATCCGCAATCGGCGCTCAATCCGCGTCGTTCGGTCGAGCGGCTGCTCACGCAGGCGCTGGAAGCCGCGGGTTTGCCCGCGGTCGATGCCGCCGAGCGGCGCAAACGCGCGCTGGCGTTGCAAAGCGACGTAGGTTTGCCGGCCGATTGCCTCACGCGTTTTCCGACGCAACTCTCGGGCGGCCAGAAGCAGCGCGTCAACATCGGCCGAGCGCTGTGCGCGGCGCCCGCGTTGATTGTCGCCGACGAGATCGTGTCGGGCCTGGACGTGTCGGTACAAGCGCAGATCTTGAACCTGCTGCTCGAACTGGGCCGTGAACACCAGATTGCGCTGCTGCTGATTTCGCACGATCTTTCGGTGGTACGTTACCTGTGCAGCCGCGTACTGGTCATGCGCCGCGGCGAAGTGGTGGAGCAGGGACCGACCGAAGAGGTTTTTTCCAATCCAAAGCACCCGTACACACGCACGTTGATTGAGGCCGTGCCCAGCGACGATGCGCGCATAGCGTGGCCGCCGGTGGCCGCCGGGGAAGCGCGGGCGGCATAATGCGTTATGCTCGGAGGTGGGCCTGCATCGTTGGCATCCTTGAATGTAGCCTCGGAGTCCGGCGATGGCGCTTGTACGCGAATGGGGTTGCGCGGCCGAGGGCGTGGCACGCCGGCAGCTAGTACAATCGTAGCTCTATGTACGTTGATGCTGTCTCGTGACTCGGCTGTGACCTCAATAAAATATAAGTGGAGAAGACTATGACAACCGCCGAAGCGACGGTTATCAAGCAGCCGCGGCGTACGGCGCTGCGCCCGACCACGTTGATGGAGTCGGTGTATCAGGAAATTCTCGGGCGTTTGCAGCGTGGCCAAATCGGTCACCAGGACCGCGTGCTCGACTACGAGATCGCGCGCGAATTCGAGTGCACGCGCATGCCGGTGCGTCAGGCGCTGCTGCGTCTGGTCAACGAAGGCTATCTGGTTGGCACTACGCGAGGTTTCGTCACGCCCGCACTCACGGCGCAGGACGTACGTGAAATTTTCGATGTGCGCCGTTTGCTTGAACCGAGCGCGGCGGCGGCCACTGTGGCTGTTCTGAGCGACGAGCAATTGGCTGGGTTGAGCGCAGCCTATCGCAAATGCCGGCGCGCTTATGAGAAGCACGATATCGCGCTGATGGCCGAGGCGAACGTCGAGTTTCGCGGCATCTGGCTCGAAACCGTGCAGAACTCGCGTCTCAAGGGCACCATCCTGCGCTTTGCCGATCACACGCGCCAGGTCAGACATGAAACGATGAACAAGCGCGGCACCATGAAAATCATCGCGGATGGCATGCAGATGCTGTTGAAAGGCTTTGTCGAGCGCGATCCGGTAGCGGTGCGCACTGCGACTCAGGCTTTTCTCGACGACGCCGAACAACAATACTTCCTGGAAGGCGGCGACGCGCAAGCGTAGCCCGATGTGCATGGAACAGACGGGCATGAATCAGACGCGCACGAATCAAACTTATGCTGGCGTCTCGATTGCCGCCGCCGTCGAGGTTCCGTACCAACGACATGCCCGGACCAGCACAGCTGAACTATTGGCGCAGGCGACCGCGTCAGCGTTGGCACAGGCCGGCATCGAGGCGCGTGAAGTCGACGGCCTCGGTGTGGCCTCGTTCACCTTGCCGCCCGATCATGCGATTGACTTCGCATGGCGCGCGGGGCTGGCCGTGCGCTGGTGCATGGACGATTGCCACGGCGGCGCCAGCGGCATCAACCTGTTGCAGCATGCGGCGCGCGCGATCCAGGCCGGCGATGCGACAACGATCGTGCTGGTCAGCGGCGACCATTTCGAGCCGGCCGATTTCACGACGCTGGTCGAAAACTACAATGTCAACACGCGCACCTTGCTGCGCCCGTTGCGCACCGGTGGACCGAACCCGCTCTTCGCGATGCTGACGCAACGGCAGATGGCCGCGGCGCGGCTCGAACGCGCCGACTACGCGGCGCTGTGTATCGCGCAGCGCGAGTGGGCATCGCTCAATCCGCAGGCTGTTTATCGCGAGCCATTGACGCTCCAGGCGTATCTCGACTCGCCACCGGTTGCCGATCCGCTCTGCCGCTTCGATTGCGTGCCCGTGGTGTCGGGGGCGAATGCGTTGGTGCTGACTTCGACGCAGCGTCGCTCGGCCGGCGCGGCGCCGGTCATGATCCGCGCGCTGCGCGCTTCGTACAATTTCGATCATCAGCATGGCGACGGGCTCGTCACCGGCATTCGTTCGGTGCGCGATCAGTTGTGGCAGGACGCGGGTCTGTCGCCTGCAGACATGGATGTGGTCAGCGTGTACGACGACTACCCTGCGATGGTGCTGGCTCAGCTCGAAGATTTGGGCTTTGCCGCCGACGGCGATCTGCGTGCATTGATACACGACCGGATCAAGACGAGGCAACTGCCGGTCAACACGTCGGGTGGGCAGTTGTCGGCGGGGCAAGCGGGTGCGGCTGCTGGCATGCATGGTCTGGTTGAAGCGGTGACGCAACTGCGTCACGAGGCCGGTGCGCGGCAAGTGCCGGACGCACGATTTGCCGCGGTGACCGGCTATGGCATGGTTCAGTATCGCTACGGCATGTGTGCGAATGCCGTAGTGTTGGAACGGGGAGAGGCTGTATGACTGCGCGTGCGTTGATGGTATTTGCGTGCGCGGTATGCGGCGCTGTTGAATTTCCGCGGCGCTTGCTGTGTCCGCAGTGCGGTTCGGCGCAGCAGCATGAAGTGGCTGCGGGCGCAGGCATGGTCGAGGAAACGACCGTGGTGCGCCATCGCGCGGGCGCTCATGGCGAGGCACCGGTTCATCTTGCCACCGTACGCACGCAGGCCGGCCCGCGCGTCATTGCGCGGCTCGGCAGCCCGTTGCATCATGGCGCGCAGGTGTCGCTGCAGCAGCAGGCCGACGACGCTATCGTTGCCGAGGCGCTGTTGCCTGGTTGAATGGGGGCTAGTCGGGATCTCGCCATGTCGACAACTCGCAGACGTGACAATACGGACAAGAACGAACACAGTCTTTTGCTATGCTTGCCACATTTGTACTAATGGATAGGCAATCATGAGTACTTCGGTAAGAATTGACGACGCTCTTTACGAGCAGGCAAGAGCGGGTGCGCTGGCCGAACATCGCTCGATCGCACGTCAAATTGAGTTTTGGGCAAAAGTGGGTCGCGCGGCCTTGGACAACCCGGATCTATCTGCATCCTTTATCGCCGAGACGCTGGTAGCAATGGCCGAACCTCGCGCACACGCGACACCATTCGTACCGCGGGTCCGTTGCGAATGACCAATGAGGTCAAGTAGGGATTACGTTTTGCGCGATAGCCATGCGCTGGGTTGTGAATCCCTACATCGCCACTCAACTCGCGGTTGCCCCCGTGCGCTTCTTGAACGCACGCAAATCGAAGCACAACGGCGCGTTCAACGGATCGGCCCCGAATGCCGCGAGCTGGGTCTTCTGCACCTTGTTAGTCGACGTAGTCGGCAACGAATCCACGAATGCGATATAGCCGGGCGCCTTGAAGTACGAGAGTCGATCCAGACACCATTGCTGTAAAGCGCGCGCCGTGGCTTCATCAGTGGCATGGCCAGGTGCGACGATGACACAGGCCATCACTTCTTCGTCACGCAGTTCATCGGGGGCGGCGATAACCGCCGTCTGACGGACCGCGTCGTGATCGAGCAGGCACGCTTCCACTTCGAGCGCCGCGATGTTTTCTCCCGAGCGTCGGATGATGTTCTTCTGCCGATCGACAAAATGCAGGCTGCCGTCCTCGCCGCGGCGCACGACATCGCCGGTGTGAAACCAGCCGCCTTGCCATGCCGCTTCGGTCGTGGCTTCATCTTTCAGATAGCCACGGAAAAAGCCGCAGCGCGGATCGTTGCCGGTGCGCCTAACCAGCAGATGCCCTGGTGCGCCATCGGCGACATCGTTATCGTCCTGATCCACCAGACGCACGGCCATGCCGTCGCGCGGTTTGCCGAAGCAGCGCGTGCCGACATGTCGTGGTTCGTGGCTCGACGAGATCACGATCGCACCGCCCGTTTCGGTCATGGCCCAGCCTTCGATCAGCGGAAAACCGAAACGTGCCTCGAACATGGGCTGATGACGTGGATCGACATTGGCTCCGTAGCCGAAGCGTACCGAATGACGTTGTGCCGCCGCAGCGCTAGCCGGATCGTTCAGGCCGAGCAGGATGGCAGGCATGACGCCGAGATAGTGGACGATGGTTGCGCCGCTATCCGCGACGTCCTGCCACCAACTGCGCGGATGGAAACGATCGAGCTGGATGACGCAGCCGCCGGACAACACCATCGCCATCGTCGAACACGCGAGCGCGTTCATGTGAAACAGCGGGAGCGGGGTAATCAGGCGTTCCATGCCCGGACGTACTTCGCACAGGCCACCTTCGGAAATGTACAGCTCACCGATCGACAGGAAATAGCGGTTGTCGAGGATGCAGCCTTTGGGCTTTCCTGTGGTTCCTGAGGTGTAAAGGATCGCGCACTCGTCGTCGCGGGTAGCGATGCGTTTGACATAGGCGTCGGTCGTGGTCGTGGCAGCGCTGGCATTCACAGGCACACCCACACCCACAGCCGCACCCACAGCCGCACCCGCCGGTGCCCGAGGTATTTCCTCTTGCTGGGCATCGACGATCGGAAAGTCTTCGCCCAGTGCGGCACGCAACAACGGCAACGTCGTGTCGACGCCGACGGCCATGACCGCCTCGCTATGCTGTACTGCGAACGCGATCTCGTGAGCACGCGATTCGCTGTTCATCGGTACGATGCTGACGCCAAGCGCATTGAGCGCGAAAAAATGCACGAAGAAATCGGGACGATTCTCAAGCAGCAAAGCGATGCGCATGCCGGCCCGGTAACCGGCCGCCGCATACCGTTCACGCTGCGTCTCGATGGCGGCGAGCATGTCCGCGTAACTGAGTGTCAGCGCGCCGCAGGTGCCGTCGACTTCGCTCGCATAGTGCTTGCGCGCGGAAGCGGGTACATGCAGAAACGGCGCGTCGGCATAGCGTTGTGCACTGTGCACGAACGCGTCATAAGGGGAATTCGAATCGTAAGATGGGGTCATTGAAAACTTGGGCTAGTGTGTAAAAATCGCGGTGGCCCGCATCTTGTCAGCAGTAAATACAGCCGGTAAATACAGCGGCTCAATGCCGCAGGTCAATACCGCAGCAGGTCGATACATCAGCCCACGCTCAGGAACGTACCTTCCCGATACGAGAGCGCCGCGCCCGACTCGCCCAGCGTAACCGCGACGACATTGCCGATCGCGATCATATGGGTTGCATAAGCGACCGATTCCCGCGCCACCACGCATTCGAACGTAACCAACGCGTCGGAGAGCACCGGCGTGCCTTGCGCGCCGTCGATCCAGGCGCCGTGCGCGAACCGTGCGCTGCTCGGCGTATTCGTCATGCCGCCGAATACGCGGGCGAGTTCCACATGGCGCTCGCCCAGCACATTCACCGAGAACGCGCGGCCCGGACGCAATACGCGCCCGACCGAGCCTTGCAGGTTCAGACAGACGATCAGTGCGGGCGGCGTGGCGCTAAGCGAGCAGACGGCCGAGGCTGCCGCGCCGAGCCGCACGCCGTTATCGTCGAGCACGGCGATCGCCGCGACTCCGCCGACCAAGCGCCGCATCCCGTGTTTGAACGCAATCTCTGCAGCGAGCGAGTCGGACTCCCTCAGAGCTGCTTTGACCTCGACCCCGGCCTCAGCCTCGACCTTGGCCTCGCGCAGTTGTGTCGTCATTGCGTATCTACCGTATCCGTACGTAAACCAGCTTCACGCATCAACGGAATGACCTTCTCGCAGAAGAACGGCAATTCGTCGACATAGTTCACGAACGACAGCGCCGCGCCGCCGAAGCCGATTTCTTGCATCTTCAACATCTGGTCGACGATATGCGTGGGCGTGCCCACTAGCGGATAACTACCGGTGCCGGCGGCGAAGCGCTGCCGATATTCAATGAACGCACGATCTTCGTGGCTCTTGCTGAAGCCTTTCTTTTGCTTCATATGGTAATCGAGCGCTGCTTCGTCCGTGAATTCGATCGAGTAGCGATCGTAATAGCGCTTGGCTTCCTCTTCGGTTTCGCGGCAGACCACGTGGGCCACGGTATAGACGCCGATATCACGCCCGACCGCGGTGCCGCGCTGGCGAATATCGGTGACGTGCTGGCGGCCCACTTCGAGATCGGTGAACGTGGTGAACAAGTAGTCGCAATGGCTCGCAGCGAAATCGCGCCCCGGTGGGCCGAATGCCGCATTCATCGTGACCGGCCTGGGCGACTGCACGGAAACCGGTCGTGAAATCGCGCCCTTCAAATTGTAGAACTTGCCTTCGAAGTCGAATGGTTCATCCGACGTATAAAGCCGCAGCAGGATCTCGGACCATTCGGCCGCCTGCACATAGGCTTCGGCGTTCAACTGCACGCCGAACATATCGAATTCATCGGGGTTCCACCCGCATACGATGTTCAGCCCCGCGCGGCCATGGCTGACATGGTCGATGGTGGCGAGCGCCTTCGCAGCATAAATCGGATGCACGAGCGGCACATGCACCGTGGAAAACAGCGCGATGCGACGCGTCACCGCTGCGAGCGCAGCCGCGAACGTGAAGGTCTCGAACGACCATTCACGCACGTGCGTCGTGCCGCCGTAGCCACGCCAGCGGGCGATCGGCAGAAAGAAATCGAAGCCGCCTTCGTCGGCGAGCACGGCCGCGCGCTGTACGTCATCCCAGCCGGCCCGCCACTGTTCGGGGACCGTCGTGAACGTCAGGCCGCGGTCGGCATTGGCCGAGAACACCCCCAGCTTGAAGGGATGGGCACTGCGCATGGGGTTATCTACTTGTCCAGTCATCGCTGCTCCGTCACGTCTGTATTTATAAAGAATACTGAATTCTATAAATTGGGATGTCAAGTGATCAATTCTGCACTATGGTGCGTCGGGTTGCCTGGGACCGAGGTGGATCTGCCGCCGCCACGGGGCCGTGGGCGCCATCGATAGATTAGCGCATCGTGACAAATTCCGAAAAAGGGCAATCGCGTACTAACAGTATTACCGACGCGAAAGTGAGCGTCGCAGCGGCACGAAAATATCGCGGCAGCCTGGAAGCTTTGGTTTGCAGCCGAATTTTGGCAAGTATTGACGCCTGGATTTTACCCGGATAATCTGAATTCAGAATTGCAATGGCAAGTCGTGCTGCGCGGGCTCAATCCCACCTTCAACAGCAGAACCGCGCTGCTTGCCCTGTCGACCCCGAAGTTCCCTAATCCCGGTTCGACGTTGGCGCGGGCGTCACCGCTCATGTAATCTGCAACATTTACGAAATCGTCCAGGCGATCGTCGACTTTGCTTGCCGTCTTTTTGCGTTTGAAACCCCCGATACAGGGCACTTTCACAGGAAGAGAAATGAACAGTTCCGAGTTCGATCAAAAGCGTCGGCATCTGCTGATGGCGGCACTTGCTGCGGGGACGGCGTTGCCGTGGGAGTTGGCGTTTGCGCAGAACAAAGCCGGCGACGATGTGTTGAACATCGCGTACATCAGCGACGTACCCACCTGGGATCCAACGGCGGTCACCATCCCTCAAGCTCAGTCGATTTACGCAACGGTGTATGACTCGCCGTTGCGCTATTCGCAGCATCTCTTGCTCCAGCCGCGCCAGATCGTGTCGTGGAGGTGGCAGGACAAAAACGCGCAACGGCTGGAAGTCACATTGCGCGACGACATTCTCTTTCACGACGGCTCGAAACTGACCACCGAGGATCTGCGCTGGAGCCTGCACGAGCGCCCGGCTGCCGACAAGAAACTCGCCGTGGGCGGCATGCTGCAGACCTTGCAAGACATCCAGATCCTGTCGCCGACGCGTGCGGTCATGATCTATCAAAAGCCGACGCCCACCGCGCCCATCTACCTGGCGTTCCTGGCGGGCTACATCGTGCCCAAGGCCTATATGCAGAAGGTCGGCGACGCGGGTTTCCAGGCGCAGCCGGTGGGCGCCGGGCCGTATCGCGTGGTCGACTATCAGCGCGGCTCGCGCATCGTGCTCGAGGGCTTCGATAAATATTGGGGCGGCGCGCCGGCCATCAAGCACGTGACCTTCCAGATCATGCCGGAACCCTCGGCGCGTGTGGCGGCCGTGGAGTCGGGGCGCGCCGGCATGGCCGTGCAGCTTCCGTTGCGCGAGGCGCAGCGCCTGGCGAAGACGCCGGGGCTGACGACCAAGATCTATCCGTATAGCGAAATCTACGTGCTGCGCATGCCGAACTACGTCAAGCCGTTCGACGACGAGAACGTTCGCGCCGCGATGCACTATGCGATCGATACGGCTGCGCTGTCGAAGGCGTTCTACGGCGGCGAAGCCAAGCCACTCTCGGTGACGGCGACTGCCGGCTCGCCGGCCGACGTGCCGGGGTTCAATGTGCCGTTCGACCCGCAGCGCGCGATTGCCGCATTGCAGAAATCGGGCTATGGACCGAACAAGCCGGTCAAGGTGCCGTTCCTGACGACCAACGGCACTTTCCCCAGCGATTACGACATGGCGCGCGCGATTGCGGGCATGTGGCAGCGCGTCGGCATCCAGGCCGAGATGCAGGAAACCACGATGGCGAAAGTCATCAGCGAGATCCAGGCCACCAAGATGAGCGGCGTGCTGTTGTACAGCTGGGCGAATTCGACCGGCGACCCGGAAAACTACACCGGCCGCATGCTCGATCCGCGGTTGCGTTTTTCCGCGTGGAAGGATCCCGCACTGGGGCCTCGCGTGGAGGCGTTAATGACAGAGGTCGACGAAAAGAAGCGGATCGCGGGCTATCGAGCGCTCAGCCAGGAAGCGTCGGAGAAGTCGTGGATCATCCCACTTTTGCAGGCGGTCACGACGATCTGCTATCAGTCCAACCTCGATGTGCCCATTTTCGATAACGGCTATATCCTGCCTGTCGAATACAAACGTAAATAACCGCAGTCAAGTATTGGAGAAGCACACTATGAGCGGACAATTCATCGAAATCATGGCGCGCGACGGCGGCCGTTTTTCGGCCTATCTCGCCACACCGCCCCAGGGCTCGGGCCCGGGGCTCGTGCTGCTGCAGGAAATTTTCGGCATCAACGACTATATGAAGTCGATGGCCGATCGTTATGCGCAGGAAGGTTACGTGGTACTGGTGCCGGACCTGTTCTGGCGCATGAAACCGGGCGTGGTGCTCGGCTATACCGCAGCGGATTTCACCGAGGCGCTCGGCTACAACGAACGCATCGACTTGTCGCTGGCCGTTGAGGATATCGCAGCCACTGTTGCGGCCGTGCGCGCGTTGCCTATGCAGGCTGGCAAGGTCGGCACGATCGGCTATTGCCTGGGCGGCAAGCTCGCCATGCTCGCCGCGGCGCGTACCGATATCGACTGCGCGGTCTGCTATTACGGCGTGGCGCTGGACGCATTTCTTGACGAAGTGCCGGCTATCCAATGTCCGATGGTGTTTCATTTCGCCGAAGCCGATGCGTATTGCCCGGCCGAGGTTCGCGGAAAAATCCAGGCGGCCTTGGCTACCCGGCCGCAAATCGAGCAGTACGTCTACCCCGGTTGCGATCATGCGTTCGCCACGCCCGAGCGCGAACATTTCGACAAGCCCGCTGCGATGATGGCGTACTCGCGCACCATGGCGATGCTGCGCAAGGTGCTGGGCCCTGTGTATGACCTCAACCATCTGTGGGAGCAGCACTGCTATTACGAGTTCGGCACGCGCGATGTGGATGCCGTGATGCCGACGATGGTCGCCGAGCCGTATGTGAACCATGTGCCGACGATGACGGGCGGGGTGGGCCACGATCAGTTGAAGCGCTTCTACAAGTATCACTTCGTCGATTCGAATCCGGCTGACACGCGCTTGATCCCGGTCTCGCGCACGATAGGCGCCGATCGCATCGTCGACGAATTCGTGTTTTGCGCAACGCACGATCGTGAGATCGACTGGCTGTTGCCCGGCCTCGCGCCGACGGGAAAATATTTTGAAATACCGATGCTGGCCGTGATCTGCTTTCGCGGCGACAAGCTGTACAACGAGCATATCTATTGGGATCAGGCGTCGGTACTGGTGCAGATCGGCGTGCTGGATCCGACCGGGCTGCCGGTCGCAGGCATCCAGACTGCGAAGAAGATGATCGATGAAACCTTGCCGACGAATACGCTGATGCCGAATTGGGCGAGTAGCGAAGGTAAGCCGATCTAAGGTAGGTGTGGATACCGGCACCACGGTGGCACCCCCGTGGCGCCACCGCGGCACGACCGCTATTGGGCGACTGCCTCGACCAGTGCGGCGACGCCCGTGAGCGGCTTCATCAATTCGTCGCTGGCATGGTGCCGGGTCTGGAGATAGGCGACGGCGTTGTACGACAGCCAGACCTTTTTGTCGGCGTCTTCCCAGACCAGCACCTTGAGCGGCAAATCGAGTGCCGCGGTGGGGATGGCCTGCATCAAGGGCGTGCCGGCACGCGGATTGCCGAAGATCAGCAATTGCGACGGTTGCAGCGTGAGTCCGGCGTTTTGCGCATCGGCCGCAAAGT
>Ga0302314_10005637_pt1 | contig 22765 bp, 16 predicted proteins | sample III_Palsa_N2_3_FD_200533 | JGI IMG/M metagenome (GOLD analysis project Ga0302314, IMG submission 200533) | Peat permafrost microbial communities from Stordalen Mire near Abisko, Sweden - III_Palsa_N2_3 | ecosystem: Environmental > Terrestrial > Soil > Palsa > Peat permafrost | place: Sweden... | reverse complement strand
CGATCTGGGCACCGATCTGGGCACCGAGAGGGGATCGCTCAGAACCGCAGCGTGATATCGGTCCACACCTCTTGCGTCTGCACGATATATGGGTCTGAGAAACGGTAGTTGTAGATCAGCTGCACGACTGCCGGACCAAAATTATAGCTCAGCACCGGTCCGACGCCGTAATTGGTGGTCTTGCTGTCGGGAACCATCACCCCTTCGAAGGTGTCGTTGTTGAATTGGGTCTGGCTGTAGCCGCCGATGCCAAGGCTCCAATTGCCGAACCACTTCATCATTGTGTAGTCGCCGCCCAATATGTCGCCCGACGTGTAGTGCGTGGTCGGGTTCTGGTAATTATGGTCGTAATAGAAATCGGCGCTGAAATTCCACGCCCCCGGCGCATAGGTGAAGCCGACGTTCGGTTCGACCGCGAAAAAACCGATGCTATTGGGGAACGCCATCACGCTCGGCTTCCGGAAGTCGCCGTCCGGCAGATAAACATAGACCCCGGCCTTCACGAACGTGCTTGCGGCTAATTTCCACGACAGCTGGCCGGGGATCAGCACCGTATCGTAATACCCGCCGCGCGTGCCGAGATTGGTGCGGGGATTCCCCGGGCCCGACGTGCTGGCGTAATCGAACGGCTGCACGATTCCGGCGTCGTAATCGGCGCCGAGAAATTTCACCCCCGGCGACCACAGCAGGGCCGGCACATCGACCGCCACGTGCGTGGTGAATCGCTCGTTTTTGCTGAAATTGTAATAGATCGAAGTCGAGGTCCAATCGATCTCGTTGAATAGATAGAGCCCCGGGGGCGGAATGACCGCAACCTCCGATCCTTCGCCGATGCCGGCCAGATGCGGTACCCAGTCCTCCTCGGCCAGGGCAGTGCTTGCGCCGGACCCCGCGATCAAGATGGCAGCGCCAATCAGAACGGCTCCTGCCAGTTGTTTCATAGCTCGACTCCCGTAGCTCGCGGCGTGGTGCTGAAGAAAAAATCACGGAAACCAGGCGCAGGCGTCAGCTTGCCGCATTGTTGATCGGACATAATCTGGCGACTCCGGCGATCGAGGCCGACAGGACTTCACTCATGGAAGGCAGAAAAAACTCCGCAGCGCAATGCCGGAGTTGTTATGGTTCAACGGCGAACGTTATCGTTACGGCCGAGCACAACCCCAGTTCGCTCAACTGCGGGAGGTCGGCCGCCGCGTCGAACGCGGCGGCCGGACCCGGATCGATAGAAAGCAGATCAGAACGGAATCGTCACTTCGGTCCATAATCCCTCGCCCTCGACCGTGTTCCAGGTCGTGAGGATTTATGCGGGGTTAAAAGAAACCTAGCTTCTTCGGGCTGTAGCTCACCAGCATGTTCTTGGTCTGCTGATAATGATCCAGCATCATGCGGTGAGTTTCGCGACCGATGCCCGATTGTTTGTAGCCGCCGAAGGCGGCGTGAGCGGGATAGGCATGGTAGCAATTGGTCCACACCCGCCCGGCCTGGATCGCGCGGCCGAAGCGGTAGCAGGTATTGGCGTCACGACTCCAAACCCCCGCGCCTAGGCCGTAGAGTGTATCGTTGGCAATCGCCAGCGCCTCTTCGTCGTTTTTGAAGGTCGTGACCGAAACCACCGGTCCGAAGATTTCCTCCTGGAAGATGCGCATTTTGTTGTGGCCGCGGAACACCGTCGGCTCGACGTAATAGCCGCCGGCAAGGTCGCCCGACATTTGCGCGCGCTTGCCGCCGGTAAGGCATTCGGCGCCTTCCTGGCGACCGATGTCGAAATAGCTGAGGATTTTCTCCAGCTGCTCGCTCGATGCTTGGGCGCCGATCATGGTCGCGGGGTCGAGCGGGTCGCCCTGCACGACCGCGCGGGTGCGGGCGATCGCGCGCTCCATGAAGCGGTCGTAGATGCTTTCGTGGATCAGCGCGCGGCTCGGGCAGGTGCAAACCTCGCCCTGGTTGAGCGCGAACATGACGAAGCCTTCGATCGCCTTGTCGAAGAAATCGTCGTCCTCGCGCGCCACATCGGCGAAGAAGACGTTGGGCGATTTGCCGCCGAGTTCGAGCGTGACCGGGATCAGATTCTGGCTGGCATATTGCATGATCAGCCGGCCGGTGGTGGTTTCGCCGGTGAAGGCGATCTTGGCGATGCGGTTGGATGAGGCCAGCGGCTTGCCGGCCTCGAGGCCGAAGCCGTTCACGATGTTGAGCACCCCGGCGGGCAAAATATCCCCAACCAGTTCCGCCCATAGCATGATCGAGGCCGGGGTCTGTTCGGCCGGTTTGAGCACGACGCAATTGCCGGCGGCAATCGCCGGAGCAAGCTTCCAGCACGCCATCAGCAGCGGGAAGTTCCACGGGATGATCTGCCCGACCACGCCGAGCGGTTCGTGGAAGTGGTAAGCGACGGTGTCGTGATCAATCTCGGAGAGGTTGCCTTCCTGGGCGCGGATACAGCCGGCGAAATAGCGGAAATGATCGATCGCGAGCGGCAAGTCGGCGGCCATCGCCTCGCGGATCGGCTTGCCGTTGTCCCAGGATTCGGCGCGGGCGAGCAGTTCAAGATTATCTTCCATCTTTTGCGCGATGGCATTCATCAGATTGGCGCGCTCGGCGACCGCGGTGCGGCCCCAACGCTCTTTGGTGGCGTGCGCGGCGTCGAGCGCGAGATCGATATCTCCAGCATCCGAACGGGCGATTTCGCACAGTTTTTGGCCGTTGACCGGCGAGGTATTGTCGAAATAGCGCCCGGAGCGGGGCGCCACCCACTGGCCGCCGATGAAATTGTCATAGCGGCCTTTGAACGGTGAGCGGGCGGTGTGGTGGAAAGCGGGTGCGTTCATGGGAGTCCTCCTTGGGTTTGGCTTCCGCCGATTTGGTTGAGCCGGGCCGGTTGAGCTGGGCCGGTTGAGCCGGGCCGGTTGAGCCGGGATTGAACGGTGCGATCGGTGGTTTGAAACTGATCCCGGCGAGGGTCGATGTCAGTGCCGGGGAGGGGCTTTTCAACCCGCGATGTCGCATAGTTGCACCGAATCGCGACTCGACGCCAGCGAGTCGGCGCCGGTAGCGGAGACCTCGGCTGTCATGTAAACCGGTCACCTGGTCGCTCTGCGGCGGCCGGCACTGTGCGTTCGCCCCATCGGCTTTTAGGGTAATCTAATGAGTTTCAACGATTTTTTAGACAGGGCGGATGCGGCGGGGCGCGACATGGACTGGCTGACGCCGGAACGCGCGCGGATCTATTCCAGTGCCGGGTTGATTTGCGTCTTGGCGATCATCTTCGCCCGGCTGGTGGTGATCGGCGTTTACAATAAGACCGGCCTCTCGATGTTCGAGGACATCGGTCAATATTGGGCTGCGGCGCACCTGGTCCTGCAAGGTCATCCGGCCGGGCCTTACGTCGAGGCGCTGCAGAGCCAATCCGAGTTGCAGGTCTATCGCTCAGCGATCTACCAGCCATTCCTGCATCCGCCGATTTTTTTGCTGCTGCTGCTTCCGTTCGGGATGCTGCCGTTTTTGTGGGCGGTCGCGGCCTTCACCCTGGTCACCGGCGCCGCCTATCTGGCCGCAATCTACCAGGCCACCGACTCGATCTGGATGGTGATCGCCGCGTTCGCGTTTCCCGCGGTGCTGTTGAATTTCGTCGACGGTCAGGATGCGATGCTGACCGCAGCGATCATCGGCGGCGGGCTTACGCTGATGGATCGCCATCCGCGCATCGCCGGCCTCATTCTTGGTTTGATGATCATCAAACCGCACTTGGCGCTCGCGGTGCCGATCGCGCTCGTGCTGACGCGGCGATGGAATGTGCTGGGTTGGGCCGCGTTGTCGGCGTACGTGCTTTTGCTGCTGTCGATCACCGTGTTCGGCTGGGGCGCCTGGAATGCCTTCCTGGCCAGTACCCACGTCGGTCGCTACGTGCTGGAGCAGGGCTCGGTGTGGGCGGCCGGCAAAATCCAGAGCATCTTCGTGGTTGTGCGCCAGTCGGGTGGCTCGGTCCGTACCGCCTACATAGTACAGCTGCTAAGCGCTGGAGCGGCGCTCGGGGTTTTTGTTTGGGCGCTCCGGCGCAATGTGTCGCCCGCGGTCGAGCGTTCGCTGATCGTGCTGGTGTCGCTGATCGCCACGCCGTACTTGTGGCCGTACGATCTGGTCGTCCTGGCCTTTCCGCTGGCCTGGCTGAAGGTGGAGTGGACCCGCGACGGATTTCCGCCTTGGGGCAAGTTTGCGCTGGTGGTGGTTTATCTGCTGCCGATGACGCTGTTCACGCCGCGGCGGGTCCCGCCGCATTATTGTGTGTTCGGCCTGATCGGGCTGGTGCTGTACCTGGTGTGGGACGATTGGCAGAGCAAGCGGCGCTTGCGGACGCTGACTACGACGCCGCTGTGATCCGCGCCAGCGTGCGTGCCTGCTGGTTCAAATGATCCACCCCGAGCGCAAGCCCCGAGAGGTTGTTGCGATAGCCGGCCAGGTTGATACCCAAGGTCTCGACCGACTGGCGGAGTTCGGCCAGGCTGGCGCGCCAAGTGGCGACCGCGGCGCGCTGTTCTTCAAGCGCCTGCACCAGACCCGCCAAGGCAAGGGCAAGACGCGCCTGGCCGGGGTCAGGCGTTGGGATCGCCGCGGCGCGGGCCGGGAAGGCGATGATGTCGGCTTGGTGCGGCGTTGGGTTTTGCATGGCGGGCCTCGTGCGGAACGAAACGACCCTAGACTGCCGTTAACTCATTTTCAATACAAATCTTAAAAAAGAGATAATAGCGCAAGAGAAGCAGCTTTTTTAATCGCCTCGGCCCACGACTTGCTGGATCTCCGTTTGCACGCCTAATCCCCCGCGGCGAACACCCCATTCTTCTCGGCGGCCCGAACCGAAGCCGGCGCCAACGCCGGCACCGGGGCGGGCAGGGCCGCCATCACCGCGACGAACACCGACGCAAGGTAGGGCAGCGACTGGGTGAACAACACGGTGCACCAAAGTTTTGCTTCCAGCGTGCCGAGGTTCGACGAAACTGCCACCCCGATCAGCGCCGCCCAGGTAGCGACCAGGATCACCAATTCCTCGCGAGCCATCACCAGGCCCTGGATCAGCGCCGGCGCGTTCTCCATCTTCGGCGTGCGCAGGAATGGCGCCGAACGGATCAGCAGACCCTTCCACACCGCCTTGCCGATGGTGTGCGACAGCGCGAGCCCGGCCACCGCGGCGCCCAGCCGGTCGGCCCAGCCGCAGTTCACGCGCTTGGCGTAGAGGGAGAAGATCTGCACCAGCTTGAACACGAACAGGCCGATCGAGGGCAGCATGAACAGCGCGATCGGGAATTCGAAGCGCACCGGCGCCACGATCAGGCCGACCGACCAGGCCAGGCCCATGCCCAGAAACGCGAGCCCCAGCGCATCGCCGATCCAAGGCATCCAGCCGGTGATGAAGTGCCAGCGCTGGCCCAGGGTGAGGTCCTTGTTGGCGGGCGACAGCAGCGCCTTCCAATGGCCGCGGCAGATCTGCATCGCACCAAAGGCCCAGCGGAAACGCTGCTTGCGGAACGCCGCGAAGTCGTCGGGCATCACGCCCTTGCCGAAGCTCTGGCTCGAATAGACCGCTTCCCAGCCCTGGCGGAACAGCTTCAGGCCGAGTTCGCTGTCCTCGCAGATGGTCCATTCGGCCCAGCCGTTCACGCCCTCAAGCGCCGACTTCCGAACCAGGGTCATGGTGCCGTGCTGGATCACCGCGTTGCGTTCGTTGCGGGTCACCATGCCGTTCTGGAAGAAGCCGGCATATTCCCAGAACATCAGGCGCTTGAAGAAGCTGCCGTCGTTGTCGCGGTAGTCCTGCGGCGACTGCACGAAGCCCACCGCCGGGTTGGCGAAGTGCGCCGCCATCGAGCGCAGCCAGTCGCGCCGCACGATGTAGTCGCTGTCGAGCACGCCGATCACTTCGGCGTCGCGGGCGGTTTCGCGCAGGCCGAAATTCAGCGCGCCGGCCTTGAATCCCGGCCACTTGCCGAGGTGGAAGAAGCGGAACCGCGCACCCAGGCGGGCGCAATGCTCGGCCACCGGCTCCCACAGCGCGGGGTCCTTGGTGTTGTTGTCGATCACCAGCACTTCGAAATCGGGGTAGTCCAGGTTCGCCAGCGCGTTCAGCGTCAGCTTCACCATCTCCGGCGGCTCGTTGCAGATCGCGACGTGCACCGACACCTTGGGCAGGGCGGCGCCGAGCGGGGCAGGGGTGGTCGACGGAATGCGCTTCCACACCCGGCCGAACAGGGCTTCGGCCATCTCGAAACTATCCGAGATCAGCAGGAAGATCAGCAGCGCCTGGCCCAGCGCCAAGGCACTCCAGATCGCGAGCGCTGCGCCCGAGAGATAGTCGCCGCTCATCGCGAGCAGCACCAGCGCCAGCACCGCGCCGAAGCCTTGGGCCAATCCAGCGAACATCAGCTTGCCGGGCAAAGTGATATCGGGGCGGCGCGACAGCAGCAGGCCGGAGACCAAAGCGGCGATCGCGATCGAGAAGCCGGCCCACAGTTTCCAGTTGGGATCTTCGACCACCTGGCCGGTAAGCGACCATTTGGCGTGACGCGACAGGTCCATCATGCCCCAGTAGCCGGCGGCGCGACCCTCGAACGCGGTCTTCCAGGGCTGGTCGAACGCCTCCATCACGAAGTAGTTGAGGTGACGGCGCTCGGCGGCGACGAAAAACTGGCGCAGGAACAGCGCCTGATTGTCGCGGCTCGCGACCGCGTCCGCGTGGGTCACGCCGTTCGAAGGCCAGCCGACCTCACCGATCACGATCGGCTTGGTGGGATAGGCGCGATGCACCGCGTCGAGCTCGGCCATGATGTAGGAGACCGACTTCTGCACCGCGACGCCCTGCCAATAGGGCAGCAGATGGATCGTGATCACGTCGACGCTGCGCGCGAGCGACGGATGGCGCAGCCACACCGAGGGGTCCTCGGCGGTAGTCACGGGCAGATGGGTGCTGGCCTTCACCTTGTTGATGTAGCCTTCCAGCTGCGCGGTGGTGATGTCGCCGCGGTACTGGGTCTCGTTACCGACGATCAGCCGGTCGACGTTCGGGCTGTGATTGCCGACCGCGATCAGGCGGTTGATCTCAGCGGCGTTGGCGGCGGCGTCCTTGTCGAGCCAAGCGCCGAGCGACACATGAAGACGATCTGCGGCGGCCATCGCCGGGATGTCGGCGAATTCGCCGGCCACGGTGTAGGTGCGGATGTTGTGGGTGAGGCCTGCCGCGATCTTGAGGTCGGACTGGATTTCCGCCTTGGTCGGCTGGGCGTGACCCGCCTCGCCGCTCTCGCCGGCATGATAGGGCGAGAACGCCAGGCCCGAAATGCTGCCGTGGAAATCGGGTGGGGTGACCGCGCGCTCGTGATAGCTCCAGGCGCCAAAGCTGGCCGCGGCCGCGAACAAAAGTGCCATCAAAGTGGTCGGGTGCAGCAGACCGCGCAAAACCCCGATACGGGGGGCGGTCGATGCGGCACCAGGCTGGGTCAATGCGGACAATTGCGTCATGGCGGTATTCCCGAGACGAGCAAAAGGGCTCGATGGCGCGGTTTCTAGCCCCGCATCTGGGCGGCCACCCGGCGCGATTGTGGCGAAGATGCGGCAATGCAAAATAAATCGCCGCCGAATGCACCATTTTCGGCGGTGGCCAGGGGGCCTGATCCTGCTAGAATCCACCCCATGAGCATGGGATTTGAACTGGTCGTCATTTTACTGCTGATCCTGCTGAATGGGATCTTCGCCATGAGCGAGATGGCCATGGTCTCGGCCCGGCGCGCCAGACTTGCGGTGCTGGAACGCGCCGGCCACCGCGGCGCCAAGCTCGCGCACGAATTATCCGAGGATCCGCAACGGTTTCTGCCCACGGTGCAGATCGGCATCACGCTGGTCTCGATCCTCGCCGGCACCTTCGGCGGCGCACGGATTGCGGCCAATCTGGGCCCGCAGCTGCACGCGCTGGGCGTTCCCGCCGCCTACGCCGACGATGCCGCGCTGGCGGTGGTGGTGCTGGCGATCACTTTCCTCACCATGGTGTTCGGCGAGCTGGTGCCCAAGCAACTGGCGCTGCGCAATCCCGAGGCGGTCGCCCTGGTGGTGGCGGGGCCGCTTGCCTTCGCCGCCCGCATCGGCGCGCCGGTGGTTTCGGCGCTCTCCTTCATTTCCTCAGGTGTGGTCCGTCTGTTCGGCCGTGAATCCAAGGATCGCCAGGTGGTGTCGGAGGACGAGCTGAAGATCCTGCTCGCCGAGGGCGCCGAAGAAGGCATCCTGGAGCACGAAGAACGCGACATGATCGAGCGGGTGTTGCGGCTGGCGGACAAGCCGGTGCGGGCGATCATGACGCCGCGCAACGAAATCGTCTGGATCGACCGCTCCGATCCCCGGCCCGACGTGATCGAAGGCCTGCGCGAGACCCCGCACAGCCGCTTCGTGGTGTGCGACGGGTCGGTGGACAATGTTGTCGGCGTGGTGCTGGCGAAGGATCTGCTGGTCGATCTGCTCGACGGCAAGGAATTCTCGATCTCGACTTCGCTGCGCAAGGCCTTGGTGATGCCGGATACGGTGACCGCGCTCGACGCACTGCCGCAGCTCCGCCAGGACCCGCTCGGCATCGCGCTGGTGATGGACGAATACGGCAGCTTCGAAGGGCTGGTGACCGCGGCGGATGTGCTCGAAGCGATCATCGGCGACGAGCTGACGCCCGCCGCCGGATCGCGTGACGGCAGCAAGCCGGAGGAGGCGGAACTTCTGCTCGACGGCATGACTCCGGTCGACGAGATCAAGGCCCGATTGGGGCTGCCGCCGCTGCCGGCCGAGGGCAGCTATCACACTTTGGCGGGTCTGATGCTCGCGCTGCTGCGCCGCTTGCCGCAGGTGGGCGACCGGATCACCTTCGCGGGCTGGCAGTTCGAAATCCTGGAGATGGAGGGACGGCGAGTGGCGCGGGTGAGAGCGGCGCGTGACCTGCTGGCGGAGGGGTGAAAGGGTAGGAGCAAGCAAAAAAACTTTGTCAATGTGGCTTGGGAGATACCTGGCGGCGACGGTGCGCTCCAAGCCAATTGAACAAAAGTTTTTTGCTTCTTTTTTTCAAAAAAGAAGTTTCTTCCTTCACTTCAGCCAAGGGGAAATCCGGCTAACGATTCTATCGATAAATCTGATCCAAAATGACGATTTGAATCGATGAAATCTATGAGTTAAGAATAACCCACGGCGCGGGCATCCGCCCAATAGGAGGTAGCTTGGACATCATCGGTCCCGACCAATTGATCTACGGCGTTGAGGATTTGGAGGCGTCGCTGAAGTTCGCGTCGGATTTCGGCCTCGACCAGTCGGAAATGTCGTCGAATGGCGGCGTGCTATCGGCGCTCGACGGCACGTCGATGAAGATCCTGCGCGCCACCGACGGCAGCCTGGCCGCGCCCAACGCGCCTTCGCCCAATCTGCGCGAAACCATCTACGGGGTCAGAAACGCCGCCACGATCCAGGCGATCGGCGCCGAGCTTTCCAAGGACCGCCCGGTCACCATGGATCCCGACGGCACCATCCACAGCCGCGACGACGACGATTACGCGATCGGCTTCCGGGTCACGGCCCGCCACGGTACCGGCATGCCGCACTACGGCGTGAACGTGCCGGGGCAGGAACCCGGCCGCGGCGTCAATATCACCGCGGCGCACGACGAGGATCGGCCCAAGCCGCATACTCTGTCGCATGTGGTGATCTTTGTGCACGACAAGGTGAAGGCGGAGAAGTTCTACGCCGAGCGGCTTGGTTTCATCACCGTCGACGTATTCGACAATCTCGGCCCGTTCATGCGCCCCGCCGGCACGCTCGATCACCACACGCTGTTCATGATCGAGGCGCCGTTTCGCGGCTTGGAACATTTCGCTTTCCACATGGCAGGCGCCAACGAACTGCTGAAGTCAGGCTGGGAGATGACCCAGCTGGGCTATAAATCGACCTGGGGGCCGGGTCGGCATATTTTGGGCTCGAACTACTTCTGGTATTTCAACAGCCCGTTCGGCGGCAAATTCGAAATCGATGCCGATATGGACTGGCACGACGATACTTGGGTACCGCGGCATATCGTCGCCAAGGCGCCGACTTCGCAGATATTCCACTTCAAGGCGGTGCCGAAGTATCAGCCGGGTGGCGGGGATCATTAGGTAAGGAAGAATCTTCTTTTTTGAAAAAAAGAAGCAAAAAACTTTTGTCACTTTGGGCCGTTACGTACGCGGGGCGTGACGCTGCGGCCCAAAGTGACAAAGTTTTTTTGCTTCTTTTTGTTCACAAAAAGAAGACTCTCGCTTCCTCTGGGACTTGATCCTTTGTCCAAGCCCGAGATCCCGCTCTGCCGGCTCGCCGACATCGAAGACGGCGGTTCGCGGGGCTTTCTGCCGCAGGAATGGACCGACCAGATCTTCGCGGTGCGGCGCGGCGACGAGGTGTTCATCTACCTCAACTCCTGCCCGCACCAGTGGATTGAGCTCGACTATGCCAAGGACCGGTTCCTGTCGGGCGATCGGCGGACGATCATGTGCTTTGCCCACGGCGCACATTTCGCCATCGCCACCGGCGAATGCGTGGCGGGAGTGTGCGAAGGCGATCGTCTGATTCCGGTACCGCACCGGCTCGAAGGCGGCTGGATTCTGATCCCGGCCGAGTTGCCATCGCATCCGACCCTGGGAAGCATTACCGATTGATCGAACCGCGTTAATGGACTGTTTCTATTTTAAGACAATTCTCAGCATATGAGAATCAACTTCCTCCTCCCCCCGTTGCTGTTTGCGCTCGCGGCGCTTTGGTCGGTGTTCGCATTCCTGCTCGAGCGGCGGCAACGCGAGCTCACGCGCCAAGCTTGCGTGGAAATGTCCGAACGGTTGGCGGTGGCCGAGCGCAGTGGCGACAATAGCCTGCGGCTGTTGCGCGCCGCCGGGTCGGAATTGCGCGAGGAGGGACTGGCCCTGCTCGGCCGATCCGAACTGTGCCAGCCGGGCGAGGCGGCGGGATGGGCGGCGATCGCTGCGCGCCTGCTCGCGATGGCGGACGATCTGCAGGACCACGCCCCGCCGTCGCCCGAAAGCCGGGTGCTGGTGCGTGAATTGATCGCGGCAAAACCGCTGATTACACGTTGCATCGATGCGGTCGCGGCCAACGTGCGGCCGAGCTTGCGGATGTGGAAACTGTCGCCGGAGCTCGAGACGTTGCAACTGCACGCCGATCAGCGCGCGCTCGCGCAGGTTCTGCTGCGGGTGCTATCGAACGCCGCGCGTTCCACTCGGCATCTCGATTTTATTGAAGTCGGGGTTGATCACGCCCCCGGCCAAGTGACCCTGACGGTGCAGGATGAGGGCAACGGGCTGCTCGCCGCCCCGGCGTGGTCGTCGGCCGAGCAACCCTGCGAGAGCCGTGGTTTCGGTTTGGGACTGTCGGTGGCGAAGTCGCTGGTGCAGGCGCACGGCGGCGATCTGAGCGTCGATTCTGTGCGGGGCGTGGGAGCGCGGGTCGCAGTATCGCTACCGCGGCTGCGAACGGGCTAGGTCGGTCGCCCCACCATTATTCCCGAGTATGTTGTATAATTGTCACGGATTGATCTGAAATCCTTTGCGCGGATTGCGGCGCAGCCGGAATTTGCCTATTGATTGCCAACTGTTCACCCGTTCGCGACCACACGTAACGGGAAGCGGAGGAGTCACTTATCTAAACTTCGAATGTTCGTTGCGGGCCTGACCCTGTCGCATTGGAAAAATGCGGAAGAAAGGTGAGCTTCGTTACGGTTTTGCGCCCTTAGGGGAGAGGAGCGCAATCGCCCCGGTATAATAAACGCCAAGATCCTGGAGGAATTATGAGAAAGACTCTGCTCGGTTCAAGCGCCCTGGTCATGGTGCTGGGTTTGACTGCGTCCCTGCCCGCGCAGGCGCAAACCAGCACCACCCCGGCCGCAGCACCCCAAGTACAGGAAGTTGTGATCACGGCGCAGAAGCGCCGCGAGCGACTGTCGAACGTTGCGGTTACGGTCGACGTGGTCAGCGCAGCCAGCCTCGCCACTCAGGGCGTGACGGATATTTCCGATCTGAACAAGGTGGTGCCGGCGGTCAGCTTGAATGCCTCCACCAACGGACGCGTTCCCTATGCGATGCGCGGCGTATCCACCACCGCTGACGAAGGCAACGTAGGTCTCGAATCGGGCGTTGGCATCATGGTCGATGGTATTTCGATCCCGTCGGATAGCCACGCCGCCCAACAGATGGTCGATCTCGACAACGTTCAGGTGCTCGAAGGGCCGCAGGCTACCCTGGGTGGCCGCACCGCCGCCGCAGGTCTGATCGACATGGTCACCCGCAGTCCCAAGTCCGTGTTCGGCGGCCAAGTCGACGGCACTTTCACCACCGATCACGAGTATCGTGGCGATGTGTTCATAACCGGCCCGATCAGCCCCGGACTCGATATGAGCCTGTCCGGCTATGCCAACACGACACCCTATCCGATCAAGAATCTCTACAACGGCACCACCACCCATCAGGACGCCTGGGGCGGGCGGGCAAAGTTGGAATACAAGCCCGATGCGCTGCTGGACGGGACTCTCACCCTCCACGGCGCTCACTCCGTCAGCCACGGCGATAATTTCGTTTATACCTACCTGTCCCCCGGCTCGACTCTACTGGGCGTGCCGCTGCCGATCTACACCGGCGGCACTACGCCCGATTTCTCGCCGGCCGCCTTGCTCTCGGGCGTCACGGTGAATGACAAAAACCTCGATAACAACTCGATCGTCACCGACGCGGGTGCCATCATCACCGATCGTGATGCTTCGTTGAATGTGAACTATCAGTTGGGCGACCTCACTTTCGGTTCGACTTCGGCATTCCAAAGTGAATCCGAGCGCGACACCCAGGATCTGTTTAACGTCGATGAGTATTTCTTCAATGTACTGACCGACGGCCACGCCTCTTTTGACAACAACCAGGTGATCGACAACGAGGTCCGCCAATTCTCGCAAGAGTTCAAGGTCACCTCTCCCGCTGAAGATCAGTTCAACTATGTCGCTGGCCTCTATGCCTCGGATCTTAGCGTCACCAGCGAGACTAGGCGGGTCGGACTGCCACCCGCAACCGACGAACTTCTGGCGCATCCCGAGACCACCACCTACGACGCCTACGCGCGTGTGACCGAAAAATTCACACCGCAAATCTCGCTGACCGGTGGCTTGCGCTTCAACGACGACGAACTGCGCGTGCAGCAGACCCAATACGCGGTCTTTGGCAACCCCTCGGACGTCCAGGCCAACGCCCACACCAATTCGGGCGCGCTGGTGGGCGACATAAGTGCGAAATACAACTTCGATGCCAATAATATGGTCTATGGGACCTATTCGCGGGGTTATGCGCCGGGCGCCTATAACACCGCCACCGCGCTCAACAGTCCAAACGCGGTCTCGGGTACCCCGGGTGCGTATGCGCCGATCGGAATAGCTTCGCCGATCAAGCGCATGGACATCAATGACTTCGAAATCGGCTCGAAAGGCCGGTATCTGGATGGGCAGCTGACCGTCAACGCGGATGCGTTCTACACCATCTATGATAACTACCAGGTGGAGACCTTCGCGAGCGACGGCGAGGTGAACCCGCCGCTGATCCTCACCAATGCGCCGGAAGCCCAAACCCACGGGGTGGAAGCGAGCGGCACCTATCTGCCGACGCTCGAATCCACCATCACCCTGAGCGCCGCCTACATCGATGCCACGTTCGTGAAGTACAAAGACGGCGAGTGCTGGTTCTCGACCGGCCCGACCGCCGGCACCGGCTGCAACCCCGTTTCCAGCGCGGCCGGTGCCAGCCTGGTCCAGAACCTCGCGAACAAGCCGTTGCCGAACTCGCCGAAGTTCAAATTTGTCATTAATGCCGAACAGCGCTTCCCGCTGACTGCGATCGACTATGATCTGGTCGCAGGCGCAACCTACACCTACCGCACCAGCGCCCAGATGCTGCCGGATCAGAGCCCCTATGCCGTTCAGGGCGCGTTCGGCTTGCTGAACCTGGATCTGGGACTGCAAAGCGATGACGAAAAATACACTGCCACGGTGTTCGTGAACAACGTATTCAACAAGGTCTACTACACCGACATCGAAGACTTCTGGAACAACGTGTGGGGAGGGGTGCCCAAGAACGAATCCGTCATCGGCCAGCCCGGCCGGGACGCCCATCGCTTCGCGGGGCTTCGGCTCAGCGCGAAGTTCTGATCCGGCTTGCGCCGGGGAAGGGGATGCTGTGGCATCCCCTTCCTGATTTCGCAGCGTTATATCTGCTTTAACGGTTGCGGTCCAAGCCAATGATCGCTTCGCGCCGGCGCGCCGAGGCCCCCTCGTCGCGTTAGGCAGGGTAAATAACTCTATATTCTTCCAGCAAACTGCGCCGCGCAGCAGACTGCGTCCGACCCCGGCTTGGGTGCCGCCGCGACGCGTGGCGGCCGGTCGGACTGCCGCAAATCGTTAACGCAAATATAACGCGGGCTATGCATACTCATGCTTGCCGGCTCGCTTGTGAGGCAGGGGAAGTCGATGGATACTGAGGGCTATGGTAGATGGTTTCACCGCGTCCGGGACCGGCTGACCGTTCTACCGCGTCGCTTGACCCTGCTCTCGCTCGCGGTGATGGCGGCGGTGGGGATCGAGAGCGGCTGCCTGCTCGAGCAGGATTGGATACACATCGAACGTGACTATCGGCAGGTCGCCTGGAACCAGGCGCTCAGCATCGCCGACAGCGTCAACGCGTCGCTGTGGCAGATGGATGCCAGGCTCGACACGATCACCGAGGATTCGAACGGTGATCGCGATCCCGCGGTGGTAAAGGCAAGGATGGCGGAGGCTATCCGTCTGATGCCGGATCAGGTCGCGGCGCTGCTTGCGGTCGATGATCACGGACGCGTCAAATTCAGCACCACCGATCGCTTCAAACCCGGCACCGATGTGAGCGACCTCGACGCCTTCAAGGCGGCAGCCAGGACCCACGAAATGGCGCTTGGTTTGCCGCTCCGGATCGGCGGTGAGCAATGGCTGCCCCAGGCCCGGATCGTCCATCAGCCCGGGGTCGAGGATCACATCGGCGTCAGCATGATCCGGCTTGCGAAATTCGAGCAGCTGCTCGCCGCCGAGGTGCGTGAACCCGGGGACGTGGTCGCCGTGTTCGAAATCGGCGGCGCCGAGATCCTGCGCAGTCCCGCGCCAAAGCCGGGCAGCGATCCCTATGCGGCCGGGGCGGCGCTTGCCGCGGGGCTTGGCAACGCCGAGAGCGCCAGTGCCTTCGAAATTTCGTCGGTCGATCACGTATCTCGCCTATCGGTGGTGATGCGCGCGGGTGGGTCGCCGCTTGGCGTGCTGGTGGCGATTCCGACCGCGATGCTGTGGCACAGCTGGTGGCCGCACGCGACCGGGGTGATTGTGATGACCATATTTCTGCTCGGCTTGCTGGCGGCGTTTCATCTCGCCTTTGCCGCCGAGCTGCAGCGCCGGTACGAGGCGGAAGCCACCGCGGAGCGCATTGGCGCGCAATACCGTTTGCTCGCGGAGCATTGTTCGGATCTGCTGATGGAGGTCGGTTTCGATTCCGGATTCCGCTACGTCTCGCCGGCGACCGAGCGGCTGCTCGGCTGGACGCAGGAGGAGATGGTCGGCGCGGAGCCGAGGGATTATACCCATCCCGAGGATCTGCCGCTGACGAGCGAACTGATCGAGGGCCTGAGCCCGGAATCGGGCCCGCAGATGATCCGATTCCGCCATCTATGTAAGAACGGCTCCTATCTTTGGGTCGAGGCCAGTGTGCAGTTGACCTGCCGCGACGGCATTCCCGATGGCTTCGTCGCGGTGCTGCGCGACATCAGCGATCGGATCGAAGCCGAACGGCTGCTCGCCGAGTCGTCTTCGGAGCTGGAGCGGTTGGCTACCACCGACGCGCTCACCGGCGTTGCCAATCGCCGCCGGTTCGACCAGGAGTTGGAACGCGAATGGGGACGTTCCGCGCGTGACCGGATTCCCTTGTCGTTGCTGATGTTCGATATCGATTATTTCAAGCGCTACAACGACAGCTACGGCCACAACGGCGGCGACGATGCGTTGAAGGCGGTGGCGCGTGCGGCCATCGGAACATTACGCCGGTCGGCCGATCTGGCGGCCCGCTGGGGGGGAGAGGAGTTCGCATTTCTCCTGCCGGGTACCGATCTCACCGGCGCGCTCTTGGTGGCCGAGGCGGTTCGGGCCGCGGTGGAAGCGCTCGAAATTCCGCACCGGGACGCGCCGCGCGGCCGGCTTACCGTAAGCGTCGGGGTCGTGACTTGTTATCCGAGCCTGAACCAGGCGCCGAAGAATTTCATCGCTGAAGCCGACGCCAATCTCTACATGGCCAAGCGTCTCGGCCGCAATCGTGTCGTCGGCCCGCACGTTGCGGCCGCTCTGGCGATGGAGTTCGCGCTAACTTCAGGAGATTAAGTGCCCTTCCGAATTTTTATGTAATAATATCAATGCATTTGTTAAGCGAAGTCGAGGAGTCTGCTTTTTTGAAAAAAAGCAGCAAAAAACTTTTATTCGATTGGTTCCCTGCGTGCCCCAGGAATCTTGGCAATTGAATAAATTGTTAAAGTTTTTTTGCTTCTTTTTGTTCACAAAAAGAAGACTTGCCTTTTATCCAATGAGCGGCGCGCGCAGAGATTCGGATCTACGCCAAGCCAGATCCGCATCTTCATCGAACAGCTCTGCCAATTTCTTCATCACCGTGCCGCCCAACTCCTCTGCGTCGACCAGCGTCACCGCGCGGCGGTAGTATCGCGTCACGTCGTGTCCGATGCCGATCGCGACCAGTTCGACCAGCCGGCGCGACTCGATTTCCATGATCGCGTCGCGCAGGTGGTTTTCCAGAAAATTCCCAGGATTTACCGAAAGCGTGCTGTCGTCGACCGGCGCGCCGTCGGAGATCACCATCAGGATCCGCCGGTGTTCCGGGCGCACCACCAGCCGCCGGTAGGCCCACAGTAGTGCCTCGCCGTCGATATTTTCCTTGAGCAGGCCTTCGCGTAGCATCAGGCCGAGGTTCTTGCGTGCGCGCCGCCAAGGTGCGTCCGCGGCCTTGTAGATGATATGGCGGAGATCGTTGAGCCGCCCCGGCTGGCTCGGTTTGCCGTCCTGCGCCCAGCGTTCGCGCGACAATCCGCCCTTCCAGGCTCGCGTGGTAAATCCGAGGATCTCCACCTTGACGCCGCAACGTTCCAGCGTGCGCGCCAGTATATCGCCGCACATCGCCGCCACCGTAATCGGCCGGCCGCGCATCGAGCCCGAATTATCGATCAGCAGGCTCACCACGGTGTCGCGGAAGTCGGTCTCGAGTTCGCGTTTGTAGGACAGCGACAACAGCGGATTCACCACCACGCGGGCGAGCCGGCCGGCGTCCAGCATGCCTTCGTCGAGATCGAACTCCCAGGCGCGGGTTTGTTGCGCCATCAGGCGGCGCTGCAGCCGGTTGGCGAGCTTGCTGACCAAGCCTTGCAAATGCTGCAATTGCTGATCGAGCAGTTGACGCAGCCGCGCCAGTTCGTCGCCGTCGCAGAGATCCTCGGCCGCGATCTCCTCATCGAACGCGGTGGTGTAGGCGCGATAGCGGTGGCGGAGGTCGTTGCGCGCCCCCTCGTCGCGGGTCTGCGGTCCACCCGGCCGGTCTTCGCCTTCGCCGGCGGCTTCCTCGTCGGTGGTTTCGCCGGATTGCTGGTCGGCGGCATCGCCGTCCATCTCTTCCGGCCGCGCGCCCAGCATGCTTTCCAGGTCCTGGTCGGCGCTGCTTTCGCTCTGTTCCGGCTGGGTATCCTGCACCGGGGCCTGATCGCCCTGGTCCTGATCGCGGCCCTGCTGGTCCTCGCCCTCTTTACCGGCCTCTTCTTCCGCCAGCGACAGCGCCGCCAGCAGGCGACGCGATGCCCTGGTGAAAGCGCTCTGGTCGGCGCGCACCGCGGCCATTTCGTCGAGCGCGTCGTCGGCGCCGGGCCCCAATGTGTCGCGCCACAGCGCCAGGATCGGCTCGGCGCTGTCGGGCGGCGCCTCGTGGGTCATGCGTTCGCGTAGCAGCAGCGGCAGCACATGATCGAGCGGCATCTGATCGCGCTTGGTCATGCGGTCGAAGCCGGCTTGCGAGCACTCCTGCGCGAGGCGCGCGCGCAGATTGGCGGCGATACCCGGCAGCATGCTGGCGCCCACGCCCTCGACCCGCGCCTGCTCCAGCGCGTCGAACACCGCTCGTGCTTCGCGCGATGCCGGCGCTCGTGCTTCGTGCACGCTGTCGTCGTGCAGCCGCAGACGCAGCGCCATCGCATCTGCCGCGCCACGCAGCCGCGCCAGCTCCGCGCTGGGCAGATTGCGTGACGGCGCCGGCAGTCGCGCGCGCTTGCCCGAAGCCGAAGCCGGTCCCGGTTGAAAACTGATTTCGGCTTCAGGCTCACCCGCCAACGCCCGCACCAGCCCGGTGGTGGCACGTTTGAACTCCTCAGCGCGGCGATCCTGGTCCTTGATCATCACGTACCAAAATTGACAAAAGTTTTTTGCTTCTTTTTTTCAAAAAAGAAGTCTTCTTTTTTTGAAAAAAAAGAAGCAAAAAAACTTTACCAATTAGATCAGAACGGGCGAACCTTTAGTGCGCTTTGCGGTAACTCTGTATTGAAACAGCGCTGATAATATTCCGCCACTGTGGCACGCTCGGCTTCGTCGCACTTGTTCAGGAACGTCAGACGAAACGCAAACGCAACATCACCGAAAATCCGCGCGTTCTCGGCCCAGGTAATCACCGTGCGAGGCGACATCACGGTCGACAAATCGCCGTTGATGAAACCCGCGCGCGAAAGATCGGCCAGCGCTACCATCTGCTCGATCTGCTTGCGCTCCGCCGGCGTCGCGTCGGTCAGGCCCAGCTTCGCCAGCACGATCGCGGTCTCCTCCGCGTGCGGCAAATAATTTAGCGTCGCCACAATGTTCCAGCGATCCATCTGGCCCTGATTGATCTGCTGGGTGCCGTGATAAAGCCCGGTGGTATCGCCCAAGCCTACTGTATTGGCGGTGCTGAAAAGCCGGAAACTCGGATGCGGCCGGATCACCCGGTTCTGGTCGAGCAGCGTCAACTTGCCCTCGACCTCCAGCACCCGCTGGATCACGAACATCACGTCCGGCCGTCCCGCGTCATATTCGTCGAACACCAGCGCACAAGCGTGCTGCAACGCGTAGGGCAGGATCCCCTCGCGGAACTCGGTGACCTGCATACCGTCCTTCAGCACGATCGCATCCTTGCCGATCAGGTCGATCCGGCTGATGTGGCTGTCGAGGTTGACCCGGATGCAGGGCCAGTTCAGCCTTGCGGCCACCTGCTCGATGTGGGTCGACTTGCCGGTGCCGTGATAGCCCTGGATCATCACCCGGCGGTTGAAGGTAAAGCCGGCGAGGATCGCGAGCGTGGTATCGCGGTCGAACCGGTAGCTCGGATCGATCTCCGGCACATGCTCGGTCCGCAGCGAAAAACCCTTCACCGTGATGTCGCTGTCGATCTTGAAGAGCTCGCGCGCCGAAAGCTCGACATCCGGCACTGCGGGCGCCTGGCTGATTGTGCTATCGGGCGAGGAGATCTTGTTCATCGAATTGCGTCCGTCTCAATCGGGTCGAGGGATCCAGAGTAGCCTGCCCGCTGCACCGCGGCAAAGGGGTAAGCGCAGAGCAGATTGTCGAAACACCAAGTTGGCCGGAGTCAAACTTGGGCCGGCACTTCGCTGGCGAGTTTCCGCCGCAACATGGCATAGGCGGCATTGATGACCTTAAGCCGGTCTTCGGCTTCGCGGTCGCCGCCGTTCGCATCGGGATGCAGCTTTTTCGCCAGCTGCTTGTAGCGGGTCTTCAGCTCCTGGATGGTCAAAGGCCAGCTGAGCTGCAGATGCGACAGCGCGTCGCGCAGCTCGGGCGGTACCGCCGGCGGCCCGTCGCGGTTCTTGCGGCGTACTCTACCCTCGGCGAGCAAGCCCAACGGGTCGAGCAGCCGCTCGTCCTCCAGGATGCTGCCGCCGAGCGAGCCCAGCGGCCAGGTCGGGCGCTGCCACGACGTGTCGAAGCGCAGTTCGGCCTCGATCTCGCCCGGCGTCATGCCGCGGTAGTAGTCCCACGCGGCATTATAGGCCCGCACATGATCAAGACAGAACCACCAATACTCGCGGAGCGTATCGCGCGACTTCGGCGCACGATAGCAGCCGTCGTTCTCGCAGCCCGGCATATCACAGCCGTGGCCGGGGGCGTCGGGGTCGGGGGCGAAGGCGCGGATGCGGGAAGTGCGGGTCGTCATAGCCTCACAATGTGCACTCCGAGGGCCGCTCGGCAAGGGTGAGAAGCGCTCTCGAAGCCTGTTGCGGGCCAAAAAAGCCGGTCGCGAATCCTGGTTTCGAGGCAACGGAGTTTTAAGGCTAATCTGTTCAAATCGCGGCTCAGCTTGAGGAGCGCGTATATTGTCGGCCAGCAACTTGATTAATCGTAATGTCATCGCCGGACGGGGCCGGACCTCGATGCGGTTGGAACCTGAACTATGGGAAGCCCTCGCCGAAATCTGCCGGATGGAGCAGATCGGGGTTTCCGAGATGATCCGCAACATCGAGAAGCGTGGTCATCCGGGCGGCCGCACCAGCGGTGTGCGGGTGTTCATCGTGCAGTATTTCCGCGGGCGGGTCGCCGGCAACAACGGCCGCGCCACCGCGCCGCCTCACGCCTCGGCGGCGCGATCGGTGGCGAGGGCCTGGTGAGGCTGGGGCGACTCTTCGGACGCTTGGTAGGATGCGGGGTAATTGCGACGGATCAGGTCGCCCCCGGCGCGCCAGCCATGGCAGCTATCCAGCAACGCGGGGGGGCCTTCGCGGCGGCTTTCGGCTGCCGCCTGCCGCCGCAGCTGGAACATGCTCTGATACGCTACCGTCGCCATCTGCTGCAGCATCTCGCGGATGTGGGTGCAACCGAGCGTCCCGCCCACCCGCTCGTACGCCGCGCGGACAAACCCCGGCCCGATCGTAAGTCCGATCAGCGCCCTGAAATTGGCTGGCGCGGTTTCACAGGCGGTTGAGGGCGTGTCGTCCATCGCCGCGATGAAGTCGACGATCTCCCGCGCCGGGTTGATCGTCATCCGCGCGCCGAGACCGTGCAGCACCTCGCCGGGCGCCAGCAAGCGGCGATCGGTATCGATTGCGACCGTCTTGGTGTCGGTAAGCCAGGCGTCGATGTCGAGATTGCCGTCATCGCGCTGGAAGCCTTCGATCAGAATCTCGCGCCGGTGGAGCTTCTGCCGCGGCGCCGGGGTTGGCAGGCTCATGGGTCGCACCCTTCCCGGCGCAGCAGCGCCACCACTTCCTCGCGCGGCACGTCGCGTGAGGTAAACGCCTGCCCGATCCCGCGCACCAGCACGAAATTGAGCCTTCCGTCGCGCATTTTCTTGTCGCGGCCCATGAGATCGATCAGCCCCTCCGCCGAGAAACGCCGGTTCAACTGGTGCAGCTCCGCCAGCATCCCGGCGCGGTGCAGATGCGTCAGCACCCGCTCGCGGTCGGCGCGGTCGCAATGACCGAGCTGCGCCGACAGGCCGAACGCCAGCCCCAGCCCGATCCCCACCGCCTCGCCGTGCAGCAGCCTGCCGTCATAGCCATGTTCGGCTTCCAGCGCGTGCGCAAACGTATGGCCGAGATTGAGCAGCGCGCGGCCGTTGTCAGCTTTCAGCTCGCGCTCGTCGTCGCCCACCACTGCCGCTTTGAACGCGCAGGCCCGCAGCACGGCTTCGGATTGCAGGCCGATGTCGCCGCCCAACAAAGCATTGCCGTTGCTCTCGCACCAGGCGAAAAACCCGGCGTCGCCGATCAGACCGGTCTTCACGATCTCGGCATAGCCGGCGCGCAGTTCGCGGACGGGAAGGGTGCGCAGCGACCCGACATCCGCCAGCACCGCGATCGGCTGATGAAACGCGCCGGCCAAATTCTTGCCCTGCGGCGTGTTGACCCCGGTCTTGCCCCCCACGCTGCTGTCGACCTGCGACAGCAGCGTGGTGGGGATCTGGACAAACGGCAAACCGCGCATGGTGGTCGCAGCGACAAACCCCGCCAGATCGCCGATCACGCCGCCGCCCAAGGCCACCACCGCGGTGCGCCGCTCCACGCCCTTGGCGAGCAAACCACATACCAGCTCAGCATACTGGTCGAGATTCTTGGACTTCTCGCCCGGCGGCACCACGAACACGTCGGATTTGATCCGGCACTCCTCGAGCGACGCCAGCAGCCGGGGCAAATGCAGCCCCGCCACGGTTTCATCGGTGATCACCACCACGCGCTTCTGCGGCAGCACCGGCGCCAGCAGCGCCCCGGCGCGGCCGATCAACCCGTCGCCGACCACAACCTCGTAGTTGGCAGCAGAGAGCGTCACCGTGAGCCTGCGCGGCGGCGCGAACTGCAGCAGCGCCTCGTGCACATGCGACACCGTCACGTCGATGCCGTCGTCGGCACAGTCGACGATGACGTCCGCCTCGGCGTAGATCGGATGGCGCTGCTCGATCAGCCGCGCCAGAACCTCGCCCGGATCACCCTGGTTGATCAGCGGCCGATGCGGCCGGCCGGTAACGCGGCGTACCAGCACGTGATGCGGACAGCGCAGCCACAGCGTGATCGCCTCGCGCCGGATCGCCGCGCGCGTGTCGGGTTGGACGAAGGCGCCGCCGCCGGTCGCAATCACGTGCGGATC
>Ga0302314_10005636_pt1 | contig 22766 bp, 21 predicted proteins | sample III_Palsa_N2_3_FD_200533 | JGI IMG/M metagenome (GOLD analysis project Ga0302314, IMG submission 200533) | Peat permafrost microbial communities from Stordalen Mire near Abisko, Sweden - III_Palsa_N2_3 | ecosystem: Environmental > Terrestrial > Soil > Palsa > Peat permafrost | place: Sweden... | reverse complement strand
TCCGGTTCGTTCGCCAGAAGCGCAGAAAGACCCTGTCGGAGAATCGGATGATCATCCACAACAAGAATTCGAATGGGATTGCTCATCGTTTGTGTCTGATTTGCTGCTGAATCCTATTGTAACCGCCCGAGGCCTGCGCAGGTAAACCCCGGCTGGTCACCGACGCATTCACTGAACGATAGCGGTCGCGGACACATCGTGAGCCACAAAATGCTCGAGGAAAGATAGAGGGCTCGAATCCGTCGCAACGCCGATCCCCCACGATAATTGGCGGTGATCGTAACTAGAGCGTTTTTGATTTCCTTTGAATGTCAGATCCAAAAGTGGCTGTCGGGCGCCTAGAGGGATCAGTGCGCAACCGTTGAAACATAGTGGTTTCTCCGGGCGCGCACCGCTGTCGTCACAACTAATTGATTGTAGATGAGTTTCTTCTTTAATACGGAGGACCTGAGGAGGCGCGCGCACTCTGGCCGTGCGCCTTGGCATCATATATAATCTCTAGGTAGAGAATATTTACAGGTGCTGCATGCGTACATCCGATGATGCTCTGTTCACGCCCACGGAAGCGGCTGTCTTGACGCGGCTTTCGCTCAAAGCGGTGAATAATGCAATCGACAAGAACCTGGTACCGACCACCCTCCGTGGGAGTGCGACCGATGCCATTCGCTTACTGGATGGCCGCGCACTGCTGGCGCTCGCCCTCGAACAACGGCTGGCGAGTCGCTTTTTTCCCGAGCTGCGGCGTCTCGTGTTTGATGCACTCGCGGCTTCTTCGCGCAAAGTGCTTTCGCTCGATGACGGACTGGTCAAGATTGATTTGCGTGAGCCGCGGCGCGAGTTGGCGGCCTCGCTGCGGGCGTTGCGGCGCGCCCGCTCCCTGGCCGCGAGTGATCCGGAGATCCTCGGCGGCGAACCAGCGTTTCGCGGCACCCGTGTGCCCGTGCACTTAATTGCGACGCTGGTGGAGCAGGGCTCGACGGAGGCTGAGATCCTCAAGGCCTACCCGCGGCTGACGCCCGAGATGATCCGTCTGGCACCGGCATACGCACAGGCTTACCCACTGCGCGGGCGGCCGCGAAAGCAGCCCTGGCGGGATCGTCCGCCCTTGCGACGTGTCCGCGCACCGCTTGCCAGCAGCACAAAGGTATCGTGAGATTCCTGATCGATGAGTGCCTCAGCGTTGAGTTGGTGACCGTCGCCGGCGAAGCGGGCCACGAAGCGCATCACGTGGCTCATGTGGGCAGGCAGGGTGGAAGGACTGGAACGTCATGCATTACGCACGCGAGCGAGATTTCGTTCTGGTCACGAGCAATGCCGCCGATTTTCGCAAACTCTACGCGACTGAGCCGCTGCATGCGGGACTTGTGATACTCATTCCGAACGTCGATGGCGAGATGCAACAGCGGCTGTTTCAGAGCGCTCTTGAGCAGCTCGCTATCTACGGCGAACCCATCAACCAGGTGCTTGAGGTCGATATCGAGGGAGACGAGGCGACGTTCACATTTTATGATCTACCTATCGCGCAGCAGTAGTGGCAGCGGCGAGCACGGAGCGCTGGAGTGGCCGAGAGTAAGGGCCTTTCGGAGGAAATGAAACGTGAATCACCGAAAAAGCCGCAAAGACTTCAAACCTGATTACGAAATCGGTAGCAGCAACATCTACGCCGATCTCGGCCGCGCGGCGGCCGGCAGCTTGCTCATCAAAGCTCAACTCGTCAGCAAAATCAGCGAGATCTTGGATGAGCAGGGGTTGACTCGCATCAAAGCGGCAGCGCGGCTCGGCATTCCACTGCCTAAACTTTCCAGTATGCTGCGCGGCCAATTTAGCGGCCTATCGGAACGCAAGCTTATGGATTGCATTACGCAGTTAGGCAAGGACTTATGACTCAAATACCGAAAGACGCGAGCGAGGCACCACGTGAACGTCCTTGGCAGATCATGCTCACGGGACCCAGTCTTGGGGCAATCGATGCGGCAACACGCCAGGCGCTTGAGCAGATTCTCGAACTCTTTACCGAGGTTGGTGGATTGGTCGTGCAAACGACTGCCGGCGATGTCAGTGTGACGCGAGATTTTTCGAGCGACTATACGATTCAGGTCGATCGGCATCTTAAGGAAATCTTCAAGAACAACCCCACGGTGACCGGGATTAAATTTCTAGGTTCCGAGAATCCGCACACGGCGACACCCGATGATCCTTATTGGTCGGTCCACGGCAAAGCGTATGCAAGCATCGAAGAGGCCGTGGCGCGGGGGGAACTAACACCCGGCGCAGCGATAGTTGCCTACCGCCGCCTCGCCAAATCTTAGAGAATCAAATCACCCTCACGCGTCTGACCGTTTGAAAACGCGAGGCATCAGCGCGCTGGTCGTCGATGCCTTCACCTGTGCGATGGCCTCCTGGAGAATTGCGCTCCAATCGGCTGGGGTCAATTCCGTTTCGGCGCTCTGCAGTCCCTCGAGGAGCGGCGTCTCTAGACGCTCTTCGGCCTTGCGCTTCTCATCGGCGCGAATGAACTCGCGCATCTACTCGCCGGCACTGCTATAGCGCCCGGCCGCGATATGCCCATCGACGAATTCCTTGAGCGATTCCGGCAGGGAAATATTCATGCTCGGCATCGAAGCCCTCCAGAATCACCTTTAAACCTCTTCAGCCATAAAATGGCAAGGACCGCCATTACAAGGGCAAATTGGGCTGCGTTGGACCGCCCCGGGAAACACGCTACAGGCTATTGCGAGTGAGATCTCCAAGGCAGCGCAGGGGCTTCTCAATCGTTAGTGAACCCCAACCGTTCTCGGACCCGGCGCAGGGTGACTGGATCCACAGGGGGGTTCATTCGGCGCGCACCGCGTTCTGCCTCGATGACGAGCGCCATGACTTTCTCGCGGCCGTCCGGATCGCGCACTGCCTCGAGCGGCGTTTGCCCGTTGAGCGCTGGAATCGTCTCGGTCACCCAGCGCTCAAAGTGCTCAGCCATCATCTGTTGTACCCGGGCCTGCACCTCAGGGTGTTGCGCGAGCGCTACGGATTCCGCCGCCCGGAGAGAGTCGTCTTGGCCAGCGCGCTTGCGCTCGGCCAACATTTTTTCGACCGACTGGATGCGGTCAGCGCGCAGCCGTGCTTCACCTCCCAAGCGCTCCTCGACCAGGGTCATGAATTCCTGCGCCCGATTCGCGGAATTGACTTCGGCTACCAGCCGCCGCCCCTTGATCTCAACGTGGCCGACAATCGTGGTGGACCAATCCTTGTGCAGTTGATTGCCTGCCTTGGTCCAGTTGAATTGCACGCTCTTGAATGCACCGCGTGCTGTGCGCTCTGTGGCGGCGATCAGTTCCTCCTCGGAGCGGCCTGAATCGAGCGACTTGAGCGCATCGAGTACTTTCTCGGGCGAATCGATATCGAACACGAGGCGGTGCATCTCCAGCGGCTCGCCATCAGTGTTGTGAAGCCTCGGGAGCTGCGGATTTAGCACCTTGTCCATGATGTCCAAATAACGCTCGATGAGCTCCAAGTCCCAGTCACAAAGATTTGCAGCGGTGAAACGGGGCTTGCCGCGCAGCAATTTGTTGCGAAAATCGATGAGCTCGATCTTGTAGATCGGCGGGATAAAGCAAAGTGAGGAGGCCTCGAGTACCGTGATGCCCTCCGCCGTGACCAGCTGGCCGAATACGATATCGCCCGGTTGCATGCCCTGGGTTGCCGACCGTTCGAGGACCGCGTGTTCCTCGCCCGTGAAAAGATCACGGGCCTGAAACCCGTGCCCGGGATCGCAGCGCAGAATCTCGTGGAAACTGAAAGGGGCCTTAAGGCATGACTCCAGGTATCGTCGTATCACCGGCTCCAGCCGTGCACCTCTGCGTTCGAGAAAAATTGCGGTCGGACTGCGCTCGTGAAGCGCGGTGTCCGCTACCTCGGTGCTGTAAGGATCCGGTGACCAGCGATGAAAGAACCATGGCATGAAGATCTGAATGTGTGGGGTCTCGGGATCAAAAGGTTCCTCCGCGCTGGAGAATTCCTCCCAGGCCTCTTCAAGCGCGTCAGGGCCGTACGTTTCGGCCACAAAAGCGAGCATCGTGGTTGCCATGGCAAATTCGTCCAGCGCACGCCGCACCCGCCGCCAAGCGAGCACTTCCGATGAGTCGGAGGAACTGATCGCCGCGCGCAAACAACAGTGTTTGTACTTCTTGCCGCTTCCGCAGGGGCAAGGATCATTTCGACCTGGAGTCATGTCCGGTTACGATGCGAGGAAATGCACGCTGTGTTTTTTGCTGCGGGCGATGGTTGGTAGAGGCGGGTCTTGGCTTCATGAATATTTACAAATTTATCTGACATGATCCCATGTTCGCCAATCATGGTGGACTAAGCAACCGCTCGCGGGCTGAGCTAAATGACGGGGCGGCCGACTTCGCAATGCCAGCTTATGCGGTCTTGGGGTATGATTATCGGAGAGAGTCGAGTCGCGTGCTGTTGGCTACCGACGCGGCCGTAGTCTCGTGGCAAGGGCAACAACTAAAGCTAATGGCTGCGCGAAAAGTACGTCACAATATCCGGGTCGCGCGCGTCACGGCCCGCGCCCAACAGGTCTTCGCTGGACAACCCGCGTATGCCGCGGCCTGGCTGCGCGAGCCCAAATCCTCGTTGGGTGATCCCACGCCGTTGCAATTGCTTGCCACCGAGTCCGGGGCCCTCGTTGTCGAGGAGCAGTTGGCCGGGATCGAACACGGCATGTTTGGCTAGGGTGATTGTCTGGCGATTCTCAATGCGCAAGGGTATCTTCGTTTGGGCTGATACTTGGGTTCAACGGGGCGGGCAATTTTCTAGGTCGCCCCTCGCGCTCACTAAGCGAGAAAATCCTCCCCTGCCGTACGCACGATAAGGCGTGAATCTCAAGTACGAAGCTGCCGGTCCGGAGGCTGAGTTCGAGCGCGGTTCGCGGCGTCGGGTGCTCCGTAACTTGCTCGGGATCACGCGCGTCCACGATATGAATGTCGGCCGGTCGTGGTAAACGCGGCTACATCGTGAGTATCCATGCGGCAATGAACCGCGACTATGCGCCGCTGACCGCGAATTTCGCGCGCGTTATCGAGCGCTCGCGGCGACGCGCCGCTTCCAAAGGGCGATAAACGCCGCAGTGTCGGCAGGTGCTTTCCTGCCTTTTGCGAAGGGCGCGCGTATCCCTTTAATCGCGGATGATGACTGTGCCGAGACACGTAAAGCCGCCTTCCGAGCCGAAGGCTGTTTTAGGTAAGGGTTGGACTGCTTTAGCATCATTTCGGAGATGATACGCCGGAGATGACCGATAAGAAATGATGGACGTGAACCGCCCCGACATTTCTGGAAGCTCCATAAGCTGAAGGACGGTGTTGCCGACTTCACAAGTATGAATCGCTGACCATGCGACAGCCGTTTCGTCCAGCAGATGATTAGGAAGGCAATCCGAGTCACGAAGGTGATACAAAGTTTGCGTTTAAATCCGTCTTATCCTCTATCAACCTGCCTGCAAGATCGACCTACAAACACGTGATGTAGCGCGAGTCTGCAAACCCGCGGTTACGGGTAGTACGTTACTCGAAGCCGATTAGGTCGCTGTACCTCAGGCAAAACATGAACTCTCGATGGAGATTCTCGCCGAGGGTGGGTGCTGTTCGGAGCAGACATGCGCAAAGATATGTACAAAGTGATCGTCGAGCGGCCACGGCGCGGAAAAGACGGTTACGCGACCGCCGCTCGGCTGCGCAAGGATTTTGACGGGCCTACGCGACTCGGCATGCGCGCGGGCTATGGCTATCGTAGCCTCAACGAGAACCTGGCCCCACTGCGTCGATACCTGCACGCACAGATAGGGCGTCCTTGGAATAAGGTGTTCAGCGAAATCTGTGCCGGTATCGATCGGCGCAGTACCGTGCAGCAGCACATTCATCAACACATTCGCGACTTCATAGCGATAGAGGTCGATGTACGTGATGGTCAATTGATCGATCTTGTGGCTCGTTGGGGATTTCGCGGCAGCGGCTCCGGAATATCTCAAGAGATCTATGTTGACCCGCGCACGGGACTGATTCGGCCGAACAAGAACTATCGTCCTTGGCGTCATGGTATCGCTGAGTACCGCAGGCGTGAGCAGGCCGAGGTCGCGGCCCGCCGCCGCAAAGTAGATGAGCGCACTTATCTACTTCTATTGAATGAAATCTGGTTCAGCGTCGAGGTTGATGTGCTGCCCGAGGAGCGGCGCGTTGATAGGGTCATCGACGGCAAACCGCATAGGCAAACGGCGGCGGAGTGTCGGTATGACGTGGTACTGCGGAAGAATGTTGCGAGCTGGATCGCGGCAGCGTGAGTATTTGTACGGATCGAGCGATCTCTATGCCGTGAACAAGCGGCAGATGTCGACACAAGAGATCAAAGCTCACAGCCTGCGTTAACGAAGAGGGGATTGTCGGTGTTTATCTGTGCCGCCGGCGACATTCACGGAGCAATGGACCGCCTATATCAGGACGTGTTCAAGTTCGAGGCAGCGCTTGGAGTTCGCTTTGACCATGTCTTGCATGTCGGCGATTTCGGGGTCTGGCCCGATCCGAGCCGGATCGACAAGGCAGCGCGCCATCACGACGGTGCGGGCGACTTTCCGGCCTGGCTCAAAGAGAACAGAGGGGTGCCGCGGCCGACCGCTTTCATCAAGGGCAATCATGAGGATTTCACGTGGCTGGATGCGCAAGACATGGAAGTGCTGCCCGGCCTGACCTTTCTGCGCAATGGACACACGATCGATATCCGCAATCAGGGTGCGGGCGGTCTTCGCGTGGGCGGTATCGGCGGCTGTTATGGTCCGTCGGATTATCTACGCCGTTCCGACCGGCTTCAAGGTTACGCCAAGCGACATTACACGGTAGACGAGATTGAACGGCTCGCGGATGCCAGCAGCGTGGATATTGTGCTGACGCATGACGCGCCAGCCGGTGTGCGTTTCGACGGGCATCGCCGGCGGGCGGCCTACGTCAGCGAAGCAGCGGGCCTCGATGCGCTTCTGGCGCGAATTCGGCCGCGTGTCTGTTTCTTTGGTCACCATCACATCCGAGTCGATGCCGAGGTGTCCGGTGTTCGCTGTATTGGCCTTAATAAGGTCGGCATGCCGGGAAACTTGGTAGCCATAGAGATGGAGCCCGGCAAGCGGGACTGGTCACTGCTCGGTGAATACTCACCGAGATGAGAATTCGTGATTCGAACGTAATACGCGCTCCAAAATCCCTAAATGCAACAGAGCCGAGAGATTGTGCCAGTGGCTTATATACTTGAAATTCATAGCTTATTTGCCTCGGGCGAGGGTCGTTACTTGACATTAACGCATATTGCGTTATTAATTACGCAATATGCGTTACCCGGATTCTCTCGATGCGCTACTTCCCAAGACACGTCAGGGAATTCTGGCGGCCGTGCTCGTGCGTCCTGATAAGACATGGTACGCCTCGGAACTCGCGCGGCGCATGGGTGTAACGCCTTCGAGCCTACAGCGCGAACTTCGCGACTTGACCAGGGCCGGCATCCTCAAAAGCCATCGCCAAGGCCACATGACCTATTTTCAGGCCAATCAGGAGTCGCCGATATTCGAAGACCTGCGTGGTCTGCTCCTAAAGACCGCAGGACTGGTCGATGTGCTGGCCGACGCACTTAAACCCGCGGCGGCGAAGATCACGTGGGCTTTCGTCTACGGCTCGATTGCCAGCGGCCATGAGCAAAGCGACAGCGACATAGATTTGATGATCATCGGCAAGGTATCGCCCGCCGATCTTCCGTTGCCGTTGCGCGGCGCTCGGGAGCTGCTTGGCCGCGAGATAAATCCAACCGTTTATGCGCCGGCCGAATTCGCCAAGAAATTGGCGGTCAAAGATCACTTTCTCGCGCAGGTGTTAGGCAAGCCCAAACTCAATGTGCTAGGTAATGAAGATGAGCTGGCAAAAGCTACTGGCAAGTAACGTCGTTACGAAGCTGGCGCCTACGAAGGTGGAGATGGATAACCTCCGCCGAATCGTCACGCGCAGCTTGAATGACGTAACTGCAAAAGGATTATCAACCGACGCCAGGTTCATCATGTCGTACGATGCCGTCCGCACGCTGTCTGCCATGATTGTTCGCGCGGCCGGCTACCGTCCGCGCACGGTGGGAGGACACTACAACACTTTCGTAGCTCTCGAAGCCGCCGATCCGGCCTTCACCAAGCTGTCGGCCTACTTTGATAGCTGTCGGTTCAAGCGCAATCTCTCTGAGTACACTGATGCGGGCATCGTTACCGAGACTGAAGCGGAAGAGTTACTGAAGGCAGCTCGGCAATTCGCCATTGACGCGGAGGCTTGGATTAAAGCCAATCATCCGTCTCTCGTCTGAAGCGAAACTCCCTGGTTCACGCTGTGGTGTTTCTTCTTCTTGGCCACCCGAAGTACCTGACTCAGATCGTTCAGCAGAACTTTGAGGGAACTAGGGGCGGCTGCATTCGCCCGATTGGGCGCTGGTAGCCAATTTTCCATTCTGTTAGTAGTCTTTTTTGCTGGCGTGGACCGACGCCGTGGCTCTGTCAGGATTGTGACCAACTCAGATTTAGTGTGCCAGGATTGTGGCTTGGTGAGCCTGGGAAGGGGTCGGCAAGACGCTGCAAGTGGTTGATTTATAAACCCCTGGAACACCGGCAGCGGGCTGAAAATCCGCGTGTCGGGGATTCAATTCCCTCCCTGGCCAGTAGAGAATCGGTGGACGTCCCTCGCACCCCGGGACTTTATGTAGGGAAACCGAACTCAGCGGTAAACGTTCACTTGACACAAAGTAACAAGTGAATAAAAATCTTCCTTAGGAGCACTTTGTGGTCCTGGCATGCCCCTCGGGGCTTGTCCTACCAATCCGATGGAGGAGGCTCTCGTGATGCCCACAATTCGACTCGACGACGACGTATTCAATGGGCTCAAGTCTTTAGCTGAGCCCTTCACTGATACACCCAATTCCGTTATACGGCGGTTGCTTGAGGAGCGAGCTACGCTCCCGTCAGCAAAGACTGTCTCGGAATCGCCTGGTGCCACAACCAAGAAATCAACTGTCGACGAGCGAACACCACGGCAGTCGCGCAGATCGGGTCTTACTCCGCAGGCCATATACGAGAAATACCTCCTTCATGTGCTGGCAACACGTTTCAAGGGGAAGGGCGACAAGCATGAGGTAACAAAGGCAGTTCTGGCGTTGCTTCAGGCCCGAGAGCCGTTGAGCCCGGCAGATCTTGAACGAGTGAAAACAGGGGAAACCAAGGCCGAGAACACCATCGCTTGGGGACGGAATGCGCTGAAGGAGCGTGGTTTGATTAGTCCGTCATCTCCTCGAGGAACTTGGGAGCTGACGACGAAAGGACTCCAGGATGGTCTGGAGATGAAACTATAGAGTTGGGGAATTGGAGATGATTCTATGGCAGCAGATCGGATTCGCTCATCGTCGCCGAGTATCTTTAGCGGCGTAGATTACTTGATCGATTCGGCACTGCAGCTAACGGGCGACGTGGCATTGGGTAGGGCTGCTATCGGCAATCCACCACACCACGAGCACGACTCTAGTTGCCAGCGGCTTTCGGCTCTACCGCTCAAAGGGTTTGATTCCATAGCGCTACTAACGGCTATCTACGACAAGATCGGTACCAACTGGGATACGTCGAGCTATCACAATGGTTCGGATGAGAATTGGCGTCTAGACGATCCTAGAACAGAGCTTGCAGAAGGGAACGACAGCCCGGAGGTTTGTCTTGAACGCGCAATAGTGAGAACCATGAATGCGCTTGAGCCCAATAGCATGAGCTGGGTCAATCAGGTTCCGGTCGCGTCTGGCCTGGTCCACGCCACTGCGGACCGTAGTCGTAAAATCGACCTCGTTCACAAACTGGACGAAAAAACCTTTGAGTTAATTGAGCTGAAGGTGCGAAGCGACACGCCTCTTTACGCCGCCATGGAAATTCTAAAGTATGCGGTGGTGTACGCTTTCTGCAGACATGACTCTCGAGTTCAGCAATCGATTTTCAAAGACAGAAAATTGCTCGAAGCCGAGCGAATCCATCTTAGAGTTCTCGCACCGGCTGCCTACTACAAGAATTATGATCTTGCTTGGTTAGAGACAGGCCTAAATGAAGGACTCGCTGAATTTCGCATCGCGCAGGGGCTGACGTTCGCTTCAGATTTCGCGTTTGAAACCTTGGCATTCATCGAGCGATCTCCAACGAAATGGCCGTCAGAACCATAGTAAAAACCGCGGTCAGACTCGGCACCCTTACTGATGATCTCAGGGTAAGCCGGAAACCGTATTAGAATCAGTTGCGTGTCGTCGCCCGAATTGCTGTCGGTAGAGAATCGGTAAAGGCGCGCAGCAGGCGTTTGCTACCACGTGATCAGCTGGAACGGGTCCGTTCAGTATGCCCCAAACGACGGGGCTTCTCTCTAGCAATGGATGGTCCGAAGAAAGCCGGCAGGTCAGCATGGCTGTTCGACAGGAGCGACCCCACGCATCGCCTGTCTCATGTCGTACCTGTGGCCACCATTCTGGGCGCGAGTTATCAGACCGGGAGAATCAGGACGCAGCATGAAGCTAGTCCGAATTCATTCTCGATGCGCGCTGGAAGTGAAAATTCCAAGCCGATGCATCTCATGCCGGCCCATCGACCTCGGCCAGCGTTAAAGCAATATGCCGGCGATCTCGCCGTCGTTCGTGGGGTCGATAAATGCCGGGCTAATTATCTCCCCGCGCGCCGTCAGGGAGCGGTCGAAAGATGTGTGTTGCACTACAGCACCCAGTTGCCAAAAGGGCGGTGAGTTGGATACGCGGCAGACGAATGGCGGAGCTTCTCGCGTCCCCGATGGTTATGGGACGAGTACCCACCCATTTCTATACCCAATTACACCCGATTACGCCGGAGGGCCACAAATGGCTTGCAGAACCAGATATTATTGGGTGTAATCGGGTATGAAATTGGTCATGCGGGCTTTTCTACCATGAGAGAGCCCAAGCTCATAATAGGCTCCGAGCTCGTAAAACTCATCGCGGAAATCGATGAGTTCAAGGGGAGGTGGGAAGCCCTCAAGATGCTCTCGCCCGACCGCCTCAATGCACTGCGCAAGGTGGCAACAATCGAGAGCGTCGGGTCAAGCACGCGCATCGAAGGCGCGAAGCTAACAGACGCCCAAGTCGAATCATTGCTGTCCAAAATCGCGATCAAGTCCTTCAAGACCCGCGACGAACAAGAGGTGGCCGGCTACGCCGAAGCCATGGACCTCGTGTTCGAGGCCTTCGCCGACCTACGCCTGACTGAGAACCACGTCCGCCAGCTCCACCAGACTTTGCTGCGCCACAGCGATAAAGATGAGCGCCACCGCGGCTCCTACAAGATGCTCGCCAACCATGTCGTCGCCATCGATGCCGACGGGCAGGAGATCGGCGTCGTCTTTGAAACCGCGACGCCGTTTGACACGCCGCGCGAAATGGAAGACCTGATCGCCTGGACGCGCAAAGCCCTTGACGAGGAAGCGCTGCACCCGCTTCTGATCGCCGCCGTTTTTATCGTGGTGTTCCTGGCGATACATCCCTTTCAGGATGGCAACGGGCGGCTTTCCCGCGTCCTCACCACGTTGCTCCTCTTAAGGGCAGGCTACGGGTATGTTCCCTACGCCTCGCTGGAGCGAGTAATCGAGGAAAATAAGGACCTCTATTACAAAGCGCTACGGCGGACGCAAACGACACTCAAGGACAATGCACCTGATTGGGAACCCTGGCTTGGTTTCTTTCTGCGCTGCCTCAAAAAGCAGAAAGATAGCCTTGCGGTGCGGTTGGAGCGCGAGCGCACCGCCCAAGGACAAGACGATGAACTATCGGACCTGTCGCTTCAGGTGCTCAAAGCGTTGCGGGCGCGAGAGCGCCTAACCATCGCGCAACTGGCTTCTATTACCAAGGCAAACCGCAATACGCTTAAAGTTCGATTGCGTGAATTGGTATCGGCGGGACGCGTACGTCAGCACGGGAAAGCGCGCGCAACATGGTATTCATTGTGATGAGCGGGGACCGTATTTTGGGGAAAGATTAACCGGGATTGGCTGTCACATGCGCTATTGGTGGGTAAATCAGAACCAGACCTTCCGCCAGGAGATCGATGGCGGTTATCTCTGGTCGCCGAAGCGCAACAAAGGCGGCCGTCGCAATCCTTTTTACGAGTTCATGCGGGAAGTCTCTCCTGGAGACATTGTCTTCTCGTTCCGCGACACACGCATCGCCGCGCTCGGAATCGTCAGCGGCTATTGTCGCGAGAGCCCGAAGCCAGAGGAATTCGGTACCGCGGGCACAAACTGGAGCCAGATCGGCTGGCGCGTCGGCGTCCGCTGGCGGCGGCTCGCGAATGCTGTCCGGCCCAAGGATCACATAGCCTGGTTGCGGCCAGAGCTGGCAAAAAAATACGCTCCGCTGACCCCGGACGGTAACGGTTTGCAAAGCGTCTATCTGACGCAGATCGGTGCGGGCCTCGCATCGGCACTCTTTGGTTTGATCGGCAATGAGGCTACGAGCGTGGCCGATGTTGGTCACGAGATCAGCAGGATCGAGCGAGACTCGCCGGCGCCCGAACAAGACATCGAGGAGTGGGAGCAACGGGTGGAAATCGCAATCACCGTCGACACGGCGATTCGTGAAACCGAAAGAACGGCGCTGGTCCAGGCGCGCCGCGGGCAGGGCATCTTTCGGGATAACGTGCGTTCAATCGAGCGTGCCTGCCGCATCACCAAAGTCGAGCGCATGGAGCACTTGATCGCGAGCCATGTGCAGCCTTGGCGCGACAGCAACAACGAACAGCGGCTCGACGGCGAGAACGGCTTATTGCTGACGCCGACAGTGGACCATCTGCTCGATAAGGGATTCATTTCCTTCGAGGACTCCGGACAAGTGATCGTGTCCCCGGTTGCCGACCAGAGATCCCTAAAGCGTATGGGCATCGATCTCGAAGGCCGTGTGAACGCCGGCGTGTTTTCGCTTGGCCAGCGGCGCTATTTGGAGTTTCATCGCGAAAACGTGCTGCGCATGGCACGCGGAGTTGCTGCGAAATAGGGCGGGTAGTCGCGTCGATAGCGCGCAAGTTATTCAGGCCCGCTACGGCAATCCGAGATATAGCTTTTGGTGGCCACGCGATGGCAATAGGAATGCTGGAGTTGGCATCGTCTGTCTAAGTGAGGCTCACAGGAAGTTACAGCGATTATGTTGAGAATCGGAGGTTTTCAACAAGCCAAGGGCGAGTGTTGAGACCGGTGCGGAGGCTTGGGCTAAGCAAGCCCGCTCCAGCCGTCCACTTCGGCATCTGTGCCATTATTGAGTTTCGGATCTGTCGCCGCGCGCCAATCTCAAGCCCACGCTGAAACTGGCACCGTAAATCGATCGTGGGCATCGAAATCGATGACGTCCGGAAGCGTCAGGCCGCTCTGTAGCGCCGACAGGAAGTCTGCGAACCAGAGCATATCAGGGACTACTTGAGAGCAAGAACGCGGTGACGGCCGTGCCGTTCGGCACCACCAAAAGCCCGTCGCCTGCGGCCAGCCCTGCATAAGGCAGCCCCGCGGCATATCCGGGGCTGGCCGGGATCACCGCACCGAGGCTGTTGGTCCAGACCTGGGCTCCGGTCGCTGCGTCGAGCGCATATAGGTTGCCGTTCGAGGAACCGACGAAAACGTAGTTATTGACGACGATCGGCGACGTCGCGAGAGCGCCGTCGCCGGCAAAACTCCAATTGACTTGATTGTTGCTGACCGCGATCGAGCGCAGCGTCTGGCTCTGCAACATGTACACCGCCGTAGCGGTCACGGCGGGAGCCACGTCGGCGGCGAAACTGCCGAGCGCGACTCCGGTCTCCGCCGCGTACACAGTTCCGTCATAAACCGAACCGATGGGCGAATAGACGACGCCGTTCGCGACTACGGGTGTCGCACCGCCGCCGCCGTCACAGCCGGTGTTCTGCTGCCATACGCTCAAACCGGTGGGCAGCGCAAAATCATACGTTTGGCAGGGCTGGGATTCATAAACCCCGTCGACCGACATGGCGAGGGTTCCGGATCCTCCCGCGTCCGTGTTTTGCGCCCAGGCAATTGCGCCGTTACTTTCGTTCATCGCATAGACGGTGCTGCCCGAACCGGCGCCTTGCGTGACCACTATTCCTTGCGCCGCCACAGGCGGCGCATCGAACTCGTACTGACCCGTCAGTGCGGTGCTCCACTGACTGGCGCCGGTCGCCGGGTCGATGGCCTGCATCAATCCAGAACCGCCGAACACCGCACTGAGCACGAACAGCGTGCCATTGTCGTACGCCGCGTTCGCTCCACCGGCAAATGCAATCGGGCCCCATAGCGTGGCTCCGGTCGCACCGTCAAGGGCGATTAACTGGCTGTTGCCCCCGATGCCCACGGTGACGAACACCTTGCCGCCTGCGATGACCGCGTAAGAGGGGTTACCGCCGAGATTGACGGTCCAGGCGCTGGCCGAAGGCAACGACACCGAGTTGAAGGTGATTGCCCCCGTGTGCGCCGCATTGATCTGGAAGGACACGGCGTCCTTCGAAGCCGCGCCGACCACGAGCGGGAGAGTACTGGAGGTGCCGCCGGCACCCGCCGGATTGACCACGGTGACCGGTAGGCTGCCGGCCGAGGCGATCTCCGCGGCCGTAACCTGCGCCGTGAGCTCGGTCGGACCGACGTAGGTCGTCGGCAATGAGGTAGCGCCGAGCGTCACGACCGATGCCGACGTGAAACCGGCTCCGCCAACCGTCAGTGTGAAGGCCGGGCCGCCGGTCACGACAACCGTCGGCGATATGAAGACGAGACCGAAATTCAAATTCACCTGCACGGTGAAGTTCAGTGGATCGGACGGAGCGTTGTTGGAGGCGGGATCTTCGAGCGTGACAATTGCGGTGGCAGGACTTGCGATATCTTGAGCCGGAACCTGGGCAATGAGCTGTGACGTCGATTGTTGGTAAGTCGTCGGCAGCGCCGTGCCGTTCCAGTAAACGACCGTCGTGGCGGACAACTGAGATCCGCTGACCGCCAATGTGAAAGCGGCGGAACCGGCGGCTATGGCTGACGGGGAAAGTGACCCCAGAACCGGGGGCACCGTGAGCCTCAACGCACTCGTCGGCACGTCGCCGGACGCCACGTCCGCGACAGAAATCGAGACGTTGCCCTGAAGCGCGAGGGCGCTGCTCGGCAAGGTGGCGGTCAAGGTTGTCGCCGACACGTACGTGGTTGGAATCGCGTTGCCATTGATGAAGATGAGCGAGGTCTTCGTGAAGTTCGTGCCCGTTGCCGTGAGCGTGACGTTCGCCGTTCCCGACGGAATGGAAGCCGGCGATATGTTCGTCAGCGTCGGCGCAGGCGGTAACGCTTGGATATTGAATGTTGAGGGGATGGACGTACCACCCGCGGCAGCGTCATTCACCACGGCCACGGTGACCATTGAAACGCTACCGAGCTCCGCCGCGGCAATCGACGCGGTCAGCTGGGTGTTCGAATCATACGTCGTCGGCTGCGGCTTGCCATTCCACAACACCGTCGCCTGAGCGGTGAAGTTCGAACCGGTGACCACGAGCGTAAAATTGCCGCTGTTGACCGGGGCGGCAGCGGGGGCGAGAGCGGTCAGAATGGGGGGAGTACCCTCGTTGACCGCGAAGCTCACGACCGATGATCCCGCTCCCCCGGCACTCGCATTGGAAACAGTGACACTCGCGGTGCCGACGGTCGCGATGTCCGAGGCAGGTATCGTTGCCGTCAGGGAAGTCGCGGATACATACTGTGTTGGCAGTGCTTGCCCATTCCATTCCACGTTTGATTCGGCAACGAAACCGGATCCAGTTACGGTCAGCACGAAGCTCGCAGTGCCGGCGAGAGCCGATGAGGGCGCGAGCGAGGCAATCCCCACAGGCGCGGGACCCGTGGGGGCCGTGCCGTCGCCGCCGCCGCAGGCGGCGATGAATACCGCGACCAGCATCACCATGTACGCGCGCAACCGCGCTGCCAAACGTGCACCCAAGCCCTTTGCAATGATCCTGCGCTCCATCGCCTTCCCCCTTCCCTGGACTGCCAAAAAATATCTGGCCATCATAGCACCACGATTGCAGTACGCGGACCAAGCTCACAATCGCCGAGCGCTGCCAGGTCCATTGTGCTCACCTGGGTGACATAATTCGTATCGCTGCGGCAAACGCTTGTCATTGAAAACGCGGGCCGAGAAACAAGAAAAGCCACTTCACCTTAAGCCTTCTGCAGGCCCCGAGTAGTTTATTAATCACCTTAGGTCGTTGCGTCAGGTGCTAGGACAGCTCCGCGGCGTGTACCAAGCTAGACTCGCTATCGCCAACCCGGCGGCATTCGCGCGCCGGACTCCCTAATATGTGCCGCATGCACGTTCGCCGCGCGGCAGGGATGGCTAATATGGTCATAGAGAGCCTGCGACGCCTCGATCTTCGGCAACGGATATGCAAAAGCGAAACGACAAACCGAGGTTCGCTCGTGCGCGAAAGGGGCAGGTACTCGGTGCGCTGCTCATCTGCGTTGCTCTGTGCGCGAGTTCCTCCGCGCGCGCAGCCGTCTACCGATGCGTGGGCGAGAATGGTGTCAACACCTATGGCGATCGGCCGTGCGCGCCCACCGAAAGCGAGAACCAGGCGCAGACCCGCGCGGCCGCCTCATCGGACGCTGAACCGCAGCTCAACAGCCTCAAGGCCAAAAAAGTGGCACGGGTATTGGACCTTCTGCGTGCAGCGCCGTCCGAGCCCGAGACCTTCTTGCTGCAACGAACGGTCGACGACGCGGCTCCGGACCTGGTGCAGGCGCTCGATCCCGACAACGCCAGATGGACGCCGGCCAACGCGAAGTGGCACTCGGTTCTCGAGTTCGTGAAAGCCGATCTGCGCCGAGATGTCCAAACGGCGCTTCGCCGGTCCGCGAGTGACATTGCTCGAATGACGGCTCAGCAGTTTGCCGCCCGAGCCAACGAGGCGGATCTGGATACGGTGCTGGCATTTCTCGAAAGCGGGGATGGCGCCCGCTATCGCGCGCTCGAGAGTGAATTACGTCACATAGTCTATGACGCGCTTGATTCGCTCCTTGCGCAGGAACCCATCCCGGAAGAGACGCCGACCTCGGCGACGCTACGGCGGCGGCTGGATCTTCTGTCCTTGACCTTGGATTATCGCATCGTGCAAGACGGTGGCGGGCCACCGCCATCCGATCTGTACCCCGGCTCGGCGGCGGTGGCGGCTTATTCAGCGCGGCATGATGGATTGGCCCTCGATGCACTAATCGACGAATACGAACCGTTCCTGCCGCATTTTCATGCCTTCACGGACTCACCGACGGCGAAACAGCTATTCCGCGCACTCGAGCCGGCAATGAGAACCTACAGGGCTCTCTCGAGTGCCGAGACGACGAATTTCGCCGCGACGGAGCTGGAGAAGTACTACCCGCGCTGGCGCGCCGTTTACGGGCCGCCCACCAAGTCGAGCGTTCGCACCGCCCTCATGATCCGCGGACGCATGGTCGTGATCTCGCAGACGACGCAAATGACCATTAACGCCGCAGGATCGCCCGAGGGCATGGCCATCGCCTGTGAGCAGCGTGAAGACAATCAGTACCAAAATACTCATCGCTCTACGACGGATAACAACGCCCAGGCCGCGGCGCTCAGAGCGATTCAAGCTCGTTGCCGATTAGAGCAGCGGCTACCGCCACTGTGAACATTTGGAGAGAAAATTCCCTGTTGCGGGGCGCTGTGTATGCGCTGGGTTCAATGGCGCTGATCGCATTCCTCGTACACATGCGCCATCTACGCGCGTCGCGCGCCGCCGCCGACGTAGCGGCGATAGTCGCCCCTTCTGGCGCTGCATCGCCGTCGCAGGTCACCGGTGCGGTGGCACCGCCACACGTAAATTCGACTGAAATCCTGGCCCGTTGTCAACCAGAGCTCAAGGAGACCCCGTTTGTACCAACCTTCGAGGTTGGTGAGAAATACAATCGCGTGGCCGTTCAATTGAAGGTGCGTTTCGTGGTCGATAAAAACGGTTTCGCCATGAATCCCTATGTCTCTGGCGGCACTGTCGTGTCCCCCGAAGATCAGGAAGCCGCAATAGATTATATTCGACATCTCACTTTCGAGGCGCCAACCGCCGAGGAGTGTCAGACCGTCAAAATGCAGATGGTCGGCAATTTCCACATGTCGAAGAGTTCCAGCGGCGATTGGATAACCGTCTTCGACGCCCATCCCGTATATTCCTTTAACGGTAGTCAGGTCGTTGTGAATCCCAACTGACCCCGTTGGGGTTCACTGTTTCGCGAGCGTTGCGCCGACACTTCGCCATTCAGGGCGGCCCTGAATGCCTTTACGGGCAAACGCTTAACTCCAGCAATCATCGGCACAGTTTCAGACCGTGCTCAGTCCATCGGATGAAATTATGTCGAATACCGCACGGTGGGTCCACGCGACGGCCTGTTTAATGGAAGGATGAGACCATTTTCTGCACAGCGGCCTTTGATTTCTGACGGCCAGGCGTCCGGTCTCCGTATGGCGTTGGGTCACGGATCTTCGGTGAAAATACAATTGCCGCTTGTTCTAAGAGTGCTGGTCGCGTTCGGCGCTGTCATGGTCCTGCTCCTCGTCGTCGGCATCATTGCTTATCGCAGCGTTATCGCCTCCTCTGAAAGTGCCCAATGGGCGCAGCACACGAATGAGGTTCTCGAGCATCTAGCCAACCTGCGCTTGGGGGTGGAAAGTATCGAGAGTGGGTATCGCGACTTTGCATTGAGCGGCACCGATGATTTTCTCGAAAAATCGCGCGCCGGCGCCTTGTTGGCCGACAGCGAACAAAGAGCCCTGCGGGCACTAACAGCGGATAACCCACGTCAGCAGGACCGCCTGAGCATCATCACCGAGTTGCGGCAACGGATGGCCCAACGTGGCGACACGCTCATTTTATCGCGGCGGTCACCCGCTGCCGAAGAGGCGGCGGCCCTCTTTCGGAGCCGACAGGAGGATCCCTCTCTGAACGCATTTCGCGTCACGGCTCTCGACATGGAGACGGAGGAGCACCGGCTACTGCGGGAACGCAATACGACCGCCGTGAACCGCTATCGTGAGACCCAAGTCGTCTTGACCGTAGGCAGCACCCTGGCGCTGCTCATCGCGGCCCTCTCCGGGTGGCGGGTGGCAAAAGATCGAACCGAACGGAAGAAGGCTGAAGATGCGCTCAAGAGCCTGAATCGCCTATACGCAATGGCCACGGGCGTCAGCGCGTCGATGGTGCGAGTACGTGATCGCACGGACCTCTTCAACCGCGCTTGCCGGACTGCGGTCGAGCAGGGTGAATTTGAAATGGCGTGGATCGCCGTCGTAGATCCCACCGAGAACCGGATTGTTCCGGTGGCCTGGGCGGGTCACGACGAGCCGGTCATGTCCACCATCAAGGCTCATTTCTCATCAAACGAGGGTACGCTGCAGGGAAACACGCTGGCCGCGAGGGCAATCAGGGAAAAAGCGGCCATTATCTCAAATGACGTACAGGCCGATCAAAGTCTCATATTTGGCAAGATGCACGCCGAGTCGGGTGTTCGCTCTTTGGCCGTATTTCCCTTGATTGTTTCGGATAACCCGATCGGCGTGTTCACGCTGTACACGAGCAAGCCGGAATTCTTCGACACAGCGGGCCTGCTGCTACTGACCGAGCTGGCCGGCAATGTCGCATTCGCCGTGGATCATCTCGAGAGACGGGAACGACTTGATCGCCTCGCCAATTACGACGCGCTCACGGGACTCGCGAACCGACGGTCGTTTCTCGAGCGGGTCACCCAGTACATGCTGAATGCCGCGAAAGATGGGCACAAGATGGCCGTGTTCCAGATCGATTTGGAGCGATTCAAGAAACTCAACGATAGCCTCGGCCGGCCGGTCGGTGACGCGCTGTTGAAACAAGTGGCGGAGTGGTTGGCACGGAACGCAGAGAATGCCGATCTCGTCGCGCGCCTCGACGCCGACCATTTTGCCGTCGTGCTGCCCAAGGTCATGTCCGAAGCGAACGTTGCGCGCGGTCTCGAGAAAACGATCATGGCGTTCATGAAGCATGAGTTCGGCTTGAATGATGCTGCGTACCGGTTGGCGGCAAAAATCGGCGTCGCCGTCTTCCCCGATGATGGCACTGACGCCGATGCGTTGATGAATAATGCCGAGGCGGCGCTAAAAAAAGCCAAGGCAAGCCGCGAGCGCTACCTGTTTTACGCGCAGAAAATGACCGAGACCGTGGCCATGAGCATTGGCATCGAGAATCGACTGCGAAGAGCGCTCGAGCGAGAGGAATTCGTGCTTCACTACCAGCCCAAGGTCAACATTGAAAGCGGCGAGGTGACCGGCGCCGAGGCATTGATCCGATGGAATGATCCCGTGGCTGGCCTGACGCCGCCCGGCCGCTTTATCCCCATTCTCGAAGACACCGGCTTGATCCATGATGTCGGTCGCTGGGCGCTGCGCAAAGCCATGGAAGACTACCAGCGTTGGCGCCATGACGGCCGGCCGGCCGTGCGCATCTCGGTGAATGTGTCGCCGCTACAGCTGCGCAATCGAGATTTCGTCGCGGAGATCCAGCAGGCCGTCAGTGTTGCCGCAGACTTAGGCGAGGGGCTTCAGTTGGAAATCACGGAGAGCGTGATCATGCAGGATATCGATCTCAGCATCGATAGCCTGCTGGCGATTCGCGCATTGGGCGTCACGATTGCCATCGACGATTTCGGCACTGGATTTTCTTCGCTCAACTACCTGGCAAAAATTCCCGTGGACACGCTCAAGATCGATCGCTCGTTCGTGGTGGAAATGGCGTCGGCGGCCGGCGGACTGACACTGGTCTCGGTCATCATCAATTTGGCTCGCGCGTTAAGGCTCAACACGGTGGCAGAAGGTGTCGAGACAGAGGCGCAGCTGCATCAGCTCCGATTGCTGGGCTGCGATGAAATGCAAGGCTATCTGTTTGGCAAGCCCGTGCCCGTCGAGACCTTCGAGCAGAAATACCTGTCATCCCCCCGGAACGCATGAGACGGTTTGTTGGTATACCTACGCGGCAACTCAGGCGAGACAGCGATCGATCAGGTCCGGCGGCACCGTCGTGGCCGGCACGGAAAACGCCATACCGCGGCGACGGCCATTCACGCGCGGTTCGAACCACATGCGCACATCCTCATCGAGGCCGACGCCGTGCATGTAACTGTAGAGCGCCTTGCGCAGGCCGGTGCCCAGCGAGTCGTGATCGGTGCGCACCGGATCGTCGAATTCGAGGTCGTTGTGCGCAAATAAGATGTTGGGCGGCGGCCGCAGCGTGATGCCATAGTGCTCGGGATTAAGACCAATGGGCGAATGCGCGGTCGCCGCGAAGCGATGCCAGTAGGCCGATTGAATACAGCCGGCCGCGAAAAGCTGGCGCACCCGATCCAGCGCGTCGATGGTGTCTTGGACGGTCTCCGTCGGAAATCCGTACATCAAGTACGCATGTACCATGATGCCGGCGGCGGTGAACGCGTGGGTCACACGCGCCACTTGCTCGACGTTGACGCCCTTCTTCATGAGCTCGAGCAATCGATCGGACGCGACTTCGAGCCCGCCGCTCACCGCGACGCAGCCGGCGTCCGCAAGCAGGCGACAGAGCTCGGGCGTGAATGCCTTCTCGAAGCGAATGTTGCCCCACCACGTGGTGCTGAGCTTCTCGGCGATCAGCCGCTTTGCCAGCGCGCGCAGCCCGGCGGGCGGCGCGGCCTCATCGACGAGATGGAAACCCGTCTCGCCCGTCTCCGTGATCAGCGCCCGAATGCGCTGCATGATGATGCCGGTGCCCGGATTGTCGTAACGGCCGATGTAGTCGAGCGAGACGTCGCAGAACGAGCACTTCTTCCAATAACAGCCGTGCGCCAGGGTCACCTTATTCCAGCGGCCGTCCGACCAGAGTCGATGCATGGGGTTCAGCATTTCCAGGAGCGACACGTATCGATCGAGCGCCAAGCCATCGTACGTAGGGATGCCCGTGTCGCGATTGGGCACGTCATGCTGCGTTACATCGTTCTCGAGCACGACGGTGTTGCCGCGGCGCACGTAGGTGCGCACCAGCGGTGCGCTGCGACCGCACAGCCTCGTCAGCAGATTCAGCAGCGGTCGTTCGCCGTCGTCGAGCGTCACGTAATCGAAATAGTCGAACACCCGGGGCTCGCGCAGCGAACGGAGCTCGGTGTTGACCCAACCGCCGCCAAGCACCAACGTGGTCTTGGGGCTAGCTGCGCGAATCGCGCGAGCCATGCGGAATGCGCCGTAGACGTTGCCGGGGAAGGGTGCGGTCACGGCGACGACATCGGGCTGCTTTGCGGCGATGAGTTCCAGCGTGAGTTCGTCCAGCGTCGTGTCGACGAGTGTGGGCTCCCCCGTAAGCGCGGCATGGAGTGGATCGAACGACGCTGCGCTGGCGGCGAGGCGCTCGCCGTAGCGCGCGAACTCGAAGCGCGGGTCGATGCCGTCTCGCCACACATCGGCGAGATCGTCCACGTAGAGGCTGGCGAGATATCGAGCCTGTTCCGTTGTACCCAGCGCGCCAAACGCGGACAGCAGCTGTTCGTCCTGCGCCGCATGCTCGGCCGTCGGCGGCGGGCTTAGATGTGTGAATCGCGGACCCTCGGGCAGGAACGCACGGCCGACAATGCGCAGTGCCAGGCTGG
>Ga0302314_10005633_pt1 | contig 22771 bp, 21 predicted proteins | sample III_Palsa_N2_3_FD_200533 | JGI IMG/M metagenome (GOLD analysis project Ga0302314, IMG submission 200533) | Peat permafrost microbial communities from Stordalen Mire near Abisko, Sweden - III_Palsa_N2_3 | ecosystem: Environmental > Terrestrial > Soil > Palsa > Peat permafrost | place: Sweden... | reverse complement strand
GGTCAAGCGCCGTGGCGCGTCGCGGGGACCTGCGTGCGGCAAGGCTTGCGCCCTTCGGCCGCATCGGCAATGTCCAGCCGTTGGCTGTATGGTCGCGCGGAGCGCAGAAACCGTCTGAACACCACCTTTCCGGCCACCGTTAAGCGAATGGGAAGCCCGTCGGGCTAAGCTTTCGCCTTCGACCAGAGGACGAGCGAGATGGGCCAAGAGACGACCGAGGGGGCGATCCGCGAGATCCTCGCTACCTACGGCCGCCTCAAACAGTCCGCCGTCGATATCGGCGTCGACGCCGACCTGTTCGAAGCCGGCCTCGACAGCCAGGCGGTGATCAACGTCATGCTGGCGATCGAGGAGCGTTTCGACTTCGAGTTCCCGGAAGACCGGCTGAACCGCGCGACCTTCGCCACGATCGCCTCGATCAATACGGTGGTCGAGCGCGCGAGAGCCGCCGCATGAGCGATCTCAACGCCGTCTCCACCCCTCACATCGTCGAGGTCGGCCCGCCCTCGATGCCGGACGAGGTCTTGAAGGCGGCGCGCGACGCGGCCGCCGACGTAGACCATGACGGCCGCTTTCCGGCCGAGAGCTTCTGGGCGCTGCGGGATTTCGGCATGCTGGGCGCCTTGATCCCCACGAGCTGCGGCGGTCAGGGCGCAACGCTGGCGCGGGTCGCGGCGGATTGCCAGTCCTTGGGCGCGGCCTGCAGCACCTCCGGCATGGTCCTGGCGATGCATCACGTCCAGGTCGCCTGTCTGGCGCGGCATGCGCTTGGCGCGCCCTGGCATACGGCCTTCATGCGGCGCGTCGCCAGCAACCAGCTGCTGCTGGCCTCGTCGACGTCCGAGGTGGATATCGGCGGCGCCCTGCGCACCAGCAGCTGCGCCATCGAGCAGCATCGGACCTGGTTCAGCGTGATGAAGCGGGCCAGCGCCATCTCCTACGCCAAGGACGCCGACGCCATCTTGGTCACCGCCCGGGCCGACCCCGACGCCGCGTCCAGCGATCAGGTTCTGGTGGTGCTGGAGCGGAAGCAGTTCACCTTGGAGCCCCAGAACGAGTGGGACGCCATGGGCATGCGGGGCACGGGCACGGGCGCCTTCATCCTGACCGGCAAGGGCGGCGTCGAGCAGATCTTCGCCACCCCCTTCGCCGATGTCGCGGCCTCCACCATGGTGCCGATCTCGCATATTCTGTGGAGCGCGGTTTGGACCGGCATCGCCGGCGACGCCGTGGCGCGGGCCAGGGCCTTTCTGCGCAAGAAGCCGCCTGCCGCCGATGGATCGCTGCCGCACGGGGCGGTCGCCCTGGCCGAAGCGGTGGAACAGCTGCAGCTGGCCGAGTCGCGCATCAAGATGGCCATCGCCGCCTTTGACTGGCGGACGCCGACCACTCCGAGCTTCGCCGCCGCCGCCGCCGACAACGGCCTGAAGACCGGCGTTTCCGAGGTCTGCCTGGCGGTGACCCAGCAGGCGATGGCCGTGTGCGGCTTCGCCGGCTTTGCCCGCAAGGGCCCGTTCAGCGTTTCGCGCCACCTGCGCGACCTGCATTCGGCGCCGCTGATGATCGCCAACAGCCGCATGCGCGAAAGCGCCGCGCGCCTGCTGCTGGCGCAAAAACCCTTGCTCGGTCTGGACTAGCGATCATGGACGGCTCGCCGGATTTCCTAGGATCGCTGTTTCGCGCCGGCCTGCTGATTCAGACCGGGGTGGATGGCGTCTATGGCCGCGGGGCCGTGTTCGAACAGATTCTCGAAGGCCTGGACGCCCTGGCCACCCGTGCCGGCGCCGGCGACCACGCCGAGCGGGTGCGGTTCCCGCCGGTGATGGTGCGCAGCCATTTCGAGCACAGCGGCTATATGAAGGGCTTCCCCCAGCTCGCCGGCACCATCCACTGCTTCTGCGGCGACGAGCGGGCGCATCGGGACCTGCTGCGTTGTCTGGAGGCTGGTGAGGATTGGACGAGCGGGCAGGTGGCCAGCGATGTCGTCCTGACTCCGGCTGCCTGTTACGAGGTCTATCCCATGCTGGCCGCGCGCGGCGGCCTGCCGGAGGCGGGGGCGCTGGTCGATGTGCTGTCCTGGTGTTTCCGCCACGAGCCGTCCACCGAGCCCACCCGGATGCAGCTTTTCCGGATGCGAGAATACGTGCGGGTCGGTACGCCGGGTCAGGTCGAGGCCTTCCGCGCCGACTGGATGCAGCGGGCGGTAGGCCTGATCGGCGAGCTAGGCCTGCCCCACACAATCGACGTGGCCAACGATCCCTTTTTTGGCCGTCCCGGCAAACTACAGGCGGATATCCAGCGTAGTCAGCAACTGAAGTTCGAGATGCTGGTGCCGGTCAATGAAAACGCCGAGCCCACCGCCTGCCTCAGTTTCAACTATCACCAGGACCATTTCGGCGGTCTCTGGGGCGTCACAACCACAGATGGATCGGTTGCGCACAGTGGTTGCGTGGCTTTTGGACTGGAACGGCTGACTTTGGCGTTGTTACGCCATCACGGGCTCGATCCCAGCGATTGGCCCACACGCGTCCGGGGTGCGCTCTGGCCCTAACCCATTTTGTGTGACAGACGGATAGGCGCCATCCTGGCGTAAATCTTTCATTTACCAGCGCATGTCCGCTCCGCTGTCCCGAATTGTCGCGCCACTGATCACAGGTGATGACACCGCCAAGGGCGGCGGCATGACCATGGCGCCTGTTTCGTTCGCGGGCCGCTTTGGCTGGCTGCATCAGCCGGAGACTCTGGTCGAGGGCGCGACGGGGGTTGTGCTGGTCTCGCCGCTGGGGCGGGACGCGCGTTGCGCGCATCGACCGCTACGGTTGCTGGCCGACCGGCTGGCGCGGGCCGGCTATCCCACGCTTCGTTTCGATCACCTCGGTCACGGCGACTCCCTGGACCTGGCTGGCGATGGCGACGCCCTGCCGGAATGGATCGCCGGCGTGCGAACGGCCGCTGAATTCCTCAAGGATGTGACGGGCGTCAGGGGGATTGTCCTGGGCGGCGTGCGGTTCGGCGCCAGCCTCGCACTCCTGGCGGCGGCGGGTCAGGACGATGTGAATGGGTTGATGTTGCTGGCCCCGGTGGTGTCCGGCAAGGGCTGGCTGCGCGAACTGCGGCTCGCCGGCGCCATGAGTGGCACCACGTCGGAAGTTGCGGTCAAGGCCGGCGGGTTGGAGGCTGACGGCCTCAGCCTGTCCCCGGCTACGGTGGGGGCCTTGGCGTCGCTGGATCTGAAGACCTTGTCCCCGCCAGCCTGTCCGGTGGTCCTGTTCGCCAAGAACGAGGGCGTCGCGGCCTTGGGCGCGGGTCTGAAGGCGCAGGGATTGATCGTCAGCGAGCACGACTTCGCCGGCTATGATCCCCTGTTCGAAGACGCCCACAGCAACCTCGCGCCGGAAGAGGTGTTCGCCAAAACGGTTCAGTGGATCCGGACCGCCCTGCCGAGCGATCCCGAGGCGGTGGCCGGCGCCTGCCCACGTCCCCCCGCCGCCGGCCTGGCCTTTGACGACGCCACGGAGACGCCGGTCGCCTTCGCCGATGGCCTGTGGGGCGTCATCACCCGGCCGAACCAGCCGAGCGCCGCCCGCAGCGGCGTGGTCTTTCTGAACACCGGCGGCGATCCACGGGCCGGCATCGGCCGGTTCGCGGTCGACACCGCCCGGGCCCTCGCGGCCAAGGGCGTTGGCTCGCTGCGGTTCGATTTCCGCGGGGTTGGCGACAGCGCCGATCCCGCCGACGGCCGCCGCCACATCTATGAGGTGTCGCGCACGGCGGACATCCAGGCGGCCATGGCCCTGATGACGGGCGAGGGCTTTGCTGACATCACCCTGGCCGGTATCTGCGCCGGTGGTCACCACGCGATACGCGCCGCCATCGCCGACATCGGCGCCCGCAAGGTGCTGGCGGTCAGTCCGGTGAAGCTGATCTGGCGGCCGGGGGATTCCCTGGCGGTGGGCAAGCGCGATCAGGGACGGGCGACGGCCTTCTATGTCGGCGGACTGTCAAATCCGGCGACCTGGAAGCGGCTGGTCACCGGCGACATCCATGTCCTGTCGGTGCTCAAGACCCTGAGCGGCCGTGTGATCGGCCGTCTGGCCGCGCGCCGGGACGACGGGACCAAGCTGTTCCGCGACCAGATCGCGGGCGCCTCGGCGCGGGGCGCCCGGATCAAGGTCCTGGTCGGCATCGACGACGCCTCCCTGGACGAGGTTGAAACCTATTTCGGACCCAAGGGCGTCTGGATCAACAAGCTGCCCGGCATGTCGGTGGCTGTTGCGCCGGGGGTCGACCACGGCCTGGCGCGGACCGAGAGCCGGGCGCTGGCCCTGGCCGAACTGGTCGACCTGATCGGACAGCCCTAGGCCAGCAGAGTCTGGGCGGCGGCATAGCTTTCCGGCACGCCGATATCGATGAAGTCGCCGGCGAAGACCTGGCCGCCGAGCAGGCCGCGTTCGCAAAGCGATGGCGCCAGCTGGGTCTCCAGGGACAGCGGCATGGGCTGGCCGGCCGCCTCGGCGATCAGCGCCTTGCTCAGGCGATAGAGGCCGCCGTTGATCAGCCCCGCGCCGGCTGTCGTGCTGCGGGCGACGAAGCGGCCAATGCGCGCGCCGTCCAAGGTCACGGTCTCATAGCGATCGGCGTTGTCGACGGCCTTCAGGGCGATCGTCGCCGGAAAGGCCGTGCTGTCGGCGAGCTGCCGCCAATCGAAATCGAACCAGGTGTCGCCGTTGATCAGCAGGAAGGCCTCGGCCAGCAAGGGCAGGGCATTGACGACCGCGCCGCCGGTGCCGAGGGGCGAGGGCTCGACCGAAACGGCGATGGTCAGCCCGAACCGTCGTCCCGGATCATGGTCTCGCAGATAGCTGTCGATAGCTTCGCTGGCGTGGCCGGCCAGCAGGACGATGTCGTCAAGGCCGGATTTCGCCGCCTTCTCGAGCAGGTGGTCGAGCAGGGGGCGGCCGGCGACCGGCAACAGCGGCTTTGGCACGGCCCGGGTCAGGTCGCCCAGGCGTGTTCCCAGGCCGCCGACCAGGATCGCCGCCTGGCGGACGCTCATCGCGGCACGCTCCAGGCCTCGGCGCCGTCGAAGGTGAACTTGATGGAGCTGGCCTGGCCACCGGCCGCGTTCAGGGCCGAGATCAGCTGGTAGCGGTTTTCCGGATCGGTACAGAACATCAGAAAGCCGCCTCCGCCGGCGCCGGAAACCTTGCCGCCCCAGGCGCCCTCGGCCATGCCGATATCGAAGAGGCGGTCGACCGCCTCGGTGGCGATGCCCTGGGCGGTCCGCTTCTTGGCGTCCCAGGATCGCATCAGCACCTTGGCCACGCCGCGTACATCGCCGCGCAGCATGGCCTGCCGCATCAGCCCGGCGTCTTCTTTCAGCTGGTGCATGGCCAGCAGGGTCTGCTCGTCCATGTTCTCAAGGCCGTCGATCTGCTGGCGGATGATGTCCTCCGAGCGCCGTGACTGACCGGTAAAACAAACCAGCAGCGAGGCTTCCAGCTCGTTCAGATAGGCGCGGGGCACGCGCAGGGGGCTAACCAGCGCCCGCTCGCCCGCCAGGAACTCGATATAGTTCACTCCGCCGAACGCCGCCGCATAATGGTCCTGCCGGCCGCCGGCGAGGCCCAGCTTCACGCGCTCGATGTCGAACGCCAGCCGCGCCACGTCGTAGGGGCCGAGGGGCAGGTCCAGGGCGACGCGGAAGGCTTCCACCAGGGCGACCACCAGGGCGGAAGACGAGCCCAGGCCGGAGCCCGGCGGCGCATCGATGGTGGTGGAGACGATGATGGCCGGCGGCCGCCCACCCAGATAGGTCTCGACCACATGCTGATAGACCGCCTTGTGCAGCACCAGGCCGCTGTCCAACGGCGGCGGCGCCTTGGTCGAATACTGTTCCTCCACCCCCATGTCGCGGGCGCGGAAGGCGACCTGGCCGGGTTCGCCCGGCGCTATGTGGGCGAAGGCGAACCGGTCGATGGTGGCGTTCAGAACCGCGCCGCCGAATTGATCGCAATAGGGAGACAGGTCCGTGCCGCCGCCGGCCAGACCCAGCCGCAGCGGCGCCCGGGCGCGGACATCCAGCTGGACTGCGATGTCGTCGCGCTGGCGTCTCACAACAGGGCCAGGGTGTTGAAGCGGATGCCGGACGCCAGCAGCGCCCCGGTCACGACGGCGACCAGGATAAAGGGAGCCATCGCGCTCACCGATCGGTCCCGCGCCAGGTTTTGTAGCGCGCTGGCGAAGGCGCCGACGCCAACGCCGGCGACGATCAGGCCGGCGACCACGTCGCCGATGGTGTGCCGATCGAGGGTCACACGGGTAATGGCCACGGCGGCGATCACGGCCAGGCAGAGGGCCGCGGCGGCCCAGGCGCGGGGCCTGCGGTCAACCACCACCAGGATCGCCGCCAGGGCGCCGTAGACGATGGTGGCGAAGGCGGTGTGGCCGCTCGGCGCGCCCTCGGACAGGCCCAGGATGTTGGTTTCACCCACGGGGGGGCGCAGATCAAAGGCGATGAACTTCAGTCCGACGACGGCGCCGATCACGCCCAGGAAGCAGATCAGGAAAGCCAAGCTCGCGACCCAGCCGAGCCGGCTCCCCAGCCAGGCCAGGATGACCAGAGCCGCGGCCGAGGCCACCAGGGCGTTGCCGAAATCGCTGAGGTGCTCCTGCAGATCCATCAGGCCGCTTTGCGCAGCAGGACTTGGGCGCCGAAGCGGTCGACGCCATAGCGCAGACGCGGCATGTTGTGCGCGGCCATATAGGCTTCCAGCTCCGCCCCGTCGCCGGGCTTGAACAGCATCAGGAAGCCGCCGCCGCCGGCGCCGATGACCTTGCCGCCCAACACCCCGTGCTCGGCGCGGACGTGGTCGTACAGCTCGTCGATGGTGGGCCAGCTGATCTTGGACGACAGGCGCTTCTTGTTCAGCCAGTGCTCGTGCAGCATGTGGCCCCAGCCGTCCAGGTCGCCCGCGATCCAGGCGTCGCGAATACGATAGCCCAGCGCCTTGATCTCGCCCAGGCTCTCGGCGACTTGGTCGTGGCGGGCCGTATCGCCGCCCAGCATGGCCTTGTTCTGCTCGGTCAGGATCACCGAGGCGTCCCGGCGCAGGCCGGTGTAATAGATATGGGTCTGGTCGATGAAGGCCTGTTCCAGGTCGGCGGGCAGCAGCACCTTGCTGACGCTGACGCGGCCGTCCGGCGCGATGTCCAGGGTGGTCAGGCCGCCGAAGGCGGCCATGTATTGGTCCTGCTTGCCGATGCCCTTGGCCAGGACGTCGATCTCCAGCTTGCAGGCCTCCTCAGCCAGAGCCTGACGATCCGGGATGTGGTCGTTCAGGGCGTGCAGGGCCATCAGGAAGCTGACCAGAAAACAGCTCGACGACCCAAGCCCGGTGCCCCCGGCGATATCGCCGATGGAGGCGGCCTCGAACCGCTCCGTAAGCCCGTGGTTCAGCAATGCCGCGCGCACCAGTTCGTGCTGGACGTCGTGGGCGCAGAGGGCGATCTCGGGATCGGGACCATGCAGGACCACGGAGTTCTGAAACGCCGGCCGATGGGCGGTGACGTGGATGTATTTATCCAGCGCCATGGCGAAGATGAACCCGCCGCGCTCGCCGTAATAGCTCTGCAAATCCGTGCCGCCGCCCCCCAGGGTGACGCGCAGGGGCGCACGGGTGGAGATCATGACCTATTCCGCCGCTTCGCGGGTGATCTGTTCCCAGTGGCCTTTGCTCATGGCGAGGGCGGGGTGGGAGACCAGCAGGTGCCAGACAACGGCGGCCAGGCCTTCGACGATCGGGGTGATCAGTTCGGCGTCCACGGTGGGGACGATGACGCAGGCGTCGGCGACCTGGGCGGTGAAGCCGCCGTTGCGGCCGACGATCCCGGTGATCATCGCGCCGCGCGCCTTGGCCAGTTCCAGCGCACGGACGATGTTGGCGCTGACCGGCGGGTCGATGCTGCCGCCACCGACGGAGAAGATCAACAGCCCGTCCTCGGCCTTCAGCCGGCTGGACTGCAGCCAGGTGGAGAAGGTGCCTTCCCAGCCCTCGTCATTGATCCGCGCCGTCAGCTCCGAGACGTTGTCGGTGGGGCAGTAGGCCTCGAAGCCGCAGATCTTGCGGAAATCGTTGGTGGCGTGGCTGGCGTGGCCGGCGCTGCCGCCGACCCCGATCAGAAACAGGCGCCCGCCGCGCTCGCGCACCTCGGCCAGCTTGGTGGCCATGGCCTCGACGGCGTTGCGGTCGATGGCGGCGATGGCGCGGGTGGCGGCGTCGAAGAAGTGGTCGGAGAACATGGCGCTGTCCTTCAGGCTCTGGAGGCGATGGGGAGGGCCGGGACATCCAGGATGACATCGACGGCTTGGGAAAGGGTTTCGACGACGTAGTCGGCGCCGACGCCGGAGTTGTAGCCGCGGGCGAGAAGCACGGTGGCGCAACCGGCGGCGTGGCCACAGGTGATGTCGCGATCCTGGTCGCCCACCATGATGGAGGCGGCGAGGTCCAGGTTGTGGCGCCGCGCCAGGTCCAGCAGCATGCCGGGCCGGGGTTTGCGACAGGCGCAGTTGTCGGCGTTGTCGTGCTCGCAGACGGAGACGCCGTCCACGTGCAGAGCGTTGCGCAGGGTCTGGTGGATGTCGTCCAGAACCGCCTTGGACATCAGCCCGCGCCGGACATCCGGCTGGTTGGTGACCACGAACAGTTTGAACCCGGCGCCCTTCAGGGCGGCGAGGGCGGCGGGGGCGTCCGGTTCGATGACCAGTTCGCCCAAGCTGCGCGGGGAGGCGGCCTTGCCCTCGCGCCAGACGATCTTGTTCAGCACGCCATCGCGATCGAGGAAGACGGCTCTGCTCATGGCGCCACCTGTCCGGTTTCCAGCAGACGCAGGCCTTCGGCGTGGCTTTCTGGCGTGTCGAGGCCGAGGCAATAGCCGTCGTCCTCCATCACCCAGCCCTGCAGGTTGCGGCCCTGGCTCAGCATGGCGGGAAAGACGTCACGGCCAAAGTCCACCAGACGGCCTCGGGGAATCAGGTCGAGAACGGACGGCTCGACCACGTAGACGCCGGCGTTGACCAGACCCGACGCGGACCCGGCGCCTTCCACGAAGGCGGTGATCCGGCCGGCCGGGTCGATCCGCACCCGTCCGCCGGCGATGCCGGTATGAGGATGTCGGTCGCGATCGAACAGGGCGACGGTGGCTTCGGCCCGGGACGATCTGTGAACGTCCTCGAGGGCTTCAAGATCGCAGCGGACCAGGCTGTCGCCATAGACCACCAGCATGGGTTCGGTCACCGCGCTCGCGATATTGGCCAGCGCGCCCGCCGTGCCGAGAAGCTCCGGCTCGTAGACATAGTGGATCGACAGGCCTTCGCGCTGGCCGTCGCCGATGGCCGCGCGAATCTGTTCGGCGCCATAGTGCAGGTTGATCCACACCTCGCGCACGCCGCCCCGCTTCAGCCAACGAAGGTTGTGCGTCAGCACCGGCGCGCCGGCGAAGGGCATCAGCGGCTTGGGCAGATCGCCCGCCACCGCGCGGATGCGACTGCCAAGCCCGGCGGCGAGAATCAGCGCCTTGTCCATCACCCGGCTCCGGTTGAACTCTAAAGTTGGAAGCCGGCCGCGATGGCGTCGCGGTGGAACATGGCGACCGTCTCCTGCGACAGGTCCTCCAGGTTTTTGCCGGACATCGACAGCTTGCCCAGGATGTCGGGGGTGGCGGTGATGATGTGGCAACCGCAATCCCGCGCCTGGTGGATGTTGAGCACTTCGCGGGGGCTGGCCCACAGCACTTCGGCCAGGGGCTTGCGGGCGGCCATGGCCACCGAGGCGCGCATGATCGGCATGGGGTCGACGCCGGTGTCGGCGATCCGGCCGGCGAACACCGAGACGATACCGGGGGTGTCGTCGTGGAGAGCGTCGACGGTTCCGGCCACCTGCTCCAGGGTCAGGATGGCGGTGACGTTCAGCTTCACGCCCTGCCGCGACAGGTCGCTGACCAGGGGCAGGCTGCTGATGCGCCGCGTATTGGTGATCGGCACCTTGACGTAGACGTTGGGACCCCAGCCGGCGATCTTCAGCGCTTGGCGGCGCATCTCGTCGAACTCGTCGGAGAAGACCTCGAACGAGATCGGCAGATCCGGCACGAGCTCTATCAACTCACGGGCGAATTTTTCGTAATCGGCGATACGCGCCCGATGCATCAGAGTGGGGTTGGTCGTAAATCCGGTGACCCGACCTTCCGCCTGAAGCCGCGAGAATTCCTCGAGGCTTGCGCCGTCGCCGAAAAGCTTTATTCCCCTGACGGTTGTTGAGCCGATCGGAGAATTCACCTCATTGGGGATGTTAATTTTGTTCATTTGCTGTAACGGCTTGCTCTATTAATTTTGATGTTGAGACTGCCCCAAAGTCGTGTTGGAATTATTACTTACAGCGCGACATTTCGGATATATTCACATGTATTCAGAGTAAATAATCGTGCTTAATGTCGATTATCTATCTCTGTTCGAATTTGCCCTCCGAGATATAACCGACAGACCTGCGCCAGGTGAGCTTGCCAAGGCCGTGCTCTACCAACAGTCGTCCTTGGATTCGCCGCTTGGACAAGAATTCCCCCGTGCCGACTGTCAGCAACAGTCCGGCCGCGACCTGCGTCGCGCCCTTCAGCATCAGTACGACCCAGGCGAGAATCGGATCGCGGGCGCCGTCCAGATAGATTGCGACATAATGTTGCGTCTCTCGCCGGGTGCGGATCATCCGATAGGCGATGCTGGTGCGGCGTGGCTCGACGGTCTCGGTGACAACGGCCTTGGCCGCCCATACGATCTTGTGGCCGTTGCGGTGTAGCCGGGCCATCAGCTCGGCATCTTCTCCACCGGCGTCGCCGAAGCTTTCACGCATCGGCGCCTCGCCCTTCGCAAAGCACCGGGCCATGTGGAACAGGGAGTTGCCGGTGCCCAGACCATAGCGCGGCTTGCCGGACGGGGCGGTAAGGGGGATCGGCGAACGGTCGGCTAGTTTCAGATCGCGCACGAAATAGGCGCCGCCCGGGTCATAGGCCGGGGCGGCGCCGTCGGCGAATCGGGCCGTCCGCGGGCCGACCGCGATATCGGCCTGCGTCTCGCGCAGGGCGGCGACCAACTGGTCCAGCCAGTCGGGGGCCGCGACCTCGTCGTCGTCGATAAAGGCGACCATTTCGCCCCCGGCCTCGGCGAAGGCGCGATTGCGCAGGGTCGACATGTTGCGGGTCAGGTCGGTGACATAGCGGATTGGCGCGGCGCCGGTCGCAAGACTTCCGACCACTGCCCGCCCGCTTTCCGACGGATGGTTGTCTACGACCAGAATCTCGACGTCGAGGCCGAGGGTGTTGGTCTGCGCCAGGCAGGAGCGCAGGGTCTCGGCCAGGCCAGCAGGCCGGTCATAGGTGGCGATCGCCACCGTGACATCGATGTGGGGGTGGCCGCTCACGCCGCCTTCTCGTCGATGAAGCCGATCGGCGCGCGCCAGGTCAGCTTGCCAATACCCTTGGCCATGCCGATGCGGTGGTCATAGCGGTCGGGGCGCAGCCATTCGGCGCTGACAACGTAAAGCCCGGCATGGACCGCGACCTGGGCCAGTCCCAGCAGGCTGACGCGGATGTGGGTGAAGAGCTTGGCGTCGCTGGTGGCGACGCGGGAGGCGGCGTAGTGCTGCGAGCCGCGCTTCATGCGGGTGACCATGTAGCTGGGCTTGGCGCGATCCAGTTCGATGAACTCCCGCACCCGCGCATCAGGCGCCCAGATGAACCGCTTGCCGGCCAGGGCCAGGCGGAACAGCAGGTGGGTGTCCTCGCCATTGCCGTCGCCAAAGGCCACGTTGAAGGGCTCCGCCCCCTCAAGGCAGGTGGCGACGCGGAACGCCGCGTTGCCGCTGCCCAGGCCCTTGCCCTTCTTGCGCAGCCGGCCGAACAGATGGATCGGCTGGTCGCGGCCCATCTGCATGTCCAGGGTATAGCGCCAACCTTCACGGTCCCATTTCGGCGCCGCGCCGCCTTCGAATTCCGGATGTTTCGGCCCGAACGCGGCGTCGGCGCCGGTGCGGTCGAGGGCCGCGACGAGTTCCTTCAGCCAGCCGGTCTCCGGCGCCTCATCGTCGTCGATGAAGGCGACGTAGCGGCCCCGCGCCTTGGCGATGCCGAGGTTGCGGACGATGGAGACGTTGCGCCGTGCGTCCGACAGATAGGTGATCGGCGCCGGTGCGATCTGGGCGAGGCCGGAGACCATCCGCTCGGCCAGCCGGTCCGGGTGGTTGTCGACGACGATGATCTCCCAGGCCAGGTCGTCCGCCGTGCGGTCGGCCAGGCAGGCGGTCAGGGTGCGCTCGAGCAGGTGAACCCGCTCATAGCTCAGGATGACGACGCTGGCGTCCAGGTTCCGGCTCATACGCCCGTCCCCCGAATGACCACCACGGCGGTGCGAGCCAGAATCTGGATATCCAGCCACAGGCTCCAGCGGCGGATGTAGTCCAGGTCCCGCTCGACCCATTCGTCATAGTCGCTGATCATGTGCCGGCCTTCCACCTGCCACAGGCAGGTGATGCCCGGTTTCACCGTCATCTTCTGGTGCTGGAAGGCGGTGAACCGGGCGTATTCATGGGCGCGCGGCGGGCGGGGGCCGACCAGGCTGAGGTCGCCCTTCAGCACGCTCCACAGCTGCGGCAGCTCATCGAGGCTGTATTTGCGCAAGGTCCGGCCCAGGGGCGTGACGCGCGGGTCGTTGGTCAGCTTGAACGCCGGCCCGGTCATCTCGTTCTGGTCCTGCAGCGCCGCTTCCAACTCGTCGGCGCCCACGGTCATGCTGCGGAACTTGTAACCGCGAAACGGCTGCCCGTCCTTGCCGACCCAATCGCAGGGGAACAGCACCGGGCCCGGGGAGGTGGTCTTCACCAGGATGGCGATCAGGGCGAACACCGGGGCGAGCACCAGCAGCAGCAGGGCCGACAGCACCGCATCCATCACCCGTTTGATCGTCAGCTTCAGCCTCACAGCCTCACCCCCGCTGGGAACCCGGCGTAAAGGATAATGTGTGTCATCTTGGCGCTCGTCCAAAATCGGCGCCGGGTTGGCGTCACGTCCCCCCTTCCTGCAAGCCCCGCGCCAAGATCCTCATGGTTAAGCAATTGAAAACAAAAGGGGAAGCAGGCTTCAGCGTAGTTCGTTTCGCCGGACTACGGTTCACCCCGCTTTCGGTTGAGCAAACCGTAGATGCTCTTTTGGGTCGAGAAGCGCGCGCGCCCTTCGCGATCTTTGTCACACCGAACGCCGAACACGCCTATCTGCGACGCGGCAATATCGAGTTCCGCGAGGCCGGTGACGGCTGCTGGATCAGCACCAACGACAGCCGGGTTCTGCGCCGCGCGGCCAAGCTGGCGGGCCTGGATCTCGACTTCGCGCCCGGCGCCTATGTGGTCGACCGACTGGTCCGAAACGGGATCGCCAGGGATGAGCCGATCACGGTGATCGGCGCGACGACCGAGATCGTCCAGGCCTTGAGCGCCCAGTTCGGTTTCAGCCGTATCCAGCAGCACATCCCGCCCATGGGCATGATCCGCAACGACGAGGCGGTGCGGGCGGCCATCGACTTTATCGCCGCCCATCCCGCCCGGTTTGTCTTCGTGGCCATGGGGCCGCCACAGTCGGAACAGTTCTGCCAGCGGGTGATCGCCGACGGCCGCTGTACGGGCGTCGGCCTGTGCATCGGCTCCTCCCTGGCGGTGCTCACCGGAAGATCCGACCCCGCCCCGGCTTGGATGGAACGCTCCGGAATGGTCTGGGCCTATCGTTTGCTCAAGGAGCCCGGTCGGCTTTGGCGCCGCTATCTGGTGCGCGGCATGCTCGCCATGGGCCTGTGCGTCGGCGATATCGTGCGTATTCGCCTGGGACTGCGGGCCAATGGCTGAAGTCCTCCCCGGCCGCCGTGCCCACGCCCTGGAAGGCTGGAGCGTAGCCCTGGCCGAGCAGCGCGCCGACCTGGCGCGGGTGCGAGACGGCTGGATCAGCGCCTGGGCGTGGGTGCTGCTGGTGGCGACCCTGCTCTATGTGCTGATTGGCGCCAACCCCTACCAGCATGATGCGGTGTTCGATCCCCTCACCGGCGGGGCGGTGCAGTCGCCGGTCAACCGGTTCATCTGGCTGGGCCTGCTGGCGTTCGCGGCGCCGGTGCTGTGGTGGCGGCGTGGCGACCTGATCGATGCGCTGCGACGGCTTTGGCCGCTGGTCCTGCTGTTTGTCTGGTTCATCGCCAGCACCCGCTGGGCGATCGACCCCGACGCCTCCGGCCGCCGGCTGTTCCTGTTCGTCGTAGACGTCTTCATCTGTCTGGCGGTGTCGCTGGGGCTGAAGGACGCTCGGCGGTTGCACAGTGGGCTCGCGACCGCCTGCGCCATTGTCGTGGCCATCGACATGGGCTCGTGGATCATCGCGCCGGCGGCCTCAATGACCGACATAGGCTTGGCGGGGATTCACACCCACAAGAACACCCTGGGTGCGGTGATGCTGTTGACGGGACTGATCTGCTGGCCCTACGCCCTGGGCCAGCGAGGTCTGATGGGGAAGATATTCTGGGGCTTCGTCACCCTGGCCAGCTTCATCCTGCTGATCGCCAGCAAGTCAAAGACCAGCCTGGCCATCCTGCTGGTGGTCGCCTTCGTCGGACCCTTGTTGATGGCGATCCTGCGCCGCCGGGGCGAGGTGTTGTGGGGGCTGGGGTTCTCGGCGCTGGCCCTGGTCGCGGTGGCGGCGCTGATGTGGCTGGCCTGGTGCGCCAGCCAGGGTCAGGACCCCTTGGCGCCGGCCGAGAAGATCACCTTCACCCAGCGAACCGACGTCTGGCGGTTCACCATCGAGCAGTTCCGCCTGCACCCCTGGCGCGGGGTGGGCTTCGGCTCGTTCTGGGACGTCGATCCCAAGGTCCAGCCCAGCCTGCAGACCGATCTGTGGTTCGCCCAGCCGGACGCGCCGACCAATGAGTCCCACAATGGCTATCTGGACCTGCTGGTGACCACCGGCGTGCCGGGCCTGATCGGGGCGCTGATGGTGCTGTTCCGCTGGCTCAGCCGAGGCCTGACGCTGTTGCGCCGGTCGCTGCTCGATCCGTTGAGCGTCGAGGGCAGGGCGCTGCCCTACCTGACCTATCTGGCGATCTTCCCGCTGGTGTTCGTGGTGCACAACTTCATGGAAAGCACCTACTTCAACGCCAACTCTATCTTCGGCTTCATCATCCTGCTGGCGGGGGTGGACATCGACCTGCGCTACGCCCCGGCCGCTATGCCCGCCGCCGCGACGCGACGATAGACATCAGCAGCACGGCCATCGCGGCGAACTCAAACGCCTGACCCGAGGCGGTCCCGGCGATCGCGCCGCCGTAGCCATAGAGGCGGGCGATCACCACCACCGCGATCGCCGCCACCACGGAGGCGGCGGCGTTGGCCAGGGCCAGGGCTTTGAAGGCCCGGAGCGCCTGCAGGCCCGCGCTCACCACCACCTGGCCAAAGCTCAGAACCGCACTCAACCCCCACAGCCAGATCATCCAGGCGTCATCCGCATACTTGCCTGCAAAGACCTTGGCCGAGGCCAGGGGCCAGGCCTGATGCAGCACAACGGTCCAGACCGCGGCGATGACCACCCCGCCGACCAGGGCGACGGCGACCAGGCGCATGAAGGCGCCCCAGTCCGCCGCCTCGCGCTGGCGCGCCAGATCAGCCCGCGCCACCATCGACCAGGATGTCGCCAGCAGCGGCACCGGCCGCAGCAGCAGCTGGGTCGCCGACAGGGAGGCCAGCGCCGCCGCGCCATACCAGCCGGCCACCAGGAAGGCGTAGAACCGCGCCAGCAGCTCGGTGGTGGTCACGCCCAGGAAGATCCAGCCGGTCTGGGCCGCGAAAGCCCGATACTGCCGCAACTCGTCCCAGCGCAGTCCGGTCATCTGGCCCGTCAGCGCGCGCGCGGCGCCCGCCACGCCCACCAGCCCATAGGCTCCGCCGACGCAGATCAGCACCAGATCGCCGGACAGGGCTTTGGATTTGTAGACCGCGAAGGCCAGGAACAGGGTCGCCGCCAGCGTCACCGCGCCGGTCTGGGTCGCCGCCGTGATCGGCCGGCCGCGGGAGAAGGCCAGGGAACGGATATATTGCTGCAGCAGAAAGCCGGGCAGGAAGAGGCCAGCGGCGGGCGTTCCGAGTGCGCTGCCTGATCGCTGCAGCCACAGGCCGCCGGCCAGAGCCCCGGCCGCCACGACGATGAGATAGAGGAGGGTGACCGTGTGCATCAGCCGCTCGACGCTCAGGCGCGCTGGATCTGTGCCGTCACCCGGTGGCAGGACCTGCAGATGACAGACGGTCAGGGCGTTCTGGACGCTGCCGAGCACAAAGCCAGTGGCGCTCCAGAAGGCGAAGGCGCCGTAGTCCGCCGGCGCACAAAGCCGGATCAGCACCAGGTTGACGCCGAGGTTCATCAGCGACCACAGCGCCTGTTCGATGGCCGAGACGAGGTAGCGCGACATGGACGGCGTCAGTCTCCACCCGCGCGGGGGGCCTCGGAACCGGAAGGGTTAGAATGCGCGGGCATTGCCCAGGTTGTAGCTTACGCCAGCGCTGGTGCTGAAGGGCAACACGCCGGTGATGTACTGCTGCACAAACAGGTCGACCTCGGCGATGCTCGATCGCGGCACGAAGATCAAATCACCGGGCAGAACGGCGAAGCCACCGTCGGTGCGGCCGCGCTCGAGCAGGTCTTTCTCATCCAGCACCCGCATCAACAGCTCCCGGTCGCCGGGGCGCTGGCGGATCACCACCACCTTGCCGGTGCGGGCGGTGGGCAGGAAGCCGCCGGCGATCATCACCGCCTGGGCCGGGGTCAGCTCGCCCTTGATCGGGAAGACCCCCGCCGTGTGCACCTCGCCACCGACATAGATCTGCGCCGCGCCATAGGTGGTGATCATGGTCTGGACGTCGGGGCGGCGCAGGGCCGTGGCGTACTCGTGGGTCAGGGCGTCATTGGCCTGCTCCACCGTCATCCCCTCGACATGCAGGCCGCTGATCAGCGGAAAGACGCCGCGGCCATCTGGGCCGACGATCACCCGGGCGTTGAGGTCGGGGTTGACCAGGAACTGCAGCGACAGTTCGTCGCCGGGGCCGATCCGGTAGGCATAGTCGTCCTGGGTCCAGGCGGCGAAGGTCGGCGGGTGATAGGCGGCCTGGGCCACGGGCGGCGGCGCCGCTGAGGCGCAGGCGCTCAGCAACAGAATCACGCCGACCAAACCTAATCCGCGAAGGGACGACACGCGCATCTCCATCGGCTTTTCAGCCTGTCCTGACGCCTGCCACTCTCTACGAGGACCGTTAAGAAAGCCCGTTCGGCGCACCAACGTCAGCCTTTGTTAATGATGCGGCCTTATCGCTTCATTAACCCCGTTCCGCTCGCCGAATGCGACGCCACACCCCTCGAGATTTAACCGTCCTAGTGTTGGCTTTATGACAAGCGCGGTCATCGATGCAGGAGGCGCCGGAGCGGCCGGCTCGCGCCAACCCCTGCGCGCGCCGTTGACGGTCCGCCAGCTGCTGACGCCGGTCTTCTACTATCGCCGCCGGGCGCTGTTCGCCTTCCTGATCCCCGTCCTGATCGCCGTGATCGCGGCCCTGCTGGCCCATCCGGTCTATGTGGCCCAGTCGCGGCTGTTGATCCTGCTGGGGGACGATTATGTCTTTCCCACCGGCAACGCCCAGGCGCCCCAGACCTTCGATCGCTCCCAGATCGTCCACGCCGAGATGGAGATATTGGGCTCCAAGGACCTGCGTGAACGCACCTTGAGCGCGGTGGGGATCGACAAGGTCTACCCTGACATGGCGGGGCGGTCCGACAGCATGGCCCTGGCTGAGATCAAGTTGGATAAGGACCTGACGATCGACAACATCCCGCAGTCGAACGTCATCGAACTCGGCCTGCGCAACCGCAATCCGCAGGTGGCGGCGGACGTGCTGAACAAGCTGGTCGCACTTTATATCGAGCGGCGGCGGGAAATCTTCCAGCAGTCCGACCTCACCTCGGTGGCTGATCAACGGGACAAGCTGAGCGCCCAGCTGTCGGACGCCGAACGGGCGATCACCGAATTTTCCACCGCCCATGGCTTTGGCGACTACGCCCAGGAGTTCGCCGCGGTCCAGTCGCAGCAGACCGCCCTGAACGCCCAGCTGGCCAGCACAGATGAGGAGCTGGCGGCGCGCCTGGCGCGGGCCTCGCAGCTGCGCAGCCGGGCCGCGGCCACCCCTGGCGTCACCCAGCTGTCCATCGACACCGGCCGCTCGCAACAGATCGACGACCTGACCAAGACCTTGCTGTCCCTGCAGGAACAGCGGCGGGAGACGGCCAATAAATACACCGATGGCTATCCCCTGGTCGCCGACCTCGATCACCGCATCGCCGAACTCCAGGCCGAGATCGCCCGCGCGCCGCAGGAGCAGTTCACCGCGTCGCGCCGGGGGGTGAACCCGGTGCATCAACAGCTGGATAGCGAGGAGGCCGACGCCGAAGGCGACGCGGCGGGCCTGCGCGCCGGGCGGGTGGAGATCCAGCGCGCGCTGCAACAGTCCACAGCCCGGCTCAATGAGTTGACCGCGCTCGGCCCGCAATACCGCGCCCTGGTGAAGAGCCGCGACCTGGCCGAAGACGCCTCCACCAGCCTGTCCAAGCGGGCCGAGGACTCCGAACTCGCCGACATGCTGTCCAAGTCCCACGCCAACGTGCGGGTGATCCAGTCGGCCGACGCGCCGGCCAAGGGCCACAGCGGCCGGCTGGTGATCATCGCCGCCGGCATCGCCGCCGGCTTGTTTGCAGCCCTGGCGGTGGTGATCCTGTCGCTGGCCTTTTCCGAGGTCATGGTCACGCCGTCCGACGTGGAGCAGAAGCTCGACCTGCCCATCATCCTGGCGGTGCCGGACATCGAGCGGGAAGGGCGACGTTCGGCGTTGCGCCCGGCGCATCTGACGCCAGAGGACAGCCATCTGCTGATGCGCCTGCTGGCCAGCGTGCCGGCGGACGGGGGTCGGGTGCTGCAACTGGTGTCGGCACACGACGGCGAGGGGGTCTCCAGCCTGCTGCTGGACATCGGCCTGATCGAAGGCGCGGCGGATCGGCGTGTTCTCTACATCGACGTCGACCCGCGTCCGGGCCACGACATCGTCACCGAATTCTCCAAACAGGGCGTCGGCCTGGCGCGCCAACCCGGCGAGCGGGTGGTGCAGATCGCCGGAACCCAGCTCTATGTCACCCAGCCGGTCAGCGGCGCCGATCTGGCCTCGGGGCAGATGGATTGGCGCAAGGTGCTGACCAAGGCGCGCGGCCAGTACGACCTCATCCTCATAGACCCGCCAGCGCTGCAACAGTCCGCCGCCGCCCTGGCCGCCGCGCCCTTCGCGGACATCACCATGGTGGTGGTGGAAGCCGAACGCACCCGCGCGGCGGTGGTCCGCAACCTGGTGGATCGTATTGAAAATGCCGGCGGCGAGGTGCTGGGCGTGATCCTGAACAAGCGGCGGTTCTATATTCCGCGGATGATCTATTCATGGCTCTGAACCGGCGAGACTTGCTGGCGGGGGCTGGCGCTCTGGCCGCGATCGCGCCCGTCGCGCATGCGGCCGAGCCGACCCTCTCCTTCCGCGAAATCGCCGACACCAAGAACCTCGATTTTGGCTGCGCCATCGAACCGGAGGTGATGGACCGCGATCGGGACTTCGCCGCCCTGGTCCGTCGTCAGGCCGGCGTGCTGGCGCCTGAGAACGCCATGAAGTGGAATACGCTGCGGCCATCGCCGGACCGGTTCGATTTCGTCGCCGGGGACCGTGTGGTCGCCCTGGCCCAGGCGCAGAACGCCTTCGTCCACGGCCACTGCCTAGTCTGGCATGAGGCGATACCGGATTGGGCGATGGCGGCCCTCGATCGCCGCACCGCCCACGCCATGCTCTCCGAACACATCCACACAGTGGTCCGACACTACGCCGGCCGGGTGCGGTCCTGGGACGTCGTCAATGAGGTGGTGGAGCGCAACGATCGCCGCCCTGACGGCCTGCGCGTCTCGCCCTGGCTGAAGGCGCTGGGACCGGACTACATCGACCAGGCCTTTCACCTCGCCATCGGCGCCGATCCCAACGCCCGCCTGGCGATCGCCGACTACGGTCTGGAGTATGACAACGTCGACTGGATGGTCGAAAAGCGCGGGACCATGCTGCAGGTTCTGCATGGGATGCGCGTCCGCGATGTGCCGGTGCACGCCCTGGCGATCCAGGGCCATCTGGACGCTACCCGCCCGCCGGCATTCGGCGAGGGGCTCTACCGGTTCCTGGGCCAGGTCGCTAACCTCGGCTACGAAATCTACATCACCGAGCTGGACGTGAACGACCAGAAGCTGCCCGGCGCCGCTGCCCAGCGCGACGCCGTCATCGCCGACCACTACCACGCCTTCCTGGACGTGGCCCTGCGCGAGCCGGCAGTGAAGATGGTCAACACCTGGGGCCTGTCCGACCGGCACACTTCCAAATCGACCCTGTTCCCCCGCGCCGACGGGGCCGAGGTGCGGCCCCTGCCGTTCGATCGTGACCTGCGGCCCAAGCCGGCGGCCTTCGCCATCGCCCAGGCCCTGCGCGCCGCCCCGTCGCTGCGGACCTAGCCGTTCAGTAGCGGTCAGTGCTCTCCAAATTGGACTGCACCTCGGCGCGGGTGCGCCAGGCGTCGCGGAACTGATGCTTGGCGAGAAGAGCCGCCTGGTCTGCGGTGTGGGGCGAGCCGGGCTGGGAGGCGTTGCTGTAGGTCATCAGCACCTTGGCGCGACTGGGGCGGTCGAAGCTGACAATGGCGATATAGCTGTCGCCGAAATTGGCTGTGCGGGCATCGTCCGTGGCAGGCGGGGCGAAGTCGATCACGTCGAAAACCCCCAGCCGTCCGGGGCCGCCGCTGGCGGGCAGGTCCTGGCCGTCGGTCTTGATCCGCATCACCTTGCTCCAGGCCGTGTCCAGCGCCCCCGTGGTGGCCAGCATATCCTTGGCGGCGGCGTCCAGCGCTGCGGCCGCCGCCTTTGGGTCGGCTAGGCCTGAAGGCGTCGTCAGCGGTCTGGTCAGGTCATAGGGGCGCGCCCAGCCGGCCGGGCTGTAGCCGCTAACCGCGCCCTTGCGGTCGGCCCAGTCCAGGAACAGCAGGGCGCCGCGGCTGTCGGCCAGGGTGGTGCGATCCCAGGCCGCCAGCACCCCCGCCGCCTGCTTCGCCAGGTCTGTGCCATACAGCTGCGTCGCCTCAATCAGGTCCGGCAGGACGCGGTCGGCCAGTTCCGACCGATCCGACCACTTCATCTGCATCAGGGCGTCGACGCTGATCTTTGGCGTCTCGCTGAGCATTCTCACGCCCCGCGCCATCCGCAGGCTGACTGTCTCCGACGCGATCTGGTTGGCGTAAGGCTTGGGGTCTTGCGTCGCCGGCCACGCGGCGTCCCAGGGCGGGTCGTTGGAGTTCTGCGCCGCGCCGCCCTTAGGGTCGGTGGCCTTGGGCAGCTCGTCGTAGCTGAGGTAGCTGGTCCACAGGGTGTCCGACCGATCGCCGGGGACGAGGCCGGACCAGTACTTCAGGTCGCGGCCCTGCTTCTTGGGGACCAGGCCGTTGAGCAGATATTGGATGTGGCCATCACGGTCGGCATAGATGACGTTGAAGCTCGGCACCTGCTGCATCCGCTGAGCGGCCTCGTAGCCGGCGAAATCGTGCGCCGTGGCCATCTTCCAGTATTGCTCCAGCGCCAGGGGCCGATCGAGCCCCGCGACCCGCATCGCCACCGGCGCGCCGCCGGCCTCCGCGACGACGGGACCGTGCACCGTCGAGCGCACCTCGATCGGCTCGACCTTCAGCGAGCCGTCAGTCTGCAGCACTTTGATTGCACGGTGCTCGACCTTGAACGGCAGCACCCTGCCGTCGAACAGATAGCCGCCGGGGGCGGTGGTGATCCGGTAGAGGGTGACGTTGTTGGGATAGTTCACCGTCTGGGTGAAGCCGAGATAGTCGCTGAAGCAGAACCGCAGCACCGGCAGGCCGATCTGCGAAGCCCCATAGAGGTCGATCCCAGGCGCGGTGAGCTGGATCTCGTAGTAGGTCGACCAGCCGGTGGGCCAGGGCAGATGCGGGTTCATCAAAAGCATGGCGTGGCCGCTGGCCGAGCGGGACGGGGCGATCGCCCAGCCATTGGACCCTTGCGGCTCGTTAGGCTCCTCGGCGGGGGCGGGCAGGTGGTCGATGAGGGTCGGCGGCGCCAGATAGACATATTGAAACAGGCGCAGGGAATGGCCGACCACGTCCGCCGCACTGACGGGCAGCACCTTTCGCGCCTGGGGCGACAGGGCCTCCGGATGGGCGGCGGCATAGGCGTTGATCCCCCGCGCAAAGGCCGTGAGATAGCCGCGAAATTCCGGTGATTGTTTCGCCAGCCAGTCGCGGGTGCGGTCGGGAACACCATTGATCGCCATCCAACGGTCGTTCTGTTCTTCGGGCTGACCCCAAATCTCCGCAGCCCGGCCCCGCGCCTCGGCGTAGAGTTTCAGCAGCGCGTCGCCGTGGCTCTTGGTCTGGGCCCACCCATAGCCAAAGAACATGTCGGCGGTGGACTTGGCGTAGACGTGGCCGACGCCATAGCGGTCCCAGGCGATCTCGTTGCCAGCCGCCCACGCGCTGGCGGGCGCCAGCCAGAGGGCCGCGAAAATCAGCAGCA
>Ga0302314_10005632_pt1 | contig 22773 bp, 19 predicted proteins | sample III_Palsa_N2_3_FD_200533 | JGI IMG/M metagenome (GOLD analysis project Ga0302314, IMG submission 200533) | Peat permafrost microbial communities from Stordalen Mire near Abisko, Sweden - III_Palsa_N2_3 | ecosystem: Environmental > Terrestrial > Soil > Palsa > Peat permafrost | place: Sweden... | reverse complement strand
GGCAAGGGCGCCGGCCATGTCGTTCCGACCCTCATCGCTTGGCCTGAATCCGCCTTCATCTATGACCGCAAGGGCGAGCTTTGGGAGATCACCGTCGATCGCCGCAAGACCTTCTCTCATTGCATCAGGTTCGATCCGACCGACCCTAACACCGTCAGGTGGAACCCGCTGTTCGAGGTTCGCAAGGGGCGAATGGAGATCGCTGACATTCACAACGTTGTCGGCATCCTGGTCGATCCGCTGGGCCAGAAGGCCGGCGATCTGAACTTCTGGGATCAGAGCGCGACCAACTTTTTCACTGCTCTTATCCTGCACGTTCTCTACACGGAGGATGACGACAAGAAGCATCTGGCCGAGGTGCGACGTAGACTGACCAACCTTGAGCCGACGCTGCACGCGATGCTGGGCACGTTGCATCGCCACAAGCCTGATGTGTTCGCCGAAGACGGCCTGGCGCGGGACGAGGCCGGCCAGCTGATCGCCGAGGCCCATCCGGAAGTCGTGCTGGGCGCGCAGGCGCTGGCGCTCATGGATGACCGTGTGAAGGCCAATGTCATCGCGACCATGCAGGGCGCGATGATGCTCTGGGCGGACCCCATGGTCGAGTACGCCACGTCCACGTCAGACTTCATCATTGGCGATCTGGTCTGCTCGAAGCATCCCGTGAGCTTCTACTTGCAGACGCCCCAGGCGCACGCCGATCGGCTGGCCTTCCTGGTTCGTGTTTTCACGCGGCAGACCATCAACAGCTTGATGGAGAGCCTGCCGGCCGACGGTCGCGGCAGGCCGAAGAATCACAAATTGCTGATGCTGTTGGACGAGTTTCCCAAGCTTGGCGCGCTTCCTTTCCTCGAAAACGCCATGGGTGAAATGGCCGGCTACGGCATCACGCCCCACCTCATCTGCCAGTCGTTCAACGACGTCTTCGCCAAGTACGGCGCTCAGACGGCGATGTTCGACAACATGCACATCACCGCCGTGTGCGCCACGTCCGAGCCGGCCAGCATACGCAAAGTCATCGAGCGCGCCGGCAAGGCCCGCGAGATGCGCGAAAGCTATTCCGATCCGCGGGGGTGGCGGCTTGGCGGACATCGCTCGGTGAGCCGCAGCGAGCAGCAGCAATACATCCTCTCCGAAGAGGACGTGCGAGGTCTCGATAACGACAAGCAGTACGTCTTCGTGAACAACACCAAGCCCGTGCTGGCCGGGAAGATTCGGTATTGGCAGGACCCGGTGTTGGCCCGCCATGCCGGTGACTTCTTCAACGGCGTTTCGTCAAATTATCGCCAGACAGCGGGGCATTTTGATCTCCCTGGCAAGCCTCAGATCGATTGGATCGGCGTGCGCGCCGTCATGGCGGCGCCGCCCATGTCCGCCGCGGCCATGTCCGCGCGGCGTCAGGCCGTACAGGCGTCGCGAGCGTTGGTGGAAGCCTCGGGCGTGGGCGCGGGCTCGACTGCCGACGACGATCGAGGCGGCCTGCTCAACGTGAGCGAGGCCGATCTGGACGACGCATTCCGCGACCTTCAGCTCGGATAGAGAGACCATGCCAGATCAACACGCCGTTTGGCGTCTGACCCGCGCGCCGCCGCCGTCAGGCTGCAGGACGAGCTTCACCGCCTGCAAGCGCTACGTACGCCCATCCCTGCCAAACCGCCCAAAAGGACGCCTAGATGGCCCTCATCGTCAATGAAGAAGCGCGCGAGCGCCTGTTGCAAAGCCTACAGCACGCGCTCGGCGACGTGATCCTCGGCGCCATGCGCGATAAGTCCGTGGTCGAGATTATGGTCAATCCTGATGGAAAGATCTGGGTCGATCGGATTGGCCGAGGCCGTGACTGGACCGGCGAATGTATCGACGCCGGCTCGGCCGAGCGCGTCCTTCGGACGCTGGCCACCCACGCCGGCATCAGCGTCACCGCCGACCAGCCCCGGGTCAGCGCGACCATTCCCGAGACCGGAGAGCGGTTTCAGGGTGCGCTTCCGCCCCTCGTGAGCGCCCCGGCGTTCGCGATTCGTAAGCGGCCAGAGTCGATCTTTCGTCTGTCCGGCGAGCCCGACGCCTATGTCGAGACAGGCGTTATGACGGCAACACAGGCTGCTGCCATCCGCCAGGCCGTCATCGATCGCCAGAACATCGTCGTCGCCGGCGGTACGGGGTCGGGCAAGACGACTTTGCTCAACGCCATCTTGGCCGAAGAGGCGTTCAGCGAGGATCGGGTCGTCATCATTGAGGACACGCGCGAGCTTCAGTGCTCGGCCAGTGATTCCGTTCAGTTTTTGACGAAGCGGGGCACCAACCCTGTTCGGATGTCAGACCTGGTGTTCGATGTGCTGCGTTTGCGTCCTGATCGGATTATCGGGGGCGAGGTGCGGGACGGTGCGACGGCATTGAACCTGCTGAAGGCCTGGAATACGGGCCACCCAGGCGGCTGCACCAGCATTCATGCGAATAGCGCGCATGAGGCGTTGTCTCGGTTCGAGGATCTGATCGGAGAGGTGACCGCGCAGATTCCCTACAGGGCGATCGGCCAGTCCATCAACGTGGTCGTTTTTGTTCACCGGGCGCCGGAGGGAAGGCGAGTTCAGGAGGTGATTCAGGTGAAGGAGCATGATGGGAAGAAGTATGTTCTGGAGAGCCTGCAAGCCGCATAGCGCAGGGCGGCTTCGCTGGGACGTGTGCTTGACCTGAGGTCACGCTCCTTTCGGCCTAAGCCTCTGGTCGGACTTCCACCCGGCCGGGGGCCTGTGCTTTGGCGGGGGAAGGGCAGGGCGTGTCTCGCCGGATCGACCCCATGCGCGGTTGCGCGCAGAGTTGGGGAGAGGTCATCGGCGCCCTGCTCGCAAACAGCTTCAAACGGGAGGTCGCCAAGATTAGGATGTCAGCGTCCCAGATGGTGGCGAGGCCGAACTCGGGACGCTCTGGGCGAAGGCTCCGGCGGCGTTGTTTCCGCTGGTCGTGAGGTTCACCACGCCGGGCGCTGTGATGCTTCCGCTGTTCTGGGCGGTGAAGGCAGGGTGTTGTCGGCGGTAGTCGGTTAGGGGCCGTCGGCCGCCGTGGCCGAGCGGCCGTCGGCGGTTAGCTTGGCACCCGCAGGCGGGGGCTACAGCCCGCCGCTCAGGCGAGGCCGCCGAAGGCTCTGGTCCCAAGCTGGTCGATGGGCCCGTTGGTCGAGGCGTTACGCTGCCTGCGCGGCATGGGGATGTTGTCAGCCGTCACCTTCGTCGCCGGCATCGGCAATCTCAGCCGGTTCGACAACCCGAGCCAGGGATGGCGTTCCCGGCTCTGGCGCCGTCCAAACACTCCAGCGGCGGAGCGCTTAGGGTTCTCTCCGCCGACGCCCTGCCAACAGCACATCGGCGATCCCGCCACGAAGCAGGGCCGAACAGGCCGGGCTGCAGGATCGCGACCATCAAGAGGGCCGGCCGTACCTGATCGCGTGCACGAAGACCTTCTGGAGGGCCTGCCGCGATCTACGAGATCGACTGACTTCAGGCGCCCGTGGCCCAGTTGTTCGCGGGCAGGAACTTTGAGGCGGCGCGGCGAACGGCGGTGGCCATGTTTGACCCCTCCCGTCACCGCAGATTAGGTGGAGTGTTCTGATGTCAGCAAGGGGTCGGACTTAGACCCTACCACCGGCGCGGAAGCCTGACCTCCGGCCGGAACACCAACAAGTGGACGTCATGCACGCCAGCTAAGGGTGGTCGGGCGACATTCACGGCGTTCAGGTCAGTTCTTCCGTCCCCCCTCCTGCAACGCCAGCAACGCCTTCTCCACGCTGAGCGAACCGGAACTTTGGCTCGGCGGGTAATCTTTGAAGGTGGCGAGAAACTGACCCATGATCATTGTGGCGGGCATCATGACCCACAATTTCTTGCCCCACCATTCGCCGTAGGACGTCGATTCGGTCTGGTAGCGCTCCCAGGGATCGACGCGCAGGTTGGTTACGATCGGGACGTTGGTCACATCCTCCTTGCCGGAGAAGAGGTTGCCGACGATGGTCTTGAAGGTGATCTTCCACTGGTTGTAGCGCAGCGCCATGAGGTCGGCGTTGTCGCTGAAGTAGAAGAACTCCCGGCGCGGACTCTCGGCGACCCTGCCCTCGAAGAACGGCATGAAGTTGTAGCCATCCAGATGGGTCTTGAAGGTCTTCTCGCCCGCCTTGTAGCCGGTGAGCAGCTTCTCCTTCAGGTCGGGATCGCCGCCGGCGGCCGCCACGAGGGTCGGCATCCAGTCTTCGGCCGACATGACCTCGTTGATGATGACGCCCGGCTTAATGACGCCAGGCCATTTCGCGAGCATGGGCACCCGGAAACCACCCTCATACACCGTGCCCTTTTCACCGCGGAAGGGATGGTTGCCGCCATCGGGCCAGCTGAAGATTTCCGCGCCGTTGTCGCTCGTAAACAGCACGATGGTGTCGTCGGCGATGCCGAGTTCGTCCAGCTTTCCCAGTAACGCGCCCACGACCCAGTCCAACTCGGCCATCGCATCTGCGAACAAGCCAAAACCGGTCTTGCCATCCCACTGCGTGGACAGATGGGTGAAGGAGTGGCACCGGGTGGAATTGTGCCAGAGGAAGAACGGCTTTTCCGTTTTCACCGAGCGCTCCATAAAGTCACACGAGCGCCTCACCAGGTCCGCATCGATGTCCTCCATGCTCACTTCGGCGGCGGGATCCATGCCCGGATGCGGCGGCAGGGGGCCGGCGTCGGTGATCTTCTGCTTGCCCACACGACCCCAGCGCGGATCTTCCGCCGGATCATCGACGTCGGTCGCAACGCTGTGGATGATGTTGCGCGGACCGAACCGTGCGTGGAATTTCTCGTCCTTCGGGTATTCCGGGTCGTACGGCTCTTCCAGCGCATTGAGATGGTAGAGAATCCCGTGGAACTCGTCGAAACCATGGACGGTAGGCAGGTACTCGTTGCGGTCTCCGAGGTGGTTCTTGCCGATCTGCGCCGTCGCGTAGCCCAACGGCTTGAGGAATTCCGCAATCGTGGGGTCGGAGTCCTGCAGGCCCTGTTTCGCCGCGGGCAGGCCGACTTTCAGCAGCCCTGTGCGGAATGGCGTCTGCCCGGTAATGAACGCCGCGCGGCCTGCGGTGCAGGATTGTTGCCCGTAGTAGTCGGTAAATAGCGCGCCCTCGCTTGCGAGACGGTCGAGGTTCGGCGTGCTGCCGCCCATCATGCCCCGGTGATAGGCGCTGATGTTCCAGATGCCCACATCGTCGGCCATGATCATAATGATGTTCGGCTTGCCTGAGGCTGCCATTGAGCCCTCCTGTTGGTCGCGGCGGATAGGACCGGCGCATGGAGGTTTAAGGGCGACGATCAGGAGATCACATCAGGGATTCTACTGATCGAATGGTGAGGCTTCTACCGTCTCTCCGGCTGCCGCGGCGCAAGTGGAATGATTTTGGAGATACGAACGCGAATTTGTTCAATCTACCTCGCGGGAATGTAAATTGCTCGGATCCTCGTCGCCTCGGCCCGATAATGACGGGCTGACGAGCTCAGCGGATGCACGGAGACGACCCCGCGGCTCGCAGATGCGCGGCATGTCTCGAGAAAATTGAGGGGTCCCTCCGGAGGGAGAGGGACCCCTCGAGTTCGGGGTTGGGGGGAACCCCTTCAATGCTTCAGAGGAGCAAGCCCATATCGCCATATAGGCGAGTGCGGAGCCATCAGGGGAAACCCGGAGCAGGTAGGCTTGAGCGCCCGACGTCAGGGTTGGATCAGGTTGTGCTTGATGGCGAACCGCACGAACTCGGCGGCCGTCCGCACGCCGGCCTTGCGCATCGCCGAGGCGCGGTGGCTTTCGACGGTCTTGACGCTGATCTTCAGGCGTCTAGCGATCTGTTTATTCGACTGGCCTTCGGCGATCAGCTGCGCCACCTCGAGCTCCCGCCCGGTGAAGGAATCCAGTCGCGATCGTTTGCGGTCGTGAAGCGCCGCGTCGAGGACGAGTTCAGAGATGACCGGGGAAAAATACGGCCGATGCGCGCCCAAGGCCGAAACCGCTGCGATCAGATGGTTGTCTGAATCCGTCTTACGCAAGTAACCCCGCGCGCCCGCCGCCAAGCCTCGGCCCACGGTCTCTTCGTCGTCGTGCATGGTGAAGAGCAGGACCTCAAGTCTGGGCACAGCCTGCCTGAGGTGTAGCGTAGCGCCAATGCCGTTCAGCAAGGGCAGGGAGATGTCCAGCACCGCGACATCGGGCTTTTCCCGCAGGCCCATTTCCACGGCCTGGCGCCCATCCGCCGCCTCGCCACAGACTTCCCAGCCAGGCTGGCTTGATAGAACCTCGCGCACACCTCGGCGCACGATCTCGTGATCATCAGGCGATCATAATGCGTAGCATGGCAGCGTCCCAAATAATCTATAGTCCTGCCGGATCGATGAAACACTATCGGGTCAATTACTGGGTTGGGCTGCAAAACACCTACGCTTAACGCTGAATTATCTATGTTTAATCTAGTCTGACTCTAGCGAGCGGAAATCCATTCGGATGCACAGTCTTGCGATGATTGTTCGGTGAAGGTCGACGGGGTGGCGATATCAGGCGGCCCGGTAGAGCAGCAAGCCGCGATCCAGCGAGCGGTGGATTTTGGCCAGATTTTCGAGCTTGGCCCGACGCCGCTTGCTGTGATCGAAGTGCTTCCCGACCTCCTCGTCATGCGGGCCGCCAACACCAGATTGCGCCAGGAACTGGGTGTCCCCAATCTCCCGATCGATGGCCGGATGATCGAAGACCTTTTCCTGACCGAAGCCACCCTGGCGCTGAGCGGCGCTGTTCGACGCGTGGCCGGCACCGGCGAGCCTGCGCGGTTGAGCCTGTACTCGTTGGGCCTGGATCGGGGATCGCGGTTCGACGTCGCCGTCAGCGCCCTCAATGCGACCGTCCCCTCTGAATTCGTCCTTCTGAATATCGAAGCGCGAGCGGCGCCGTCGCCTCGCGCGTCCGCCGTGGCCTTCGACCAGTTGGAAAGCCTGGGCGAGGGATTGATTTTCGTCTTTGATCTCAGCCGGATGCGCGCTCGCTATTTTCCGGTCGGTCTCGCGGAGATGCTTGGCCACGATATGAGCCAGGCGTTCGACCTGGAGCGCGTGCGGTCGGTGGTCCATCCGGACGATTTCGAGAAGATGGCGGACTATCTGACCGGCCTGACGCCTTTGGGCGGATTGACGACATCCGGCGTGACGCTGCGCGTCGCGCGGCCCGAGGGCGGCTGGCGATGGCTGGAGGTGCGCGGCCGCGCGCTGACGATGGGCAAGGATGGCAAGGCGCGGACGATCCTGGGCGTCGCGGTCGACATCACCGAACGCCGGGCGCTGACGCGGGCGCTGGATCGCGCCACGCGGGCGGTTCTGCTAGCGGGCGAACAGGAGCGCCACCGGGTCGCGCGCGAACTGCATGACTCGACGGCGCAGCACCTGGTGGCCATCGATCTTGGTCTGTCCAGTCTTGAGCGCCGCCTTAAACTAGAAGCCGACGCGGCCAATACGGCCAGAGACATGCGCAGCGCGCTGACGGCGGCGCATCGGGAAATTCGCACCTTCTCGTTCCTGCTGCATCCGCCCCAGCTGCGCCGGTTGGGACTTGAATCCACCCTGGTGCGGTTCGTCGAAGGCTTTGGCCGGCGGGCTGAACTGGAAATCGAGACGGTGATCGCGGGACCGCCGGTTCTGATGACGCAGGATGTGGAGCTGACCTTGTTCCGCGTCGCGCAGGAAGCGCTGATGAACGTACACAGGCATGCGCAGGCGAGGCGCGCCACGGTTCGACTGACCCGATCCCTCCGTTCGGTGGTGGTCGAGATCGATGACGACGGCGTGGGCGTCGCCGAGCTCGGCGACCTGGCCGAGGGGCGGGCCGATGGCGTGGGCATTCCTGGCATGCGCGCTCGGATGGAGCAGGTCGGCGGCACATTGACGCTTGCGCCTTTGACGCCGGGCCTGCGCGTGCGAGCCGAAATGCCAAACTAGGGCGTAGCCCTCTACTTCCACTGGACTGGCGTCTAGGGGCCGATTCTTCCCGTTGGATCTTCGCCGACAACTGGTCGTTGGCGGCGTGGATGCCGCGCAACCTGAACGGCGAGTTTCTGGAGGCACGCCAATTTCCGCTATTGGCGCTGTTAACCCGTACATCTGGTCCGCCGCTCCTGGTCCCGCTAAATTGGCCAGATGGCGCAGGAGACTGAACCGACATGGTTGGGTAAGGCCAAGAGGGTCGCCGCCGGTTATAAAGCAACGTCTCGAGACGCCAGCGGCGCCGGGCATTCCGTCTATGTAGTCCTGCTTCTAGACCGCCGCCGCAAAGACCCTTGGGGTCTTTACGTGGGCCAGACGTCGAGGGATCCGGACTGGCGATTTGATCAGCATAAGTCTGGTTATAAGGCCAGTGGTTTGGTCCGCCGGTTTGGCGTGCGCCTACTTCCGGACCTAACCGAGCACCTCAACCCCATGCGAGCCTGGGAGTCGTTGGAATTGGAAGAGGCCCTGGCTGAGGGCTTAACTGCAGCAGGCATTCCATGGGTCGAAGGCGGTCATTGACGCTAAACCAAGGCTAAGGCGCGGTCCGCGGATGCGAACATCCAAAACCGGACTGAGTCTGGGCGCCGGCCCTGACGCATCGCCTGTGTTCGTCACGATGCTGAACGGCCGGAAACGCTGCCAGGTTGACTGGGCCGGAGAAGGCCATGAGGCGACCAAGCTGGCTTATCTCGTCGCCGTGGCGGGGTTCTTCTATAAGCGGCATCGGGCGAGCAACGATTGCCTCGCCGCAGCCGCGCTGCTCGGGGCGCCGTTACCGCGAAGTGGCAGGCTCGCGCTGGCGCTGCTGCTGGAGCGGGCGCGGCAGCTGACATGGCGCATCTGGGCTGAGATTTCGCCGTTCGATCTGAAGGACGCGCCGAAGGTCCGAGGCTATCGCTGGAACGGGGAGGGCAACGCGTTTGTCTGGACTTGGCTCAGTCAGCGCCGTTAAGCAGCCAGTCCATCAAAGTGCGAAGGGCGATCCGGCGACTTCCTAGTCGCGCCAGGCCGTGGTCCAATGTGGGTTCTAAGCGAATACTTGCCTCCTCAATCGTTTTCAAGCCGCTCGCGTTGGGGCCAAAATGAATCGCCAGCTGATCGACTGAACCGTCGTCCAAGCCCATCAGGAACATGGCGCGCCCACCGCGAGCTGACAGGCGTCGCATTTTGGAGAGCGGTGATAGATGCCGGCGTCGGGTAAGCCAGCCCTCGGCGCGTTCCGCGTTGCGCTGGGCGAGCGTTCTGAAAACGGCGACAAGGTCGACCTGACCGGCGATTAATCGCCTCCAGGTCTTTGAACGGATCATGGCTTGCACGTAGGATTGGGTGGACTTGCCATCGTCGATGCGGCCGGGACTGAGGCTGTCGCCGGGCCGCCATGTCAATTTTACCGGGCTGACCGCGAATAGGTCGGTGACTCTAGGATCAGACGTTGCGCATTCAAAGGCGTGAAACGCGCCCGCGCAGATACCGACGACGGCGATCCGCTTCGCCCCCCGCTCGGCCATCAAGCTTACCGCTGACTCCAGGTCAGCTTGACGAGAGACCTCATAGACGTGCGTGCGCGCATCGGAGCCGTTCGCCGGGCTATCGCCAAGCCCGGCGAAATCGAAACGCAAGGAGGACACGCCCAGAAGAGCTATGCGCCGGGCCGCCATGGTTGCAAAACCGCCAATGCCGGATCGCGGATCGCCGCCGGTGTTGCAGAATATCACCGCCGTCGATGCGTCCCCCTGATGCGGCTCGCAGACGACGCCTTGAAGACGATCGCCGAACTCGATCGGCCGTTCCGACGCGCCTGGCCAACGTAAGGGGTCCGGCGTGGGCGCATCGCCTGGCCGGCTGGGGATCGCCGGCTTGCCGAACGTCTCGGCCAGCCAGCCGATCGATCGGCCGAACACATCATCCGGCGCCAGATTGCTGTGGGCGTCGAGGAACATCGCCTCGAACCCAGGAAAATCGCTAACGGTCACCCGCGCGCCGTGCTCGGCCAGTTTGGCGCAGTAGGTTTCGACCATTCGGTTCTGGGCGGCGATGAACGCCGGGACGCCTGCAGAGCCGTCCAGATTGAGCTCGGCCAAGCTCGCCATGGTCGCGGTGGACAGAACAAGACCGCCCGCATCCAGGGGCGCGTCTAGTCTCATCCCGCCGAGCGCATGACTTGCGAACTGCAGGCGCTTCAGCCAGGCGCCCGCGTCGATCACCGGGGCCAGCAGGATCAGGCCGTCAGCCTTTGCTGCGCTGACCGCAGCCAGGGTTGCGCCTAACCTCACGCCGGCCAGCACGACCTTTTTGACCTTAGAGTCAGCACGGAGCTTTTCGATCGCCCTCTCTACGCCTTCAAGCCAGCAGGGCAGGGCGTCGGTTCCGGGATTGGCCAGCCCCAACGAATCGCCCTCGCCGAGGTGGTCGTAGCGCACCGTGGGATAACCCGCCGCCGCGAGCCGATCGGCGAAAAGCCGGTAGGGCAAATGGGCGCATCGCTCGTCACGGCCCACGGCCGAGATCAGCACGACCCCGACATCGGCGCGCTGGTCCTGCGGCTCATGGATCCAACCAAACAGCCCATCAAATGTGACCGGTCTCATGGCGCGTCCAAGGCCTGATCCAGATCGGCGAGGATGTCGTCGATATGTTCGATGCCGACGCTGAGCCGCACGGCTTCGGGCTTCACGCCCGCCATGAGGCGTTCGGCAGGCGTCATCTGCCGGTGAGTGGTGGAAGCGGGGTGGCAGGCCAGCGACTTGGCGTCGCCGATATTCACAAGCCGGCGAAACAGCTTTAGCCGATCATAGAAGTCCTTGGCGGCCTCGAGGCCGCCCTTGACGCCAAACGTCAGCAGCGACGGCGCCTGGCCACCGAGATACTGCTGGGCAAGCCCGTAGTAGGGACTCTCCGGGAACCCGGCGTAAGTGACCCAGTCCACGCGGGGATCGTCACGCAAGAATTCCGCGACCTTGCGGCCATTCTCAACATGGCGCTCGACCCGCAATGTCACCGTCTCGATTCCGAGCATCAGCAGGAAGGCGGTCATCGGCGCCATCACCGCGCCGGTCGTACGCTGATAGACGGATCGGACGCGCGCAACGTAGGCCGCGTCACCGAACCGGTCGGCGTAGATCATGCCATGATAGGAGATGTCCGGCTCGTTGAACATGGGGAAGCGCTTGGCCTCGGCCTTCCAGTCAAACCGGCCGCCGTCGACAATCGCCCCGCCCATGGCGACGCCATGGCCGCCCATGAATTTCGTAAGCGAATGAATGACAATATCAGCGCCGTGCTCGATCGGTCGCAGCAGAACGGGGGTCGCCACCGTATTGTCCACTACCAGCGGAACGCCGCGGGCATGGGCAGACCCGGCGATCGCGCCAATGTCGCAGATATTGCCGGCCGGATTGCCGACGCTTTCACAGAACACCGCACGGGTGTCGTCGTCGATCAGGGCGGCAATGGCTGCGGCGCTGTCGTCGGCCGCGAACCGGACCTGGATTCCCTGACGCGGCAAAACGTGGGCGAACAGGGTGTGGGTGGTGCCGTAGAGCTGCGGCGTGGCGACGATGTTGCCGCCGCAATCGGCCAGGTTGACGATGGCGTAATAGAGCGCCGCCTGACCTGACGCCACGGCGAGCGCGCCAACGCCGCCTTCCAGCGCCGCGAGACGCTGCTCCAGCACGGCGGTGGTCGGATTGCTGATACGGCTGTAGCGAAAGCCGTCGACCTCAAGGTTGAACAACGCCGCGCCATGGTCGGCGCTGTCAAATAGGAAGGCGGCCGTCTGGTGAATCGGCACGGCCGCCGCACCGGTGGAGGGATCCCCATCGAAGCCTGCATGGATCGCGAGAGTTTCCCTTCGCATGGTCATCTCCTCCAAGCATCCGGCCATGCCAAGGTGCGCAGCCAGTTGGTGTAGAGGCCGACAGCGAACGGACGCCATTCGGGGGGCTCATCGGCCAGGGTGCTGCGGGTCGGCCATTCGGCCATCAGCCTGGGTGACCGCCCTTGGGCGGCCAGCTCGGCCAAGCGCGACAGTCTTAGCGCGAGGTCGTCGGGCAAGGCGTGCTGGGGCAGGCCGGGCAAGCTTTCGCCTTCACCCAGTAGGTAGGCGCGGAAGTCCCGCTTATATTCGCGTAGGAGGCTGTCGCGATCATATTCCAGGTGGCCTTGGCAGAATAGGAACAACGGCGGTCCGCGACGGACAAAGGCGTCTACGCCCGTGTCCTCGGACCGAGTCATGATTTCATAGCCTCTGGCCGTCAGCTCGGCTTCATCCAGCCCGTTGCGCCGCGAATGCGGAACAGGCCAGGACGGGCCAAGACCATCGAGCAGCGGGTCGGTGCGGACGGGGGACACCCGATAGACCCCGCTCTGCTTGGCGTCCAAGGGCCGACGCCGGACACCATCGAGGTGTTCGACGGCCGCGTGGGCGGCCAGGCACGACCACAGGGTCGGGAGCTCCAGGCGCAGCGCACGGTCCACCAATCCCGTAAAGCCAGGCCAGAGCGGCGAGTCCTTAAGCGGTGTTTGGCCCGGGTCGCCGCCCGTGACGACCAGGGCGTCGAGGTTCGCCTGATCGATATCTTCCACCGAACGGTAAAGCCCCCTCATCTGGGCGCGGATGGCCGGACCGCGCGCGACTTGGGGCATGTGGAACAGGGCGATTTCCAAACCCGCGCCAGGAGCGGCGGCCTGGAGCAGGCTGCGAAACTGCCGTTCGGTCCGCGCGAGGGCGGCGTCGGGCATGTTGTTGACCACGCCCACGCGCAAGGCGCCCGCGAGGGTATCGCTCCGGCGCTGTCGGTCCCGAAATGTTGTCGGCGAGGGCTCCACAGCCTCTATTAGGCAAACCCTGTGCCATCGCCGGGGCTGCACGAGTCTTGCAGATGAGAGCGCACAATCCTGTCGAGAGCGCCGATATGTTCACCGCCCCGTCCCAAACGTGGACCTTTTTCGAAGGCCATTGGCATGAGGGCAATGTTGCGCTCGCGGGCCCGCGCACCAACGCCTTCTGGCTGGGCTCCAGCGTCTTTGACGGCGCTCGGCGGTTCGAAGGCGTGACGCCGGATCTCGACCTTCACTGCGAACGGGTGAATCGGTCGGCGCGCCACATGGACCTGAAGCCTAGCGTGCCGGTGCAGCAATGGTTGGAACTCGCCGCGGATGGTCTTCGGCGTTTCGCACCCGACGCGGCCCTCTACATACGCCCAATGTACTGGGCGGAGGGCGGTTTTGGCGGCGGCGTTCTGTTCGACCCCGACACCACCAACTGGTGCCTGTGCCTTTACGAGGCGCCTATGCCCGACCAGAACGGCGCGGCCATCACCCTTTCGCCATTCCGCCGCCCTACCCGGGAAACGGCGCCGGTGGCAGCCAAGACCGGCAGCCTTTATCCCAATGGATCGCGGGCCCTGCGTGAGGCGCAGGCGCGCGGCTTCTCCAACGCCCTGGTTCGAGACTCTCTCGGCAATATCGCCGAGCTGGCTAACGCCAATGTGTTCATGGTCAAGGATGGCGTCGTCCGGACGCCGGCCGCCAACGGCACCTTCCTGAACGGCGTCACCCGCCAGCGGACGATCGGCCTGCTCCGGGGCGATGGCGTTGAGGTGGATGAAGCCGTGCTCACCTACGAGGACTTCCTGGCCGCCGACGAGATCTTCTCCAGCGGCAACTTCCAAAAGGTCGCCCCGGTTCGCAGGATCGATGCCCGCGATCTTGACATCGGTCCGATGTATCGGCGTGCACGAGCTCTTTACTGGGATTTCGCGCACCGTTAGCCGCGCGGCCGGCTTTGTTTGAATCTATGTGGTCCGGTCGGCGCCCGGCCGCCTTGGTCCCGGACCAGCCGGGTTCTTCGTGCATGATTGGTTGGGCGAGGCCTCGTCCGGTCTTGGGTCAAACCGGGACGACGACGGCGTATTGGCGAGCGGTTGGATGAGCGGGCGCCGATCAGCCGGCCATCCGACCTAGCCGGGCGCGGTTGTCGCGATTAACCAGGCGCCCGATCGGCCCGGTTCACGGCCTGAGACCGGAAGGCCGTGAGGTCCGTCGTCGGCGTCATACACTCCACCGAAACCTTCACATGGATAATCGCGGGCAGGCCTGACGCTTCCGCCGCATGAAAGGCTGCGGCGAAGTCCTGGGTGCGGTCGACCGTGGCGCCGAATCCGCCGAAGGCGCGCGCATAGGCGGCGAAATCCGGATTTTTCAGATCCGTGCCCACGACCCGGCCCGGGAACGCGCGCTCCTGTGACAGTCGAATGGAGCCATAGCTCTCATTGTCGATGATGATGGTCGTGATCGGCAACGCGTACTGCACCATGGTCGCGAACTCCTGCCCGTTCATGAGGAAGTCGCCGTCGCCGGCGAGGCAGACCACGCGCCGATCCGGAAAAAGCTGCTTCATCGCGATGGCGGCCGGCGGACCATAGCCCATGGTGGCGGAGGCAGGCGCGATGTGGGCGTTGAGATCGGCGAAACGAAAGAAGCGGTGCAGCCAGGCGGCATAGCCGCCGGCGCCATTGCAGATGATGGCGTCCCTCTCCAGGTGCTCCCTCAGCCAAATGACGATTTCGCCCAGGTTGACCGGGCCGGGTTGAGGCGTGGCGACCTGCGACCAGTCAAGGTAGTCGCGATGGGCTGCCGCCGCCTGGCCGTCCCAGGCTCTGGTTTTGGGCGGCTCCAACCCCGCCAGGGCCGGCGCGAACCGGCGCGGGCTGGCGGCTATGGCCAGGGTGGGCCGATAGAGGCTGCCCAGCTCGTCGGGGTCGGGATGCAGATGAACGAGCCTGACCCGGGGGTCGGGGATATTGAGCAGACTGAAACGCTGGGACGCCACGTCGCCAAGGCGACCGCCGAACAACAGGAGCAGATCTGCCCTCTTGAGCCGCGCGATCAGCCGAGGGTTTGCGCCCAGTCCCAGGTCCCCGGCGTAGTTGGGATGGTTAGCGTCGAACAGGCCGCCGCGCCGATAGCTGGTCACGACCGGCAAATTGAACCTCTCGGCGAACCGGTGCATCGCCTCACGGCTCGCCTCATCCCAGCCACTTCCGCCGACAATCGCCATCGGGCTCTGGGCCGCTGCAATAAGGTCTCGGAGGGAGGCTAGCGATTTGGCGTCGGGACCGGACTCGATCAGAACCGCCGCTGGCGCGTCGACTCCGCGATCATGCAGACTCAGCACGTCGCAGGGTAGGCCGATCACCACAGGTCCAGGCCGCCCGGAGACCGCCAGGTGGAAGGCGCGCGAGATGATCTCCGCGACCCGGTCAGGATCGTCCAGGTTCACCACCCATTTGGCGACGCCGCCAAAGGCGCGCTGAAGATCGATTTCTTGCCAGGCGCCGCGCCCGCGCACTGAGCGATCGACCATGCCGACGAACAGGATCAGCGGGGTGCAATCCTGGGCGGCGACGTGCAGGCCGACGAAGGCGTTGGCGGCGCCGGGTCCGCGCGTGACGAAGCAGACGCCAGGCTCGCCGGTGGCGCGGCCCCAGGCGTCGGCCATCATCGAAGCGCCGCCCTCATGGCGGCAGACGATCAGGTCGATCGGGCTGTCCTTCAGCGCGTCCAGCACGGCCAGATAGCTTTCGCCGGGCACCAGGGCGGCGCGGCTGACGCGCTGGATCAACAGCTGATCGACGAGGGCCTGGGCGACCGTTCGCGCAGGTTTCTTAAGGGCGTCGGCGCCAGAGTCCATCGAAAGATCCGTGGGGTTTACCTGGCGCGCAATTTGCAAGACTTGCGCCAGATCGTCCGTCAAAGTCGAGAGCCGCCATGTCCGCCCGCGCCGCCATTCTACGCCACATCGAGGCCATCGCCGACGAACAAACGCGGCGGCTGCCGACGCTTTCGGATGATTTGGAGCTGCGAGACAGCGGTCTCGACTCCCTCTGCTTCGCCATCCTGGTGGCGCGGCTGGAAGACGACCTGGCGGTCGACCCTTTTCTCGACGCCGACGATGGCGCGTTTCCCGAAACCCTCGGCGAATTCATCGCCTTCTATGACCGGGTCCTCGCCGTTGCCTGAGGCTCACCTCCTCGCGCCAAACCTTTCGGCCCGCATCCGCCAGGCGCTGGACCAACGACCCAGCGCGCCGCCGCCGGTGCTCGACGACGGCGCCCGTGTGATCCAATTCGACGCATTGGTGGGCGGGACTTGGATCGCGGCTCCCCGGGAGGCGGTCGCCGGACGCCATCTGCTGATCGTCACCGATCGCCCGTTGAGCGCGGCCCTGGCGCTCTGCAGCCTGGACGGCGTCGCGGCTAGGATGGTGATTTGCCCGCCCGACCTGAACATGGCGCAGCTGCCGGACGTCATCGCCGCCGCCGGGATCGACGCCATCGTCCACGACAGCGGTCAGACCGGCGCCTTTCCCGTAGCCGTCCCCGCCTATGCCATTGATGCGGGGACCAAGGCGGGCCGGCCGGCCTATGAAGCCGCAGGCGTTGCGACCCAATGGGCCCTTTTCACCTCGGGCACCACAGGCGCGCCGAAGATCGCCGTGCATGACCTTGCCGGCTTGACCGACGCGATCCAGATTGATTTCAGCGTGACAGCACCCACCGTGTGGGCGACGTTTTACGACGTCCGCCGGTTCGGCGGCCTGCAGATGCTGCTCCGCGCCCTGACTGGCGGCCACAGCATGATGATGACCTCGCCGCCCGAACCGATGGACGACTTCATCGCGCGTCTGGCGCCGTGCGGCTTGACCCATCTGGCCGGCACGCCGTCGCATTGGCGCAGCGCCTTGCGCCGGAAGGCGCATGAGGTGCTGAGGCCGCGATACGTGCGCCTGTCCGGCGAGATCGCCGATCAGAGCGTGCTCGACAGCCTGGCGCGCGCCTTTCCGGGCGCGGCTGTCGCCCATGCCTATGCCTCGACCGAGGCCGGTGTCGGGTTCGAAGTCAACGATGGCCTGGCCGGGTTTCCCGCCGACTATCTGACGCGGCGTGGGCCAGTGACGCTTCAGGTCAGGGACGGCTCGCTCCGGCTTCGATCAAGCCGCGCCGCCCACCTCTACCTCGGCGGCGACGCAGGCGCGGTTGCGGGCGCCGACGGCTTCGTCGATTCCGGCGACCTCATCGAACAACGCGGCGACCGACTGTACTTCGTCGGCCGGGCCAGCGGCGTCATCAACGTCGGCGGGCTTAAGGTGCATCCCGAGGAGATCGAAGCGGTGATAAACCAATGTCCAGCCGTGCAGATCTCCCTGGTGAAGAGCCGGCGGAGTCCGATCACCGGCGCGCTGGTCGCCGCCGACGTCGTGTTGGCCGATCCCGATGTCGGCGCTGAGGAGACGCTGGCCATTCGCCTTTCCATCCTCAACGCCTGCCGCGAGGCGCTGACGGCCTATAAGGTGCCGACCACGATCCGCTTCGTCGACGATCTGCCGATTACGGCCAGCGGCAAGTTGGAACGGCGTCATGCGTAATGTCCTGGTCACCGGGGCCAGCCGAGGCCTAGGCCTGGCCATCGCGGGCCAGCTGGCCGGGGACGGTTTTCGCGTCGTCGCGGTGGCGCGGTCGCCCAGCCCCGCACTTGAGGCGCTTATCGCGGACAGCCAGGGGCGGGTTGAGTTCCGGCCGTGCGACCTGGCCCAGCTCCAAGGCCTCGGCGGTTTTGTCCGCCAGCTCCGCGCTGATGTCGGGCCGATCTGGGGTCTGGTGAACAATGCCGGACTGGGCGCGTCGGGCCTGTTGGCCAACATGTCCGCCTCCCAGATCGAGAACCTGATCCGGCTCAACACGACCTCACCGATCATGCTGACCAAGTTTGTCGCCCGGGGCATGATGGCTCAAGGCGAAGGGCGGATCGTCAATATGAGTTCGATCGTCGCCAGCACCGGCTTCAACGGATTGTCAGTCTATTCGGCGACCAAGGCGTCGCTCATCGGATTCACCAAGGCCTTGGCGCGCGAGCTTGGCCGGGTTGGGGTGACAGTGAACGCCGTCGCGCCGGGCTTCATCGACACCGACCTGACCGGAGGCATGGAGGCGGCCGATCGGGACCGCGTCATTCGCCGTAGCGCTCTGCAGCGGCTGGCCGAAGTCGAGGACGTGGCGGGGGCCATTAGCTATCTGCTCAGCGATCGTGCGCGAAACGTCACGGGGACAGTGATGACCGTGGACGCAGGGGCGACGGCCTAGGCGCTCGCCGAGGCCGCCTTAAGTTCATCGCATGATGTGGCTGGACGACGTCAGAACTGCCTGCCGCCCAGGGTGGCTGGCCCGCGGTCAATCAAGGCTGCAGCGGCAAGGTCCGCCAGGATGCGGTCGTTGTTGATCATTAGCGGCGCGGATAGAACGTCACGCAGGTTTCGGGCGATGCTGAATTCGCCTTCATTGCGATACCCGGTCAGGCCGGTCACCTGAAGCGCCTTCATGACCGTGGCCACCGCCATTTCGGAAGCCTGCACCTTCAGAAACGAGACCGCCGCCTGGAAATCGAAAGCGGCGAGCGCGGCTGGATCGTCTTGAATCGCTGCATATCGCGCGAGCGACGCCGAGATCAGCGCGCACAGGGTGGCATGCTGCGCCTTGGCGCTCGCCAGATGGACCGAGCCGGGCGACGTGGTTGCGGGCCGCTCGCGCGCGGCCTTGCGTACGAACCGCCGAGCGCGTTCCACCGCGTCCGCGGCGATCCCGGCCCAGGCGCTGGCCCAGAGGCAGTGGGCGGCCGGGGTCATGGTCTGGACGTGAATTTCGGGGTATGGCGCCGGCAGGATCTGACCCGCATCGCCCCGAGCCTCCAGGACGAAGGCGTGGCTGCAGGTTCCGCGCATGCCCATCGAGTCCCAGGCGCCGACGCGCGTGAGGCGGTAGTGCTCGCGGGTGAAGACCACCAGAACTTGGTCATTGGAAGCTGCGGCATCATTGCGGCGCGCCGTGGTGATCACCGCATCGGCGTGTTCGCCATAGGACATCACAGAAGCGGACCGCGTGAGGTGAATGAAGTCGCCCGTCCTATCAACGGCGGCGCCGCTGGAGCGCACGGCGCCGCCGCCCTGGCCTTCGGTCGTGGACGAGGCCAGCAACAGTTGTTCGGCCGCGAGGCGACGCAGAAAAGCAAGCTGCCAGGGTGATCCAAGGTGGTGGCGGATTAGGCAAGCGGCCTTGACCTGATGCATTGCGAAGATCATCGCCGTGGAGGCGCAGACCTTGCCGAGTGCGAAGCAGATATCGGCGACCTGCGCCAGCGAGGCGCCTTCGCCGCCCAAATAGACCGGAACCATCACGCCCAGTAGACGCTCGGATTTCAGCGCCGCGAAGGCTTCATCGGGAAAGCGGCCGTAAATGTCGACCGCGGCCGCATGGGTCCTGGCTACGCCTGCGACTCGCTCGGTGCGCTGGGTGAGCGACGCGAGCGAGGCCGCACCCGTCGATCCAAGGCCATCGCCATCCGCCTCGGTCATGTCCCGCATAGGAGTGTTCACCCAGAATGCGACGATCGCGCCGCTCCGGGCCCTTTTCCGCAAGGCTTGTGCCACACGGCGCAGGTCGGGTGAGCCGGGCTAACCCTGAGTTTACGGCTCTCAGGCTAGGGTCTCAGCCCGTGGGAGATCCAGATGGACGATGGACAACAACGCATGGCGCCCGCCGAAATCGCTAAAGGCGTCATTGATCAGTTGCTCGCCGATAAGGGACGCCCGCCCGCCGGGCTCGACCAGGATCTGGGCGAGGCCGGCCTGTCATCGTTGGACATCGTCAATTTGATGCTGGCGCTCGAGGACGCTCTTGATATTGCGCTGCCTCCAGACGAGTTGACGGCTGCGAATTTTCGAACGGCGAAATCCATAGAGACCATGCTCGCCAGAGTCGTCTAGCTGGCCATGACCCTCGACGTCGCCGCCGCGCGGCTGCTCAAAATGCTGGCTACTGCGCCGAACGCCGACGGCGCGGCGCCGGCCGTCCGCTCGCGGCGCGAGGCCCTGCGCGGACTTTCGACGTTGGGTGCTGATCCCCTGGATGCGCGGGTGACGAGCCAGGACATGGTGCAGGTCGGATTGTCGCTTCGCCTCTACCGGTCTAGTGAGCCCAAGGCCGGGCTGATTGTTTTCGTCCACGGTGGCGGCTGGGTCGCCGGCGACCTGGAGACCCACGATGGCGTGTGCCGCACGCTCGCAGCCGAGAGCGGCGCAGCGGTCATCGCGGTGGACTACCTGCGTCCGCCCGAACACCCCTTTCCGGCGGCGGTCGAGGGCGTGACGGACGTCGTGGATTGGGCGCGTCGCACCTTGCGTCCGGATCATCTGGGTCTTGCGGGCGACTCAGCGGGCGCTCATGTCGCTTTGTGCGCCTTAAGCCTGCTTCGATCGCGCGGCTCGCCCGCGCCGGACATGGTTCTGCTGCTCTGTCCGATCGTTGAGATCGAGCCTGCTCGCCCCTCGCGGACGACCTTCCGGCAAGGCTATTTCATCGAACCCCGTCAGTTCGATCAGGATGTCGCCGACTATCGGCCGACGCCGGATGCGGCGCTGACCTTACCCTCGAAAGCTGACCTGTCCGGTCATCCGCCCACCTTGCTGCATGTGGCCGAGTATGATCCCTTTCGGGACGAAGGACTGGCTTATGCGGCGCGGCTGGAGGCCGCCGGCGTGCCCGTGCAGACCTTTGTCCATTCAGGCATGATCCACTACTTCTACGCCCTGCCTCGGTTGATCCCCTACGCCCGCACGGCGCTCGCCGAGACTGGGCGGCAGGTTCGCAGCGCGTTTGCTGCGCCTAAAAGCTGAGCAGGCGAAATGGGCGGCTTGAGTCAGAGGCGAAGCTCTCCCCGGAGCAGCTGGTCATGCAAGTCGGGATCCAACCGCTGGTATGCGCCACGCGCCGGGTCGAGCAGGTAGACGGGGTCCGATAGTCTGCCGATATCGAAGCCGTCACGCGCCAACGCTTGCTTCTTCACCTTGAAGGTTTCGGTCAACGGCAGGCGCGACATCAGACGAATGAAATGAGGCCTCGCAAAGGATGGCAACTGTCCCATGACGCGATCGGCTAGCGCCAGAAGGTTGAAATCGTCGTCAGCGACAATCGCCGCCATGCCGGCGCGGCCATCGGCCTGGGGAACCTTCACGCCATAGACCGCCGCCTCGCACACGCCTGGGCATTGGGTCACGATCTCATGAATGGTCTGACTGGCGACGTTTTCGCCTTTCCAGCGGAAGGTTTCGCCAACTCGGTCATCGAAATAGAAAAAGCCGGCGGCGTCCTTGTGCATCAGGTCGCCGGTGCGAAACCATGCGTCTCCCGGCTCGAACACATCCTTAAGCACCTTTTGCTCGGAGGCGGCCGCATCGGTATAGCCTTCGAAAGCGGATGGTCCCGCCCGCTCCGAGAGCGAAATCCGTCCGATCGCCTCGCCGACCTCGCCGGGCGCGCAGGCGAGGCAGCGGCCGTCGGCGGCCCGAAGGGGCAGTTCAGCCTCGGGGTCGAACCGAACCAGGGCGATGGAAGTCCGGTGAGCCAGGAAGGGCGGAATGCGGCCAACGGCGCCGGGCCTTGCCTCGACGTTGTAAAGCGAGAAACTGGCTTCGGTCGCGGCGTAGAATTCCAGCACGGCCGGGATTGCGAAGCGGGCCTGAAAGGCGGTCCATACCTCGGCGCTCAGTCCGTTGCCGCAGATTAGACGCAGGCGGTGGCGTTGCTCATCAGGCGTTTGCCCGGCGGCCAGCAGATAGCGGCATAGCTCGCCGATATATTGAAACAGGGTGCAATCCCATCGAACGATGTCGCTCCAGAAGCTGCTGGCGGAAAATCGTTCGCGCAGCAAGACGGATGCGCCGCCGGCCAGGGCCGCGCCGATCGCGGTGACCCCGCCGACGCTGTGGTACATGGGCAGGCAGTTGTAGAGGCGGTCGTCAGGTTGCGCGCCCATTAGGCCGGAGAACCAGCCGCTCCACGACAGGATGCGCCCGTGGCTGATCCTTGCGGCCTTCGGCAGGCCGGTGGTGCCGGACGTGTAGATATGCAGGGCGGTATCGGCTTGGCCGACGCCGGCGACGTCCGCCTTGGCGAAGGCCTTGTCGTTTATGCGCTTCAGGTCGATCTGGTCGGCGCGCCAGACGGTGGGCGACGTTTTCATGTGGCCCATGGCCCCGCCCAGGGCGGCCATGAGCGCGACGTCGACGATGAGATGGTCTGGCGCGACCACCTCGATACAGTGCGCGAGCGAAGCCTCACGAAGGTTGGTGTTGATAAGGGACACCACGGCGCCCATCCGGCTGATCCCAACCCAGACGGCGAAATACTCCGGCCGATTCGGCATCAGCAGCCCCACGCCGTCGCCCTTTTTCAGGCCAAGGCCGAGCGCCCAGCGCGTGTATTGCCGGCTGCGGGCGGCCAACTGCGTGAAGCTAAAGTTTTCGGAATCGCTCAGCAGGGCTGAACGGTCGCCATGGGTATCGCCCAGTTCATCGAGCAGCGCCGCAAATGTTCGCGATTGGTCGCCCGTCAGCCTGGAAGCGGCTTCGATGGCGCGCAGCCACGTTCTGGAGGCGCTTGGGTTAGGAGGCGCAGTCATAATCGGCCTTCAATCATGCGCCAGCTTGGTAGGTGAAGGTTATCGAGTTGCATAGAATCGCCAAAGTGTGCGGCCAGTTTAAGGGGGCCTCATCTCGGCAGGGGCGGGGCCTTGCCAGCGTGCGAGTTCTCTCACATCTATGAGACCGGCGAGCACGAGATCACCGACCTGCAAACAACCTCGGCCTGGGCCGATAAGCTCGGCTGCGGGCCGCGACGCAAGGAGC
>Ga0302314_10005631_pt1 | contig 22777 bp, 20 predicted proteins | sample III_Palsa_N2_3_FD_200533 | JGI IMG/M metagenome (GOLD analysis project Ga0302314, IMG submission 200533) | Peat permafrost microbial communities from Stordalen Mire near Abisko, Sweden - III_Palsa_N2_3 | ecosystem: Environmental > Terrestrial > Soil > Palsa > Peat permafrost | place: Sweden... | reverse complement strand
AGGCGGTCGGTGCCGGTGAGCCAGCCCTGCGTTCCGCCGCCGGTGAGGGGGCCGTCGACCGGGAGCGTGTTCACGGTGACGCTCGCCGTCCCCGCGTTCTTGTAGCGGAACGCCAGGTCGGAGTAGTCGTCGGCGGCGGAGTAGACCCAGAACGTCACGCTCTGGCGGGGTCCGATGTCGGCCGCGCCGGCGCCGGACTGGCCCTGCGGGCGGTAGTCGGCGGTGGCGCCGTTCAGGTCCGCCTGCTCGGCCTCGTAGCTGGTGGGGGCCTGCACGGCGGGATCGTCGAGCTGCAGGTCGATCTTGTTGATGATCGCGTCGCCGTTGGTCGCGGCAGTGTATGTACCGGCACTGTTGGCTCCGGTGGTCGACAGGCTGATCTGGTGCGCGCCCGCGGTGAGATGCACCGTGGTGTCGGCGTGGTTCCAGATCACCCAGTTGTAGCCGACCGGCAGCCACACCTCCTGCGGGTTGGCGCCGTCGACGCGGACGAAGATATTGGTCGGGCCGGACACGTCGGAGGCGGCCGAGTCGCTCCCGTCGAAGATGGACAGGTTGTAGTTGCCGGTCTGCGGCACGTTCACGCTGAACGTGATGACCGTGCTCGAGCCGGTGCGCAGGCCGCCGACGTCCTGCTCGCCCGCGGTGGCGTAACCGCCGAGGTTGCTCGGCGTTCCCTCGGTGTTGATGTTCCAGCCGGTGCCGGTCATCGTGGCCTGCGCCGCCAGGTAGCTGTGCAGCCAGGTGGCGTCGGTCGGGGTGGGCGAGCCGGTGCCGCCGGGGGCGAGGATCACCTCGTAGGCGTCCATGGTGGGGGGGTAGGCGGGCGTCGAGATGATCGTGCCGTTGCGCCCGTTGCCGGAGGAGTCGATCACGGTGGCGCCGCCGGTCTCGTCGAACTTGTACGACGCGACGTCGCCGTCGCCCGGCTGGCCGGCCGCGAGCGCGCCGATCTGGGTGGCGGTCAGCGCGGTGCTGTAGATGTTGAAGTCGTCGACGGTGGCGGCCAGGTAGGGGTCGGCCGGGTACTGCGACCGGCCGATCCAGTCCTGGGTCGTGTCGCCGAGATCGGCCGGGGTGAGGGTCATGTCGGGGTTGGTGCCGACCACGGCCCCGTTGACGTAGAGCGTGCCGGTGGTGCCGGACAGCGTCACCGCCACCTGCGACCAGGTGTTGAGCGGCAACTCGCCGGTGCCGTTGATCTGCTGCTCGCCGCCCGCGCCGGTGGTGGTGATCGCGAACCTGATCGGGCCGCCGCCCGCGTTCAGCGTCAGGAACATGTAGTCGTTGATGCCGGTGCCGAAGTCGAACACCCGCGACCAGGCGGTGTCGGCCGAAGGGTTGACCCAGGCCGAGATCGTGAAGTCGGACAGCCCCTCGACGATGCCGGCCGGCAGGTCAACGTATTCGTCGTTGCCGCACAGGGACAGCGCGTTGCCGATCTTGCCCGGGACCCGGGGTCCGGTGGCGTCGCATGACGCGGCGTCGCCGCCCGCCCCGTCGCCCTGATCGCCGTTGGTCACCGGGAGCGTGATCGAGCCGTCGGGGCCGACCGGCACGTCACCGTCGAACGTTCTCGTCGGCTGCGCCGCCGCGCCGGTCATGCCGCTCCACCGATCCTGCAGGACGGTGGCGTGCACGGTGGTGCCGAAGATGGCCGGGTCGATGTGGTTGACGGTGACGCCCTCGGGGCCCGCCGCCCCGCCGCCGAGGATGATCCGGGCCTGCCGTTTCGCCGTGTCCAGGGTGGCCAGGCCCTGCAGGGTGTCGTCGGTGTTGCCCTCGGGTGAGGTCACCGCCACCGTGTGGCCGCTCAGCGAGGAGTACCAGTTGTAGAGCCACCACTGCGCGTTCGGCACGTTCTGCTGCGCGACCGAGTCGCCCAGCGAGCCGTTGATGTTCCAGTAGGCGAGGTCGCCGTCGACCTTCTCCGCCTCAAGCGCGGAGAGCCACGCCACCATCTGGCCGGGGCTGGTCAGCTGGTACCTGGCGGCGTACTCGTCGAGGTTGATCGGGAGGTGGCGGGTCAGGCCGACCGCGGTCTCCAGCGCGCGGTACGCGGCCACGTCGGTGCGCACCGTCGACGCCACCTGGAGCTCGTGCCAGGTCATCACGTCCGGCAGGCAGTTGTTGGCCAGGCAGAACTGCAGGAACGAGCCGAGCGCGGCCGGGAAGAAGCCGCTGAAGTTCGGGCCCGCGATGCGCGCCTGAGGCCACAGGCCCTTGATGAAGTCGTAAGTCTGCCGCCACTCCGCCTCGAACGCCGCCAGCGTGGTGGCGTTGGTGGTCAGGCCGGCGAACCAGTTACCGTCGGGCTCGTTGTAGGGCACCAGGATGATGCGGTTCTTGTAGGGCGACGTGAGGACCTGTTCCACCTCGGTCTTCATGTAGCCCTGGTACTGCGCGTAGGTCGTCCGCTCGTAGGGGAAGTTGCGGTACACGTCGGTCATGTAGATGTAGACATTCTGGCCGCCGCTGGCGACGAACGGCTTGACGATCTCCAGCGCGTCGGAGCCCGGGTGCTGCTGGCCGTCCTGCGCCTTGGTGTCGGTGGTGACCAGGCCCATGCCCTCGATCAGGTTGTCGCTTGGCACGCCCTGGTCATAGATCCCGTACAGGCTGCCCGAGGCGCCGCCGTCGAACGGGCCGGTGGAGTCGCCCAGGTCCACGTCGAGGTCGTTGGCGGGTGCGCTGGGCGCGGCGGCTGTGTTGGCCGCGGTAGTCGTGGGAGCCGCGGTGGCCGTGGGAGCCGCGGTGGCCGTGGGAGCCGCGGTGGTCGTGGGAGCCGCGGTGGTCGTGGGAGCCGCGGTGGTCGTGCGAGCCGCGGTGGCCGCGTCGGCCCGGGTGGCCGCGCCGGCCGACGCGCTCGCGCTGGCCGGGGCCGATACTCCGGCCGAGGCCGATCCGCCCGCCAGCAGTCCCGAGGCGGCCAGGATGACCGCCGCCGCCGTTGTTCCGATAACGCGAAGAGGCCTCATCGCTGCTCCTCACCCATGGCATGGACGACCGCCGGGGAAGCGCTTCCTCACTTGGTAAGCCGAGAATGAACCGGGCCTAAAGCCGCGTCAACCCCTGATACGTTTTGTGCGTAATTGTTATAAAAGCGGGCCGGGCCGCCTGCCCGCCGCCCCAGGCCCGCCCGCCCTCGAACATCGCCGCCGCCACCAGCGCCGACGCTATGCCGGGGCGTGAGACACTCACGAGGTGAGTAGACGACGGTCGGCCACCCTCATGGAAGTGGCCGAGCGGGCCGGCGTTTCGCTGACCACCGCCTCGAAGGCGATCAACGGCAAGAACCGGGTGTCGGACGCGACCCGGGCCCGCGTCATGGCCGCCGCCGCCGAACTCTCGTTCACGCCTAGCCCGATCGCGCGCGGCCTGACCACCGGGCGGACAAGCACGGTGGGGTTCATCATCGTCGACAGCATGTCCCATCGCTTCGGCGTGCCGGTCATGCTCGGCGCGGAGGCCGCGCTGGGTGAGATCGACCTGTCCATGATCACCTGCGACGCCCGGGGCGACCAGGTGCGCAGCCTGGAGCTCGCGCGGATGCTGACGGCCCGCAAGGTGGACGGCATCCTCATCGTGGGCGACAACAACACGGTCACCGCCTCCGTCACCCGTCACGTGGACGTCCCCGTCGTCTACGTCTACGGCGAAACCGACGACGAGAGCGACGTCGTGCACCTGCCCGATGACAAGGCCGGGATCGGGCTCGTGGTGGACCACCTGGTCGCCACCGGCCGCCAGCGCATCGCCCACCTCACCGGCCCGCGCCGGACCACGGCCGTCGCCCAGCGCGTGGCCGGCGTCTCGTCCCGGCTGCGCGGCCATCGGCAGCGGCTCGCCGCCCCCGTGGTCTACGGCACCTGGTCACAGCGCTGGGCCCGCACCGCCGCGACCGCCCTGCTGGCGCGGTACCCGGACATCGACGCGGTACTGTGCGGTTCTGACCAGATTGCCTCCGGCGTCCTGGTCGCCCTGGACGAGCTCGGCCGGCGGGTACCCGACGACATCGCCGTCACCGGTTACGACAACTGGCCCGTCTTCGCCCTGGAGACCGAGCCCCAGCTGACCACGGTGGACATGAACCTCGAGGCACTCGGCGCGGCGGCGGCCAAGGAACTCTTCGCGATCATCGACGGCGCCCCCCGTCACGGCGGCGTCCGCCGGCACGCCTGCGACCTCGTCCTACGCGGCTCAAGCGCGCCCTGACCGCCCTCTCAGGTGGGTCATGTGGGTTGCTTGTGCTGCGATGATGCAGGCGGGCAGCGGGATGCATGGTCAAAATTACGACAGATCGCCCCATAGGCATGATTGTGTGCCGTTTGGGTCGCATGGCGCCCAAAACGGCACACGATGATGGCAGCAGGCCGCGCCCGGAAGGGCGGCAGGGGGAAACGCCGGACATTTCGTGCCGTTTGCGCGCGGGTCGACTATTGACTTAAACCGAGGTGCCGTAGTCTCCCGAGCGTGCTAGACGCCTCGCTGGCGGCCACGCGTGACTCCTACGACGCCCTTGCCGCCGAACAGCCCGACTTGATCAATTCAAACCTCGACGACCGGCCCCTTGACCGTGCACTGCTCGCCGTCTTCGCGGAGCTGGTTCGAAAGGGCGGCAACAAGCCCGTCGCCGATGTCGGATGCGGTAGCGGGAGGGTAACCATCGTGCTGTCCCGCCTCGGCCTGGACGCCTTCGGCATCGACTTGTCGCCAGGGATGGTGGCACTAGCCCGCCGCGCCTATCCGGCATTGCGCTTCGAAGAAGGATCGATGCTGGCGCTTGACCTACCAGAAGCCGCCCTCGGCGGGCTGCTGTCCTACTACTCCATCATCCACATTGCGCGGGAACAACGACGGGAAGTCCTCGCCGTGTTTCACCGTGTGATCGCTCCGGGCGGGTTGCTGATGCTGGTCTTCCAGATGGGCGACGAGCCCGGACCCCGGACCGAGTTCCACGGCACGCCGGTGTCCGTCGACTGGTACCGCCAACAGCCAGGCGACCTGACCGACCTACTGCGAGAGGCCGGCTTCGAACCGTGGACGACAGCCGTGCGCGAACCCGAAGGCGGCGAAAGGACAGCACAGGGCTACCTCCTGGTGCGCAAGCCCGGTGACCACTGCAATCCGTCCGGCCAGGGAAAGTCCGGATCGGCCTGCAGTACCCGGTGCTGACCGCGCCCGACAGCGTCCTGCGGCTCATCCCGGTTGAGGGCGTCCGCCTGGGGGACCGCTTCGGGCGCAAACGCTTCTTTGCGGCCGGCCTGGTCGTGTTCGCGCTTGGATCGGTGGCGTGCGCGCTGTCCGCGTCTGCTCCGGAGCTCATCGCCGCCCGGGCGATCCAGGGTGTGGGGGCGCCGTCATGTCGGCGCTGGCGCTGTCCATCCTGAGCGAGACGTTCTCAGGAAAGGCACGGGCCGGCGCGATCGGAATCTGGGCGACCATGGTCGGCCTCGGCTTCGGCCTGGGCCCAGTCGTCGGCGGCCTCCTGCTCGGGGTGTTCGGATGGTCGTCCATCTTCTGGGTCAACGTGCCGTTCGCCCTGGTCGGCATCGCCCTGACCGTCACCGTGGTGCCAGAGTCACGAAATCCCGATATCCGCCCGGTGGACGTTCCCGGCGTCCTCACCAGCGCGGCCGGCCTGCTCGCGCTGATCTTCGGCCTCATCGAGCCGGCCTCGAACTCCTGGACGTCGGCCCCGGTGGCGGCATCGCTCGCCGCGGCCCTGGTGCTGCTGGCTTCATTCGTGTGGTGGGAACGCCGGGCACCGGTCCCGATGATCCCGCCAGCGGTGGTGAAACTGCGCCGCTTCACCACCTCATGCGGCGTCTACCTGCTCTCCTACGCGTCGCTGACCGGGGTGTACTTCTACCTCACGCTGCTCTACCAGGACGTCGACGGCTGGACCGCCCTCCGCACCGGGCTGTCCTGGCTGTTCATGAACATCCCGTTCCTGGTGATGGCGCAGTTCGCGGGACGCCTCAGCCGCCAGCTCCCAGCCAGGGCGATCGCCGGCGGAGGCTGCCTGGTGACGGCGGCCGGCATCCTCACCTTCAGCACGCTCACCCCGTCATCGCCGTTCATCATCGCCGTGATCGGCTACGTGCTCTTCGGCACCGGAACCGGGATGTGGATTCCCGGGGTCGCCAACGTCGCCATGCGGGACGTCCCGCCCGGCCTGTCGGGCACCGCGTCGGGAGTATTCAACGCCTCCCGCCAAGTGGGCACCTCAATCGGCCTGGCGATCCTCGGCGCCATCGGCGCAGACGCGGCAACCTCCGCCTGGACCAGTCAGGCCGCGCAGCTGACCGGCGCAGCCCGGCGGGCGGCGATCGGGCAAGCCGGCAACGTCGCCAGCGCCCGCATCAGCTCGGTCACCAGGGCGCTCGGGGCAGGTCAGCGGCCAGCCGCCGAACAGGCCTTCTCCCACGGCTACCAGGTGGCAGTCCTCATCGCAGGACTCGGCCTCATCGCCGCCGCGTTCATCGCCGCCTTCGGGCTACGCGACAACCGCAGCCGCGAGCTGGACGCAGCCGCAGGCGAGCCCGCACCACCCTGCGACCCCGATAACCCCACTGCCGTGGCCCAGCCACACCACACGTTCGTCACACGACCCGATGGAAGGGACAACCGTGTCAATCATTGAGGACATCCAGCGCCGCTCGGCGCACATCCACTGACCGCAGGGCATCGTGCCCGAGCAGGCCGACCTCTTCGCCCACAACGACATCGTGATCGCCGCGCCACCGGAAAAGATCTGGGAGCATCTCACTGGGCGCGCACACGTTCCTGGTCCTGCGCGAGGTGGGCCGCCCGCCGGTGCGGATCCATCTCGACGCCGCCACCGGGCTGCCAGGGAAAGTCACCCTGACCGAGGAGCACCCGCCGCGGTGGCGAACCCGGTATGGACCACGCGCAGGTGTGTGACCGAAGCGTTACGACGGTTCTCTATCCAGTGCGAGACCCGTCCGTTAAATTGATGCTACTTACACATTTCAGTACGATTTTCGCTGATAACAGGGATCTTTGAGCGCTCTCATGCGCGTGTCCTGGTGAATGTTTAGGGGCGCATGCGAGATCGCGCTCCTGCTCTCGGAGAACACCATGCCGCGCTACGAATCGGCTGACAAGCCGTATTTCGAGGCACACGTCCGCCCGTCTACCCGGCAGCGTGCGCCGGAGGTTATCGAGGCGCTCGGCTACGTCTCCGACGGCGCGGCGCGAAGGCCGGCCCGGCGCCCCAGGGAAGTCATTGGCCTGGTAGCCATCGAAAGCTGCGCTCCCCCCATCGATGTCGAGCGCGAGGACTTCTTGTTCATTGAAGAGGTGCTGCGCGGCGTCAAGCGCTCGCTGGGCGGTCGCAGGTGGTCGGTGCTGATCACGTTCCTGCGCGACTCCGACCCGGCGGGCGCATACCAGCAGCTGCAGCAGGTCTCCGCCAAGGTCGATGGGATGATCATCGCCGAGGACATCGTCGGCCCGGAGCAGTTGGCGCTGCTGGCGGCGCGTATCCCGATCACGCTGATCGCCGCCTATCCGGACGATCTGCACGGCGACGTCATCGGGGCCGAGAACCGCTCGGGCGCGAAGGCGGCGGTCTGCCATATGGTCGAGCAGCACGGGCGGACGAGGCTGTTCTACATCGCGGGCCCGGCCGAAGCCCAGGATGCGCGGGAACGGCGCAGCGCGTTCGAGGAGGCGGTCGCCGAGCACCCCGGGGTGACCGTGACTGGGTCCTTCGAGGGCCGGTTCGCCGCCATCAGCGGCCGCCAGGCGGTGCGCGAGATCCTGTCCGGGCCGCGCCGTGAGCTGCCGGACGCGATCATCTGCGGCAACGATCACACAGCGATCGGGGCCATGCGCGAGCTGCAGGCGGCGGGGATACGGGTCCCGGCTGATGTCGCCGTGGTCGGCTTCGACGACATCAGGCTCAGCAGCTTGTGCACGCCGCCGCTGACCACGGTCCGCCAGCCGATGCAGCTGCTCGGCGAGCGCGCCTGCTCCCGACTGCTTGAGCGGATAGCCGACCCGACCCTGCCGCCCCAGGCCGAGCGCCTGCCCACCGAGCTAATCATCAGGGAAAGCTGCGGCTGCGGCCCAAGCCCGGCGCGAGCCCCGGCCACCACCAGGCGCGACACACGCTGCTCCTGAATGGCACGGTCCACTCCGACAAGCCCTCCACGCCATGCGCCAGCTCTCTGTGACACAAAGCTCGAGATGTGGAACATCCCCTTGAATGTCAGTGGCAGATGGCAAGCTGACTTCATGACGCCGACTGCTATCGATCTGTTCTCCGGGGCTGGCGGCGCGTCTCTCGGGCTGGTCCGGGCTGGCTGGGATCTTCGGCTCGCCACGGATGTGGATCTTGCTTGCAGCTTGACTCACCGGGCCAACCTTCCCGGTGAGTTCCTGACCGTGGACCTCCGCAGCATAGATGCGGCTAAGGTGATGAGTACTGCCGACATTTCCCCTGGCCAGCTCGATCTGCTCTTTGCCGGCCCGCCTTGTCAAGGCTTCTCCATCATCGGGTCACGTGTCGTCTGGGACAGGAGAAACAACCTGTTCAGGGAAGTGCTACGGCTTGCCTCTGAACTACAGCCCCGGTGCGTGGTCATCGAGAACGTGCCGGGCCTCGTCACCTTGGCCGGAGGGGCTTATCTGCATGCGATCCTGGAAGGGCTCAGCGAAGTAGGGTACGAGGCGGCGTGCGCCGAGTTGCTAGCGGCGCAGTATGGTGCCCCTCAGATGCGCTGGCGGTTGATCATCATCGCCTGGCGTAGGGACCTTGACGTCCCCGCTGGGTACGGGTTCCCGCTTCCCACGGCAGGTGTGGCGAAGATCGGGGACCTGCTGCCGAACTGCACTATTCCGCCGTGGCAGCTGGAAGGCTTCGTCACTACCGCCGAGGCGATCAGAGACCTGCCACCGGTCTTGGCCGGGGAGGAAGTGACCCACTATGTGGGGCCGCCAGTCAGCACATATCAGAAGATGATGCGAGCAGGCTTGAACGGCGAGTTGTCGAACCACTACGCAGCACGACTCTCGCCAGCCAACCTCACCAGGATGGCTGGTATCAAGCCTGGCCAAGACTGGCGAGACCTGCCCCATGAGTTGCTGCCGTCAAGTATGCAGCGAGCGCTCCGGAAAGACCATACGCGCAGGTATCGGCGGATGACGTGGGACGGAGTGCCTCGCTCGGTGATTACACGTTTCCGGGACCCAAAGTCAGGTGAATACACACACCCGGAGCAGAACCGAACGATAACGATTCGCGAGGCGGCCAGGCTCCAAGGGTTCCCCGACAGTTTCGTATTTGAGGGGCCACGGAGCAGTCAATACGACCAGGTCGGCAACGCCGTACCGACCCAGCTCGCGCACGCTATCGCCTCGGAAGTTCGCCGCTGCCTCGACGGCCAGCTAGGAGCTAGGCTATACGCGCCTTTCCGCCGCCGTCCGGTCGCGTTTCTTGGTACAAATGGAAATCTGACTCCCGGGCTGCCGGGGCTGACTGACGTCATGGCGAGCGGAGAGGTCGATCTTGAGTCCTGAGCGGCGGACAAGGAACGCTTCGCAGCCTGCACGTACGGCATCGCGGCCGCACATAGCCGAATGGTTCGGACACCGAGTGTTTCCAACCGTCTCCTCTGGAGATACACCGATTGAAGACCAGGAATCCAAACGCTGCCCGTTCCTAACCCAGACTTTGAAGCACAGTACGGCGTGTGTTAAGGCCACGAACTCCCGCGGCGTCTGTACCATCAGCGCTAGACTTTGCTCTTCCAAAATCATCTTTGGAGCATATTCTAAGTCATTCACTTCTGAGCATTATGTGCCCGCTCTGCTATTATGAAGTCGTCGTCTGTGCGGGACTTCGTTCTTCAGCTGCCCGCTTCAAGAGATAATCACTAAATCCTTGGGTCTTTGCGGCGCGCTCTAGGATGATAACCTCTGCCTGATCCTGGCCGACTCCGCGAATGGCCTGTCCCTGTCATCGCCGCTGGAGCAGTGGTTCTCCATTCCGCCCACCATGACCGCGACCCTGCTGCGCCCCCCGGCCGGGGAATGGGTGCACCTGGCCTGCCGCACCTACCTGGCCGACGACGGCGTCGGCCTCGCCCACGCCGACCTGTCCGACCCGGACGGGCTGATCGGCGAGGTCGCCCAGCCACTGCTCGTGCAGCAGCGTTACCCAGACAGCGGCGCCTAGGGCGGGCTAGGTGGGTTGCTTGCGCTGCGATGATGCAGGTGAGCAGCGGGATACTGGTTCAAGATTCGGACATATCTACCCAGTGCTGTCATTGGGTGTTGTTGCCGGTGTATATCACTGCAAACAACACTCAATGACGGTGACAGGGCCGCGTCCGGGTGGCCGGTAGGGGGAGATGCCGGGAATTCGGGGTGTGCACGCACGGGGACCGCCCGGCTCAGTCGTCGCTGTTGACCCCGGAGCGGAGCCAGCGGTATCCGCCGCGCTACTGCGCTTCACCGCGGGCATGCGGACGCCGTGGCTGGGGTTAACCCCAATGCAGGGGAGTTAAGGTCCTGCGGGGTTGTCACGGGTTTCGGCTGGCGTGTCGGGGGCTGGTAGTGTCTCGGGTCGATGTGGCTGGTGATGCGGGTTATCCGCTTGCTTGTGCGGGGTTTTCCGTCGGGGTGCTTGTTCCAGCGGCTGAGCGGGGACTTGACCTTGCGGGCGCAGACGCGGGGCCGGCGCGGCCCGCAGAGGCTGCCCAGGACGGCGCGGCCGATGTCGCCGGCCAGGTCGCCGGCGCCGGGATCGGTGATGTTCGCGGCGGCGGTGACGAGGTCGCGGGCGGTCTCGACGGCGAGCTGCCAGCTGGCCCGGTCAGGGTCCAGGCCGGGCACGGTCTGGACCGCATCGGTGACCGCGATGCGAAGCGCCTGGTAGACGGCCAGGAGCGCCCGCATCTCCTGCCGGATGCCGGCCGGGTCGCCCGAGCGCAGCACCCGCCCGGTCAGGAGGGTACGGCGCAGGGCGAGGTAGGTGATCTCGTGCTGCCAGCGCTCGTGATATAGCGCCATCAGTGCCTGCGCGGGATGGGCGCGGCAATCCAGGAGGGTGGCGGCGAGCCGGTACACGTCGCCGTAGACGGTGCCGTCGTGGCAGGTCACGGTCACGCGGGCGGTGATGATCCGGACTTTCACGCCGCCGATGACCGACAGGAACGACCCGTCGGGCAGGTGCCGCAGCGCCGGAGGGCGGCGGCTGGCGTTGAGCCGGACCAGGAACTGCGCCTTCGGCGCGGCGACCGCGGCCGGGAACTTCCCTGCGTCGAAGCCGCGGTCCATGAGCAGCAGCATCGTGGCGTCCAGCAGGTGCAGCAGCTTTCCCGCCCACGCGGTCTCGCCCTCGGCCTGGCTGCCGAAGACGGCGCCGACCAGCGCCCGCGTCCCGGTCTCGGCCAGGGCCGTCAGCGACAGCGCCGGGTAGCCGGCCTCCCCACGTGCGGCGGCTACTTTTCATCTCGCGCGCCAAGCAGCTGGGGCTGCCGCTGGACGGTATCCGTGAGCTGGCCGCGGTCTGGGAGGACGGGCCCTGCGCGTCGGTGAAGGCTCGCCTGGAGGAACTGCTGACGGCCAGGTCAAAGGACGTCGCGGAACGTATCAGCGAGCTGGCGGCCTTCGGCGCGGACCTGGAGCGGGCCAGGGATGACCTGGCGGTCCCCAGCCCGGTCGGCCCTTGCGCCGACGGTTGTGGCTGCGTCGGCAGCCAGGTCCAGGCCGTCGAGCTAAGCAGGGCGCGCCCGATCGGCCCTGCCCGCATCGAGCAGCGGCCCGCCCAGCAGGCCGAAACACCCCTCGCATGCACACTAAGCAGCGACGGTCAGGCCGCGCGGCTCGTCGTGGCGTCGGTGCTCGCGGGCGCGGTCCGCGGGGTGTTCGCGCTCACCGAGGCGACCCTCGTGACCGACCACTGGGGAGCAGACCGCTACGCCGCCGTCAGCGGCGTGTTCAACGCGCCGCTGACCGCCGCCGGGGCGATCGCCCCCAGCATCGGCGCAGCCATCGCCGCGTCGGCACCGCCCTCCGCCGCGGATCTGGCGGCCCGCACGAGCCGCTGACCCGCCTGCGTGGCCGGGCCGGCGGGCTGCCGACAAAGATCCAAGGCCTTCATCCGAAGATCCAAGGCCTTCATCCGAACGGTCCCGGCTTCCTCTCGCCCGTCCAGCTCACCACACGGCCGCCCAGCCGCGCCACAGGGGTATCACGCTCCCCGCCCGACAGGGGCCTGCGGGCGCGGAGGGGGCGCGAGGCGGAGCGCGAGGCGCCCGACCCGCTGTCCCAGGTTGTCCAAGGCCGCGTCGAAGCTACCTGGGTCGCCGGACGGGACCGGGTCGGGGACCGACCAGTGCACAGCCATGCCGCCTAGTTCCTCGCGGGCTAGGTCGCACACCGTGACCACAAGGTCCCCGTCCTGGTAGACGTCATCGATGTGCCGGGGGCGCAGGCGGCGCAGCGGCAGCTGATGACGCTCGGCCGCGGCGATCGCGCCGGGGTCGGTCGCGCCCGCGGGGTGGGTCCCGGCCGAGGCCGCGGGCACCGTGCCGGCGCGCCGCCACAACGCCGCCGCCAGGTGCGAGCGCGCCGAGTTGGCGGTGCACACGAACAGCACCCGCCGCGCCGTCTGGGCCCCTGGCCGCGTGAGCGACTCGAGTGGGCCCGGGATCAGCCGCAGGTAATTACGCCGGCGGTCTCCCTCCGAGCGGTGGCGGTTGATCAGTCCCGCCTGCTCCAGCACGTTCAAGTGGTGCGCGAGCAGGTTGGACGGCATCCCGAGCAGCGTCGCCAGCTCAGAGGGGGACACATCACAGCCGTCGAGCGCATCAGTGATCAGCAGCCGCGCCGGGTCGGCCAGCGCCGCGTGGACGGCCGCCCGCCTTGCCAGGTCACACTTCAACCCGGTCGTCTCGTTCGCCGACGCCGCGCTCGGCGGGCTGTCCTGGCGCGACGCCACCGCCTACCTGCCCGCGCAGGTCGCCGGCTGCGTCACCGGGGCCGTCGCCGCCAACCTGATGTTCAGCCTGTCGGCGGTGTCGATCTCGGTGAAGCACCGGGCCAGCGGCGCGCACGCGCTGTCGGAGGTGATCGCCACCGCCGGGCTGGTCCTGGTGATCTTCGCCCTGGCCCGGTCTGGCCGGCTGGCCAGCGCCCCGGCCGCGGTCGGCGCCTACATCGGCGCCGCCTACTGGTTCACCTCCTCTACCAGCTTCGCCAACCCTGCGATCGATGTCGGCCGGATGTTCTCCAACACCTTCGCGGGCATCGCCCCGTCCTCGGTGCCGGTGTTCGTCGCCGCGCAGATCGGCGGCGGCATCGCCGGGGTGGCCATCATCAGGATCCTCTACCCCGCGCTCACCCCCGCCGAGGCAGCCGGGTCGTCGTCCCGCACGACAGCGTCGATGGCCAGGAACTGGCGGGGCTCGCCAAGGCCGACGGCGACGGAGATGGCCGGCGCCCGCCGGCCTGGACTAGCGGGCAACCACGACGCGAACGGGAAACAGGAGGTAATCATGCACATGGTCGCCATCGGCGGGAGCGACGCCGGGATCAGCGCCGCGCTCCGCGCCCGCGAGGTCGATCCGGGCGCGGAGGTCACCGTGGTGGCGGCCGACGCGTACCCGAACTTCTCCATCTGCGGCATCCCCTACTACGTCTCCGGCGAGGTGCCGCACTGGCGCAACCTCGCCCACCGCACGATCGCGGACCTGGAGGCAGCCGGGATGGGTCTGCGCCTGGACACCACCGCCCGCAGCATCGACACCGCCGGACGCAAGCTCCTGGTGACCGGCCCGGACGGGGCCGAGGACCTGATCGCCCACGACCAACCGTCAGTTCGCCGGCACCCAGGTCGTGAAGATCTTCGACCAGGCCGCCGCCCGGACCGGCCTGCGCGACCACGAGGCCAAGACGGCCGGGTTCGACCCGGTCACCATCGGCGCCGAGGCGGACGACCACAAGGCCTACTACCCGGGCAGCCACCGCATCCACATGCGGTTCACCGGCGACCGCGCCTCCGGACGGCTCCTCGGCGTGCAGCTGTTGGGGCACAAAGACGCCGAGATCGCCAAGCGCGTCGACATCGCCGCCGCCGCGATCTTCCACGGCATGACCGTCGATGAGGTCAGCGACCTCGACCTGTCCTACACCCCACCGCTCGGCTCCCCCTGGGACGCCGTCCAGGCCGGTGCCCAGGCCTGGACCCGTCAGGCCCGCCCCAGCTGACCAGACCCGGCCAAACGCCCGGTCACCGAGAGGACGGCAACGATGCCACACCGGCTCCTCCACCACAGCCGTCGGAAATCACCGGCGCCGCGTCAGTGAGGTGGAAGCCAGCTGGTCGGTCTCCAACTGAAAGGGTGCCGCCTGCAGGCGGGTCGGCTCCAGTCCGCCGGCCACCCAGCGGCTGAATCCGCCTTCCTGAACGTGTCGTCAGGCGCGGAATTTCGCTAGAGTCGGATCCGGGTTAGCCCGGTGGCATTGAAGAGCGGTGGCAATGAAGCTCCCTGACTTTAAGTACGAGGCGCCGGCGACGGTGGCCGAAGCGACCGCCCTGCTGGCGGAGTACCAGGATGAGGCGAACCTGCTGGCGGGCGGGCAAAGCCTGATCCCGTTGCTGGCCCTGCGGCTGGCGCACCCCGCGGTGCTTGTCGACATCAACGGCCTGGACGAGTTGTCCGGAGTGTCGGTGACAGACGGCGTGGTAACGGTCGGCGCACTGACCCGGGAGTACATGGCTGAGGAATCCGGGACGGTGGCCGAGACTTTGCCCTTGCTCGCGTCCGCCCTGCCGCTGATCGGGCACGAGGCGATCCGCAGCCGGGGCACGCTGGGGGGCAGCCTGGCGCACGCCGATCCGGCGGCCGAACTGCCAGCCGTTGCGCGGGCCCTCGACGCCGAGTTCGTCGTCCGGAGCGAGCTGGGCGAGCGGGTCATCCCGGCGGCGGAGTGGTTCGAGGGGTACCTGACGACGTCACGCCGCCCCGACGAGATCCTCGTCGAAGTGCGCTTCCCGGTTGCGGAACCGGGCACCGGCGTCGCCTTCCAGGAGGTCGCCCGTCGCCACGGTGACTTCGCCATGGTCGGCCTGGCGACGTCGCTGACCCTGACCGACGGAATGATCACCGATGCTCGGCTGGCCTTCTCCGGCATAGCCGACGTGCCGGTCCGGGCGGCCGAGGCGGAGAGCCTTCTGGTCGGCCAGCAGCTGTCGGCGGAGCTGTTCGAGGAGGCCGCCCGCGCGGCGACGGCACCGCTCGATCCGCCGGCCGACCTGCACGGGACGTCGGAGTACCGCAAGAAGGTCGCGGCCGTTCTAGTCCGGCGCGGGCTGCGAGCAGCCGCGGACAACGCCTACGAGAGGCAGTGACCGATGACGGATATCACCGTAAAGGTGAACGGCGCCCCGCGCACCGCTTCGGCGGAGGCACGCAGGACGCTGGCGGACTTCCTGCGCGACGACCTAGACCTCACCGGAACCCACGTCGGCTGCGAGCACGGGGTCTGCGGCGCGTGCACGGTCATCGTCGACGGCAGGCCGGTCCGCTCGTGCCTGATGCTGGCGGTACAGGCCGCGGGCCATGAGGTGACCACGATCGAAGGGCTGGCGCCGGACGGCGCCCTCGGCCCGCTGCAGCAGGCGATGCGGGACTCGCACAGCTTCCAGTGCGGCTTCTGCACGCCCGGATTCGTCATGCAGGCCACCGCTTTCCTCGGCGCGCACCCGAACGCCGGGGAACAGGAAATCCGCGAGGCGCTGTCCGGCAACATCTGCCGCTGCACCGGCTACCAGAGCATCATCGACGGCGTGCTGCTGGCCGCGCAACGGAGCAAGGCCAACGTCGGGAGCGACCGATGACTCAGACCGCGGCTCAGCGTTACACCGGCGCCAGCGTCAAGCGCTCTGAGGACCTGCGCATCCTGGCCGGCGCGGGACGCTACGTCGACGACATCAAGCTGCCCGGGATGCTGCACGCGGCCTTCGTGCGCTCGCCGCTGCCCCACGGGCGGGTGCTCGCGGTGGATGCCTCCGCCGCCCGGGCCCTGCCCGGAGTCGTCGCGGTGCTCACCGGGGCGGACCTGGACGAAATGACCGTCCGCGGACCCGATCCGCTGCTGGCGCTGATGGGCGGGGGCGGCCCCACGGCCGAGTACAGCCTGCTGGCGACGGACACGGTGCGCCTGGTCGGCGACCCGGTGGCGGTGGTGATCGCCGAGAGCCGCTACCTGGCCGAGGACGGGGGCGAGCTGGTCGAGGTCGACTACGCGGACCTGCCTGCCGTCGCGAGCGCGACGGCCGCCCTCGACGTCGGCAGCACCCCGGTATTCGCCAACCTGGGCAACAACATCATCGGCCCGCATAAGCGCAGCGAGTTCGGCGACGTGGCCGGCACGTTCGCCGCCGCCGACCGGATCGCCGAGTTCCACCTCGACGTCCACCGTCACCAGAACGTGCCCATGGAAGGACGCGGCTGCGTGGCGAGCTACGACGCCGACTCGGGCTTGCTGACCATGTACGCGGCCACGCAGAGCGTGCACATCACCCGGATGGGGGTCGCCGCGTGCCTCGGTGTCGACCCCGAACGGGTGCGCGTCCTGGCCGGTGATATCGGCGGCTCGTTCGGCCTGAAGATCGGCGCCTCCCGGGAGGAGCTCGCGGTCGCGGCCGCCTCGCGCGCGCTTGGCCGCCCGGTCAAGTGGGTCGAGGACCGGAGCGAGAACCTGACCGTATCCGGGCAGGCCCGCGAGGAGAGCTTCGACGTCCGCGCCGCCGTCAGCGACCAGGGTGACCTGCTCGGGCTGGACGTCAGCATGGTGATCGACACCGGCGCGTACCCGGTCATGGGCACCATGGTTCCGTCGATCATCGAGGCGATGCTGCCCGGCCCATACAAGCTCGCGGCGCTTGGCTTCGAGTCAACCGCGGTCGTCACCAACAAGGCGTCCTACATCGCCTACCGCGGGCCGTGGGCGTCCGAGACGTTCGTCCGGGAACGCGTCCTCGACCTGCTCGCGAAGGAACTCGGCCTCGACCCGTTCGAGATCCGGCTGCGCAACGTCGCCCCGCGCACCAGTCCGCCCGCCATGATGATCACCGGGCGTCCGCTGAGCGGAGTCACCACCCGGGAGTCGCTGGGGCGCCTTACCCAGGTGGTGGACGTTCCCGTCTTTCGGCGCCGGCAGGCGGCGGAACGTGCCCGTGGACGCTACCTGGGGATCGGCGTGGCCACCTTCATCGAGGCCGCTCCCGGCCCGCGGGGACCCGAGGGCTCCGGCGGGGCGCTGGGCCAGGAGTCCATGCGGCTGCGGCTGGCCGAAGACGGCATCGTGATGCTGTTCACCGGCCAGATGCCGCACGGGCAGGGCCACCAGACCACCCTCGCCCAGATCGCCGCCGACGAGTTCGGCGTGCCGTTCGAGCAGGTCCGCGTCGTCATCGGGGACAGCGACGCGGTCCCCTTCGGGCTCACGGGCGGCAGCCGGTCAGCCACCATGACCGGCGGCGTCACCCTGCACGGCGCCCGGCAGCTGAAGGCCAAGGTCCTCGACGTGGCGGCGCTCCTGTTCGAAGCAAGCGCCGCGGACCTCGAGATCACCGACGGCCAGGTCGTGGTCCGTGGCGACCCCGACAGCGCGATCGGTGTCGCCGAGGTGGCCCGGCAGGCCGCGTCGGGCCGGTTCGGAGCCGAGGTCGATCCGACCATCGAAGTCGAGGCCACCTTCGACGGCGGTGAGGGCGGCTGGTCGGGCGGCAGCCACTGCGCCATCGTCGAGGTGGACGTCGAAACGGGAATCGTGAGGGTCGAGCGGTACGTCGCGGCCGAGGACTGCGGCGCGCTCATCAACCCCGCGGTCGTCGAAGGCCAGATCCGGGGCGGTATCGCCCAGGGCATCGGCGCCGTGCTCCTCGAACGGTCGGCCTACGACCAGGACGGCAACTACCAGTCGGCCACATTCATGGACTACCTGCTGCCGACCGCCACCGACATTCCCCGGATCGAGATCGAGCACCTGCAGACCGTGCCGCTCGACGCCGACGTCAACTTCCGCGGCGTCGGCGAGGGCGGCATGATCGTCGCGCCCCCGACCGTGGTGAACGCGATCGAGGACGCGCTCGCGCCGTTCGGCGTGCGGATCTACGAGCAGCACCTGCCTCCGGCCCGCATCCTGGAGCTCATCGCCCACCATGGCGGCGATGACGTGCCGACAACCTGGTCGTCTTAGGGGAACACACGTCTACGTCAGCAGCGTGATGGGCTCTCCGCGCCGGACCGGCCCACCGGAGATGACCTCGGCGTAGACGCCGATCTGCGCGTTGTTGTGCTGGGCGGCGGCGCGCAGGATTCCGGAGTCCTTGGGCAGGTCGCCCTGCGGGAGCGTGGTCATGACGCACCGGCCAGTCGCCATGGTCACGCGAAGGCGGACATGCTCGCCGATGGCGATCTCGCGCCCCACCCAGTCGTTCTCAACGAAGCCGCTCGTGTCCGGCCCGGTGGCGACGATGATGTTGGGCCGGAACCTGCGGGGCTCGAACCTGCCCTCGGGGTAGAGGGATCGCAGCCGGTCGAGGGTCGCGGTGGTCACCAGGTGAACGACGGCCGCGTCAAAGAATGTCCCAGCAGGCAGGTCGAACGACGCCACCTCGTCGTCGTCGATCACGTACTCCTCGGCGGTCGCGGCCGGCAGCGCGGCGGACAGGGTGACCTCGCGGCCGAGCGCCTCGGACAGTAGCTTCGGCAGATCGGCCTCGTCCGTTGTGGCAGAGGTGCCGTCTGGCATCGTGACCCGCACGGCGGGCAGCGGCGCGTCTGAGTGAGGCGGCTTCGTGTACGCGGCGCGGAAGTAGAAGAATCCCGGCCACTTGCGGGGGTTCTTCGCGCCCGCCACCTTTCCGGTCGCCGGGTCGACGACCGCGAACCGCCTGTCACCTAGAAGCCCGACTTCCGTGATGTCGGCGCCGTTGAGCTCCTCCCCCTGCATCGATTTCACGGGGTAACGCCAGAGCGTGGCGACAGAATATTCAGCATCTGCAGTCGTCATGCATCCAGGAAACGCCGGCATGATTACGGCCGCAAGCACCGGCCGTCCAACAGCGTAAACACCTCATTAAGCGCGGCAGCGGCAGCCGCGCGGCCGGGGCTTTCCGGCTCTTCGGAAACCGCCGAGGTCGCGAGCAGGGACATGGTCGAGGACCGCAGCGGATTCTTCAGAGCGGACTTGGATGCAGGTCACATGCTGCTATCCATGAAGGACTCGTTGGCTGGCCGCCTTAACCACCCGCCTGGAGAACCCCCTGGGCATGATCGCCTGACCATGGGTCCTTCATCTAACCGGCATTCCAATACTGGTCGCGGCGGTCGACGCTGCCTACGTTGTCTACGTTGTAGGCACTGCCGTCGCACTCGACAGTGGCGAGGTGATCCGAGGCTGGGTCGGCCAGACAACTCCCACTCCCATCGGACACGTGAACGAACGGTGTAAATGAGTCGCTCTCGTTCACCCGCCATTGCTGTTGCGGGTCGGAAGACGTGCACGCGGCGCTGTAGATGCCTGTCTGCGTGCTGGTCAGGCAGTATCCTGTCCATTCATTCTGCAGTACGTAGATCGCTCCGCTGACCCATTGTCCGAACCACATCTGACTACGGCCGCCATTGCACGCATCGGTAAAGACGTGGCCGGCGCCCGTGCTGTCGAGGCAGTCTCCCGTATTGAGGTTGTGCCAGGACACAAATCCGGAGGGAAAAGTCCCCGGCGTTTGCATGGTCATGGTCATGGTCATGGTCATGGTCGGTGTCGGGGATACGACCGCAGGCTGGCTCGCCGCGGACGCTGGCAGGCCCGACGCGGAGGGCTCCGTACTCTGGCCAGATGCAGGTGCACTCGTCGGGCCGTGCTCGCTTGGCCCCTGCTGTCTGGCTCCCGCGCCGTCTGCGGGGTAGACGCTCAGGGTCACCGCCGCGGTGATCACGCCGACGATGAGCGTGGCCCACGCGGTCGTCAGGCGGATGTGTCGGCGCCTGCGCCTGCGCCGGTCGCTGTCGCCACCGATCGCCCCCGCTGCCACGGAACGCCCGAGCCGTTCCGCCAGGGCTGCTCTCAGACTCCGCGGGACTGGCAAGGCCGACTGACGGGGCGGCCTCCGCCGGGGACCTGAGAATGGCGGCGGCCCGTCGCTGCCCGGGAAGCGGGGCTGGTGACCGACCAGCCGGATCCACGCGCGTGCCTTGAAGTCCTTTTCGTGGTCCGACACGTCGACCTGATAGTACTCATCCGGCTCGAGATCAGGCCGGGACGCCTGCGCCACGTGCTGGAAGTACAGATAGTCGTCGATACACACGCCGAGATACGCGTTGGGCTCTGCTTTCATGGCCTTCCGCAGCGCGCTGGCATTGTTCAGGCGCGCGGCGGCGACCGGGGCGCTGCCCACCTCCCCTAGCGGGCCGGGCGCCGACGGTCCCATAGCGAAAGAGAGGCGGACCCGCATTCTGGCATCCGGCATCTTGCCGCGGTTGAAGGCATTGAGCTCGTAGCTGAGCCGCCGTGGCATGACGGCGAGCACCTCCGAAACGTTCCGGCCATCGGGGAAGGTCAGCGTGAGCGCGTCACCCCGGGGGCCGGTGCGCACACGGCCCGCCCTCGCCTCGTGCAGGCTCACTTTGACGAACTCGACGAGATGCTTCTGGGACTCATCCTGCTGACGGAAGTCACGCTGACCGTACCCGACGATGTCGATGACAGCATGCAGCGACGTGCTCTCGTCCAACCCGACCTCCAGGGATGCCTACCTGTGCGCAGTGCGCCAAGCGTGCATGTCCGCTGGTCAATTGACGAAATTTTCCCTAGTCCTAGGGGATCTTCAGGACCTCGGGAAGCATCTGTCAGCGGGAGAAGCGTCGAAGGCGGTGCGCCGAGGCCGTCGATTTAGCTGGAATTCCCCTTGTAGGCCACTCGCCTAAGGGCTTTGACGTCCAGGATCTCGAAGGTCCTGTAAGCCCATTTCAAGATCCCTCGCGACTTAAGCTCGGTCACAGCGTCCTCCACGGTAGCCACCCCGGCCCCGACGAGCATCGCGAGGTCCTTCTGCGTGATTCCCATGCGCGTCAACGTTGACGGGGTGCCACCCGGCCCGGATTGGCCGTACTCCTCAGCGAGCCTCGCCAGTTCCCGGGCGACGCGCTGTAGCACACTGCACGCCCTGAAGTCGGCCCGGCGCTTGTCGGAGTCGCGGAGCCGGCCGGAAAGCATGGAGTCCAGCAGCTTCCTTGCGTCCGGATAGTCCTCGATGATCGCCATGAACGTGTCCCCGGGGACCGCGACGGCTAGCCTGCCGCTGCGGGCGGTGACCGTGGCCGAGCGGGTGCCGCCCTCCATTATCGCCATCTCCCCGACGATGTCACCGCCAACGCGGAAGGCCAGCAGCATGCTAGGTCGCATGGTGACCGTCATGACCGCGTCAAAGAGCAGGAACACGTCGCCAGCCGGGTCGCCTTCGACGATGAGCTGCTTGCCCGGCTCCAGGCACGTGGTCGGCCTCCCGGCGACGAGCGCCTCAAGCGCCTCTGGCTCCAGCCCAGCCAGGAAGCTCCCCTCGCGCCAGGATTTCCGGTGCCTGCTGATCAGTTGCTTTGCCTGGAGTTCGCGCGCCGCGCACATACCCGTGACATCCCTTCGTGGTGTCCCCGGGCCACTAGGAGGATTCCACGGTAACCGGCAGCTGCGTATCATGCGGCGGTATCCAGCCAACTCACCGCACTCATACTTACAACCGGCACAAGCTGCCTGACAGGCCAGGACCGCCTGGGCGTCGGCTGACCGCTCGATGGCCGCGATCGGCGCGCAGCCGCCGGCCGCCGCCAGCACCGCTGGTATCTGCCTCCACCACGGTCACCCCGCCGCTGACATCAGCCAGCAGGATGTCTGGCACGTGCCGCCGGGTGCCGGCCCCGTCTGGCCCCGCCGGCCGGAACGGCTGCACCGCGATCGCGGTCATCCGGAGGTCGAAGTCGGCCAGCATGATCCGCGCGAGCTCCGGCCTGCTCTCGTAGGCCACCAGCCGTCCGGTGGTCGCAAACCAGTACCAGCCCGAGTAGTGACGGCGCCCGTTATACCAGCGGAACTCCCGCACAGGTAGCCCGGCCAGCACGTCCTCCGCCGCCACCCGGTCCAGCGAGGTATCGACTACGCGCCGCTGTGCCCGGCCCGATAGGTTATGCTCACATCAGTAACGTTAAGTGAATAACCGAGGGTCATGTGGCCGTTGCGGTGCCACTTACATACGTTGCGGTCACTCAGGCCTTGCTGACCGGTCCGCTCCCTCAACGTCTCGCCTTCTAAGTGCCCCGCCCTGCCCGTCCTCCTGCGCGCGTGGAACGCCGCGGTGTCCAGCAGCCGCACCCGCCTCGATCACCAGCCACACCGGATGACCCGCCGGCAGCCGCTCCCGCATATCCGGCGGCGTGCCGGGTTTGACCGGCATGGCTTGCCTGTCGGCGCGCTGGCTGGGTCATCCTGAGCCGGGTGGTTCCGGCTGGGCCTGGGCGGTGCCGGTCCCGAGCGTGAGTGCCCGGCTGAAGGCGGCCTGGGTCTCGTCGGCCAGGGTGCGGGGGTTGTTGCCGAGGCTTTTGGCGGTCTGGTAGCAGGCGATGGCGATTTGCGCGGCGAAGCGGGCGGTGGCCTCGCCGGATCCGCGGTGGATGAGGAGCTCGCTCAGCTTGTCGGCGATCTGCTGCGTCTTCACCGCGTCGCGGGCGCGCAGCTC
>Ga0302314_10005629_pt1 | contig 22781 bp, 22 predicted proteins | sample III_Palsa_N2_3_FD_200533 | JGI IMG/M metagenome (GOLD analysis project Ga0302314, IMG submission 200533) | Peat permafrost microbial communities from Stordalen Mire near Abisko, Sweden - III_Palsa_N2_3 | ecosystem: Environmental > Terrestrial > Soil > Palsa > Peat permafrost | place: Sweden... | reverse complement strand
ATCGGATTGAGCCCCAGCTCCGCCGACCATCGCAGGCGGCGTTCATGCACGCGCGGCTCGACATCGATGCGCCGCCAGCCTGCCTGCTGCGTTTCATAGTTCGGCCACGCGAGGAAGCTGACGATCGCCGGCATGTCCGGACCGATCAGCACGTCGAACACGCCGACTGCCGTGGCCCCGAGGATTTCGGCCTGCGGCAATTCTATCTCGGCAAGATACTCAGTCACGGCCGGACCACGCCCGGCCACACAATGATGGATCCGCATCTCGTGAAGCGTGTGCGCCGGTGGCAGCGGGCGAACCGAGTGACGGTTCCAGGCGGCCGACGGAGCCATGAGCCAGTTCTCGATATGCTCCACCATGGGCGAGCCGGCGTCGGTGCGCTCGCGAACCGCGGCCCAGCGAGGGTCGGCCCAGAAATTGGGGAAACAGACGTCGCGCCGATCAAGGGACTCCCAGGCGAGGATGTAGCCGAACAAAGGCATCCGCGCGCCGGCGACCGCGGTCCAGGCGCCCAGCGGCCGTGGGATGCCGAACTGGTCGAACAGGCTGGCGCCGGTGTCGTCATTCTCTCCCGCGACGGCGACCTCGTGCATGCGCGCCACCTCTTCCGCCAGGCGGCCGGAGGTGCATTCGTAGAAGCGGAATTCGAAGAACATGTTGTCGTCGGAACACCGGACCGGTTTGCGGCCAATGTCCTCGCCTCCCTTATTTTTCATGGGAACGGATCGCTCCCAGGCCGGATAATGTCAATTGAATTGACGATCACCTTCTGGTGTAGGACCCTTGGAGGTGGCGCGGTCACGTGATGAACCACGGCCTTTGGACGGGAGCTCAGGATGATCGTACTTTACGGCGGCCCGACGCCGAACGCCCGCAAGATCGGCATAGCACTATACGAAATGGCGCTGCCCTGGCGGCTGGAGCCGATCGACATACTGGCGGGCGATCAGCTGACGCCGGAGTTCCTGGCCCTCAATCCGAACAACAAGACGCCCGTGATCCTGGACGAGGATGGGCCCTCGGGGCGTCCGTTCGTGCTCTGGGAGACGGGCGCGATCCTGCTCTATCTCGCCGAAAAGACCGGACGGTTCATCCCCGCCGATCCGGCCGCGCGGGCGATCTGCTGGCAGTGGCTGATGTTCCAGGTCTCGGGCGTGGGGCCGATGTTCGGGCAGGACGCTCATTTCAGTCACTACGCCAAGGACAGGCATCCCTATGCGATCGAGCGCTACGCACGCGAAGTCGACCGTCTGCTGATGGTGCTGAACGTCCGCCTGGGCGAGGCGCAATGGCTGGCCGGAGACGAGTATACCATCGCCGACATGGCGACCCTGCCTTATCTGCGCCGGCAGTTGATCGAGAAGGCCGGACGCTACCCCCACGTCGAGCGCTGGGCGGCGGCAATGCTAGAACGGCCCGCGGTCGTCGAGGGGATGAAGGTCGGCGTCGCTCGACCCGAAGTGATCGAAGGTGGCCTCCAGGGGTTCACCGACGAATATCGCGCCATCCTGTGGGGCGATCGTCAGCACGCCCCGCGGTAGCGGGGTTGCGGGCGCCTGGCAAAATCACCCCTCCTCCCGCTCTTCCCAGCGAAAGCGCTAGGAGGTTGACACATCTCGACCAACTCCACTGAACCCTCTTCTCCCTCTGGGAGAAGTACCGGCGAAGCCGGGGATGAGGGTCCTCGGGCCGTGCTCGGTGCGTTGCTCACCGGTTCGCGCGCTGCTTCGACACCCTCACCTGTCGCTTCGCGAGTTAGTTTCTCCCAGAGGGAGAAGAAAGATCAAAGTGCACGTCCCAGTTGTGCGCATCCCTTAGCGCGAAAGCGGGGACCCAGGCTTTTTTGTTCCTTGTGGCGGCGCCGCGCTTGGAAGTTAGAAATGGTCGGGCGCTTCAACCCGCCTGACCGGCTCTCCACAAGAGATTTTACAAACAAAAAACCCTGGACCCCGCCTCTCGGCGGGGAGCGCGGAGGGGTGCGTGTTGCGTCCCGCCATCCTTGCCTCAGTCCAACCGCACCGCACCGTGCATGCGATCGCCGAACATGTTCGACCACTGTTCGGACGTCAGCTTCGCCCTTTGCTGCATATATTTGTCGGGAATGGCCTTTTCCGCCTCGCGCCCGCGGATCACCGCCGGCCGCTCGCTGATCGTGGAAAACCAGCGATGGGTGTTGGGGAACTGTTTGATGTCTATGTTCATCACCCCCGCGGCGGAGCGGCCGGGCCAGACGGCGATGTCGGCGATCGAGTATTCGTCCCCGGCGAGATATTCCGCCTCCCCCAACCGGCGCTCCAGCACGGCCAGCAGCCGCTGGAGCTCTTTCGTGTAGCGCTCGATCGCGTAGTCGTGGCGCTCGGGCGCATAGCGCAGGAAATGCGCCGCCTGGCCGCCCATCGGACCTAGTCCCGCCACCTGCCAGGTCAGCCACTGGATGGCGACGCTGCGCCGGCGCGGATCCCTTGGCAAAAGCTGACCGGTCTTCTCGGCGATATACTGCAGGATGGCGCCCGACTCGAAGACGGCGTGCGGGCCGCCGCCGAATGGAGGATCGTGATCGACGATCGCCGGAAGCCTGTGGTTCGGGTTTATCCGCCCGAACGCCGCCGTCAATTGGTGACCCTCGAAGATGTCGTAACTGATCAGGCGATACGGCAGCCCGACCTCCTCCAGCGCGATGGAGATCTTCTGCCCGTTCGGCGTGGGGGTGAAGTGGAGGTCGATCATCCGGCCTCAGCGCTTTGGCGGGCGGGCGGCGCTCAGAAAGTCGGTCGCCTTGAAGCCCTCCGGCGCGGCCACCTCGACGATCGGATCCTCGTGGTTGTCGAACTCCATGCGCAGCGCCCGGTTGATCACCGCGTGCATGTCGTAGAGGCAGGTTATGTAGGTGAATTCGAAGATCTGCTCGTCGCTCCAGAAAGTCTTGAGCTTGTCGAATACCGCCAAGGGGGTGCGGCCGCCGGCCTGGCACAGGCAGTCGGCATAGGCCAGGACCGCGCGTTCCTGCTCGTTGAACACGTCCGACACCGTCCAATACGGCACGGCGGCGATCTTCTCCTCCGATACGCCGAGGGCGCGCAGGGATTTGCAGTGCTGAGAGAAGACGAACTGGCTGGACTTGACCCAGCCGGCGCGGGTCTGACCCAGTTCGCGAAGCACCGGATCGATCTTGCGATCGGGATGGCGATAGACGGCGAAACCGTCCACCGCGTGCTGGAAGATGTCGGGCGCCAGGGCGAACACCGTCCACCAGTCCCCGGGCGTGCCGGTCGCCGTTCCGGGGGTGGCGACCGGATCGACGCCTTCGCCGAACAAGCGATCATAGTAGCGGTTGACGACCTCCGCCTCGACTTCGGAGCGGGGGACTTGGCGCAGAACGGGCATTGGATGTCTTTCGAGGGTGAGGTCAGGCGTATTTGCGGAAATCGGCCACGTGGGCCGAGTCGAAATATTCGTCGAGGCGGGTGATCCTGCCGTCTTTTACAGCGCAGATCACGCATGCGGGCAAGGTGACGGCCACGTCGTCGTGAACACGTACGCCGCGCAGTATGTGTTGCTGCATGAAGCCGCCGGGAAAGACCACGACTCGGCGATTGTCGTAGAGACGATCCCGGATGCGCTTGACCATCCCGGTGAGGACGACCCTGTTGTCTTGGGGACCCTGGATCAGCTGGTCGGTGTTGTGCCAGATTTCCGCGTCGGGAGCGTAGCAATCGACCAGGGTCTCGATGTCGCCTTTCTCGACGCTGTCAAAAAAGCGCTTCGCCAACGCTGTGATCTCTTCGGGACTGGACAAGGGCGGCTCCTGAGAATGAAGGCTGTGATCAGCCGGCGACGGACGCGTTCATGCGCCTGGCGCCGTTGGCGGCGATGAGGCTGTCGATGTCGTCGCCCTTGTAGCCAGGGTCGGCCGACTCCCCGAAGGCGGCCAGCATCTCGGCGATCTGCGGCTCGGCCAGGCGCTTCCATTCGGGATGGGTGAAGATGTAAAAGTCATCGTTTTCGATGGCCTTCACCACGCGCCGGCCGATGGCGTCTGGCGACATGCCGCCCGCCAGCACATTGTCCATCGCCGCGGAGGTCGTCGCCGCGGCGCCCTGCTCCTGGCCGCCCGGACGTAGCTCGCGCGTGGTGCGCACGATGCGGGTGGCGGACATGCCGGGGCAGAGGACCGAAATGCCCACGCCGGTGTCCTGCAGTTCGTTGCGCAGTCCCATGGCGATGCCGAGGGTGGCGAACTTCGAAGAGATGTAGGCGATCGAGATCGGGGGCGGCACGATGCCGACCATCGAGGCGGTGATCACCAGGTGCGCGGCCTCGCCCGAAGCCTTCATGTCACCGAGGAAGGTGCGGCAGGCGTAGAGATGGGCGTGGGCGTTGACCGCGTAGTTCCAGCGCCAGACGTCGGTGTCATAGACCTCGAACTTGCCGGAACCGCCGCCGACGCCGGCGTTGCTGAACAGGATACGGATGTCGCCGAACGCCTTGGCCATCTGGCCCGCCCTGGCCCACTCGGCTTCCTCGGCGACGTTCAGCCGGATCGGCAGGACCTCGCCGCCGAGCGCCCTGATCTGATCGGCCGCCTCGTCGACCCGCCCCTGGTCGATGTCGGCCAGCACCAGCCGCACGCCCTTCGCGGCCAGCGCCTTGGCGGTGGCGAGGCCGATGCCGCTACCGCCGCCGGTGATGAAGGCCGTCGTTCCGCCAAGCGTTTTCATCGGCTGTGCTCCAGACGCGTGAGGTCGGGGCGGCGCCAAACGACGCCGGCGCCGACCCCCGAACGGGAAAGGCCGCTATTCCGCGGGAACCAGGACCTTTGCCTCCGCCGCCACACCATGGCCCGTGATGAAGCCGTGGGCGCGATGGCCCTCTGCGGTCATCGGATCGTGGGCGACGTCGGAGGCGTCGAAGGTCTTGGTCCAGGCGGCGAATTCCAGGCAGACTCCGTCCGGGTCGAAAAAGTACACCGAGCGGACGAAGACCCCGGGATTGAGTTCCTCACTCGCCTGGGTGGGGGAGTCGTCGTGGTTCAGGATCCTGGAAACCTCGACGCCCTTGTCCTTGAGCCGCTGGTAGTATTCGTCGAACTTCTCGACCGGGACATTGAAGGCGATGTGGTTCATCGAACCGTGAGCCGAAACGATGGAGCCCTGGGTTGGCAGGTGGGCCGGGCTGGAAACCCCGCGAGCCGCTTGCGGCGCTTCGGGAAACCAGAAAAACGCCAGGGAATCGCCGTTGCCGATGTCGAAGAAGAAGTGCTGACCCCGGCCGCCCGGCAGGTCAATGGTCTTGGTCAGGGGCATGCCCAGGACATCGCGATAGAAGGCCACCGTGCGCGCCATGTCCTTGCAGACCAGGGCGAGGTGATTGACGCCTTTGATGTCGAATTCCGTGTTGGTTTGCGCCGTCATTTTTTGGTCTCCTCCAGGCGCACAAATGAACCCTGATCCTCGAATTTGTCAACCTAATTGACACTGCGGCGCACGAACCGATAAGCTGGGGACCATCGGGAGCAGGCCTACCAGAGCCTTGCCGGAGCCGGAGGACCGCCGTGGAGATCAAGGGAAAGACCGCCATTGTCACCGGCGCGGCCGCCGGTATTGGCGAGGCGGGCGCGATCGCCCTGGCGCGGCGCGGCGCGGCGAGGGTGATCATCGTCGACATCGACGAAGCCGGCATGGCGAGCACGGCCGACCTTGTCCGATCGCACGGCGCGACGGCCGAGACGCACAAGCTCGATCTATCCGACATTGCAGCCCTCGAGGGCTGGCTCGCCGACCGGGAAGCGGCGGGTGGCTATGATATCCTGTACAACAATGCCGGCGTCGTTTCCGGCGCGCCCGCGTTTCCCGACGCGGAGGTGGCAAGGCTCCGCTTCATTGTCGACGTCAACCTCACCGCTCCGATCGTCGCCACCCAGATCGCCGCCCAGGCCATGAGCCGGCGAGGCGGAGGCGTCATCGTCAACACGATCTCCACGGTGGCCCTCGGACGCAGCTTCAGCGACGTCCTCTACGCCACGACCAAGGGCGGCCTGATGTTCTTCACGAGGTCCTGCGCACCGCTCGAAGCGCGCTGGAATGTCCGGGTCATGGGTCTGCTGCCTGGACTGACCAACACCCCGATCCTCAAGAAAACCGGCGCCGACGGCGACTACGCGCCCTGGATGGCCCCGATCCTGGCGGGCAACGCCATGTGCTTGCCGGAGGATATCGCCGACGGGCTGATCGATCTGATCGAGGACGACGCCCTGGCCGGCGGGGATTGGCTGGCGGTGCGCCGGATCGATGGCGCGGTCGTGCGCCAATGGGGCCACGACGAGCCGCCGCCCGGCTAGAGCGGCTCTCGATCGGTCATTCCTGTTCCCGCGCCCCGGAGCGCAAGTAAGCCTCAGGCTCGCGGAGCGCGGAGAAGGTCGCGGATTTCTGTCAGGAGCGTCTCAGTAGGGGTGGGACCGGCGGGCGGCGCGGGTTCGGCGGCCCGCTCGCGTTGCAGAGCGCTGACCGCGCGGACCACCATGAAGATGACCACGGCGACGATCAGGAAGGTGATCACGGTATTGATGAACGACCCGTAGAGGATCGCCACTTCCGGCTTCTTGGCCGCTTCGTCCGCGGCCTTGAGGACGATCTTGAGCTGGGAAAAGTCGATACCGCCGGTCAGCAGGCCGATGGGCGGCATGATGACCTGATCCACCAGGCTTTTGACGATTGCGCCGAACGCCCCGCCGATGATGACGCCTACCGCGAGATCGACGACGTTGCCGCGAGCGATGAAATCCCGAAAGTCCTTGAGCATGGTCCGACATTTCCCTTCTTTGGTCCGAGGACCGATGATCTTATGACGTCCCTCGACAAACGTTGGTCGATTGCCCGGAGAATAGAGGCGGTATGGAAAAGACGCCAGCGGTGTCCACGACCCTGAGCAGTGAGGAGGCTGCGGCGCACTCGAAGATCGTCGAGGCGAGCGGCGCCCCGACTCCCGGGCAATTGGCGGCGCGGACGTTCCGCACCCGCCGCGAGGCGTGGCCGGCGCGGGTCGATCAAGGCGAAAGCCTGCGGCGGTCGTCTCCCTTCAAAGCGCACGCGGCGTGGAAGCCGGCGGCGGACCGTCCCGACCCGATCGCCTTGGTGGAAGCCTCCAACGAGGGGCGCGTGCCAGAACTGATCCCGCTCAGGTGGGCGCGCATGGCCGCCTCGCCGTTCGCGTTCATGCGCGGGTCTGCGTGCGTGATGGCCTGGGACCTCGCGAACGGCCCCTCGACCGGGGTCGACGTGGTCATCGACGGCGATGCGCACATCGGCAATTTCGGCCTGTTCGGGACGCCGCAATGCACCGTGATCATGGACCTCAACGATTTCGATGAAGTAACCGTCGGTCCGTGGGAGTGGGACCTCAAGCGGCTGACGGCCAGCGTCAACGTCGCCGCCAAACAGAACCGGATGGATCGCGCCGAGCGGCGCGCGGCGGTGATCGCCACGGTCAAGGGCTACCGCTGGAATCTGCGCCGACTCGAGAAGATGCCGATCCTCGATCTATGGGCGCAGCACACCCTGACCAATCGCCTGGACGGCAAGGATGCCGACCTGGACAAGAAGACCGCGGCGGTGTTGCATGCCGCCGAGGAGAGGGCGCGCGAGACCAACAACGCCTCGATGCTGAAAAGCGCCGCCGAACGCGACAAGAACGGCTGTTGGCGATTCAAGCAACAGCCGCCGATCCTGACGCCGGTCGACGACACCCTGCGCGAGCAGATCATCGACGGCCTGGACGCCTATCTGCCGACGCTGCCGGTGGAGCGCCAGTATATGCTGCGGCGCTATCACGCCGTCGACGTGGCGCGCCGCGTGGTCGGCGTCGGCAGCGTCGGGACCCGAGCCTATCTCGTCCTGCTGATCGGCAACGGAGAGCGCGATCCCCTGTTCCTGCAGGTCAAGGAGGCGACCGTCCCCGCCCACGCCCCGCATCTGCCGCCGCTGTCGACGGATTATCGTCACGAAGGGCGCCGCGTGGTGTTCGGCCAGCATCTGATGCAGGCGGCGGGTGATCCGCTGCTGGGCTGGACCGACATCGACGGCCGGCCGTTCTATGTCCGCCAGATGAAGAACCTGAAGGCCTCGATCGACGTCGATGGCCTGAGCGCCGATTCGTTCAACTTCTTCGCCTGGGCCTACGGCTCGCTGCTGGCCCGCGCTCACTCGCGATCCGGGGACGCGGCGGTGATCAGCGGCTATTGCGGCAAGTCCGGCCCTTTCGACAACGCCATGGCCGACTGGGCGGAGGCCTACGGCGCCCAGACCAGACGCGACCACGCCGCGCTGCTGGAGGCGATCAGGAGTGGACGAGTGAAGGCGGACACACCTTAAGAGCGAGACTGGCCGAACAGGACCAGCAGGGTTTGCACAGGATAGCGCGCCTGTCATAGGGTGATCATCTCGAAGGGGGAGCGCGATGAGTTCGGAATCGATCCTGGACGCCGCTTTCAGCGGCTTTCGGCTGGTGCGGCGGCGGCCCGGCATTCTCCCGTACTGGATCGGTGTCCAGCTGGTGTTCGGCCTGGCCTCCGGCATCTTCTTCGTCTGGTCGGCCGGAGGAGCGCTCTCCCAGTTGGCGCAAGCATCCCCTCAAGGCCGGCCCGACCCAGGCGGAACCCTCGCGGCGCTCGGCCAGATCGCACCGGCCTATCTCATGCTGATCGTCGCCTGGGCGCTGAATTATTCGGTTTACCTCGCCGCCGCCAACCGCGCGCTGTCGCGGCCCGAGGAGTCCCGCTTCGGCTACCTGAGATTCGGCGCTGACGAACTCCGCCAGCTGGGCCTGGTGGCGTGTCTCATCCTCGTCGGTGTCGGATTATACTTGGTCATGGTGCTGGCGGCGGCGGTGATCATCGGTGTGTCGACGGTCATGATGGGCCGACCGCACGGCATAAGCGCCACCGCCTCCCTCGTCTCCATTCTGGCCACCTTCGTGGCTGTACTCCTGGGACTGGCCGGCATGGTGTTTTTCTGGGTCAGGCTCTCCCTGGCGTCGCCGATCACCTTCACGACCAAACGGATCAACGTCTTTGGCTCCTGGTCGCTGACCCGGGGACGCTTCTGGCCGATTCTGGGCGTGCAAGCGCTCGTGCTGCTCTTCATCATCGGCATTTCTGTGGTCGGCTACGTGTTGATCTTCGCGATCACCGGCGTGGTCGGAGGGGGATCGGCAATGACGACCTTGTTCAAACCGAATGTCAGCTCGATCAGCGCCTACCTTTCACCGGTAAGTCTCGTCGCCAACCTTCTGCAAATGGCGCTGTCCGGGCTCATCCTGCCCGTGAGCCTTTGTCCGGCGGTGGATATCTATCGCCGGATCACGGGGCCTTCCGACCTGGCGACCGTATTCTCTTGACGACGCGGGACATGTGTTCCGCGAAAATGGGCCAGGGATAAGGAGGACGACGATGAAAACCCAGGATATCGAGTACACGGTCGCCGGTCAGCGCTACGTCGGCTATCTGGCGGTCGATGATGCGACGACGCAACCCAGGCCAGGCGTGCTGGTGGGACCGGAGGGCGGCGGTCTCGTCGACCTGACGAGGTCGATCGCGCGGCGCCTGGCCGAGGCTGGATATGCGGCCTTCGCCATGGACTACTATGGCGACGGCAAGGCCCTTTCCGACATGAGCGAGGTGATGACGCGGCTTGGGCCATGGATGGCCGATCCCACCGGCATCCGCGCCATCGCCACCGAAGCGCTGGGCGTCCTGGCCAGCCAGCCACGCACCGATCCGGCGCGCCTGGCGGCGATCGGCTATTGCTTCGGCGGCACCACGGCCCTCGAACTGGCGCGATCCGGCGCCGACCTCAAGGCCGTGGTCGGGTTCCATTCGGGACTGGCCACGGCGCGGCCGCACGACGCCAGGGCGATCCGCGCCAAGGTCCTGACCTGTATCGGCGCCGATGACCCGATCATTCCGCCCGAACAGCGGCTGGCGTTCGAAAAGGAGATGACCGAGGGCGGTGTCGACTGGCGGATGAACCTCTACGGCGGCGCCGGCCATAGCTTCACCAATCCCGGATCCGGCGCGCTCGGCCGTCCGGGGTTCGGCTATCACGAAGCGACCGATCGGCGTTCGTGGACGGCGATGATGGACGTGTTCGCCGAAGTGTTCGGCTAGTAGGGCGAGACCGCAAGCCACGGCGCCGGCGTCTCGCGCGCCAGCATCTCGTCGAAGCTGGGACGGGGCCGGATGACGGCGAAGGCGTCACCCTTGACCAGCACCTCGGGTACAAGGGCGCGGGTGTTATATTCGCTGGACATCACCGCGCCATAGGCCCCGGCGCTCATGAAGGCGACAAGGTCGCCGGCCACGAGCGGTGGCAGCGGACGCTCGCGCGTGAACGTATCGCCGGTCTCGCATACCGGCCCGACGACGTCGTAGGCGACGGGATCGCCGGGGCGCGGCGCGATCGGTCGGATGTCGTGATAGGCGTCGTACATCGCCGGCCGGACCAGATCGTTCATCGCCGCATCCAGGACCAGGAAGCGGCGGCCATTCGGGCGAGCGTTGACGTGCAGGACGCGGGCGACGAGCACGCCGGCGTTGGCGGCTATGACCCTTCCTGGCTCGAACGTCAGCCGAACGTCGAGGCCGCCCACCGCGCGGGCCGCCATCGCCGCGAAGTCCTCCGGCGTCGGCGGATCGGGCTGATTGAAATAGGGAACCCCGAGGCCCCCGCCCAGGTCGAGATGGGTCACCGTCAGGCCCTGGGCGCGCAGCCGCCTGACCAGGGCGCGCATCAGGCCGAACGCGGCTTCCATGGGGGCGAGGTCGGTGATCTGGCTGCCGATGTGGCAGGCGACTCCGGCGGCGCGCAGGGCGGGGTCCCGCGAGGCCTTGGCGTAGAGCCGCTCCGCCTCGCCGATCGACACCCCGAACTTGCTCTCCGACTTGCCCGTGGAGATCTTCGCATGGCCGCCGGCGCCGATATCGGGGTTGACGCGAATGACGATGGCGGCCCGCGCGCCGCGCGTCGCGGCGATGGCCGATACGAGATCGAGCTCCGGCTCGGACTCGACATTGATCTGGGCGACGCCGACGTCGAGGGCGAAGGCGATCTCGCCGGCCGTCTTGCCGACACCGGAAAACACCACGCGGCCGGCGGGGATGCCGGCGGCCAGCGCGCGGCGGATCTCACCCTCCGAGACCGTGTCGGCGCCGGCGCCGAGCGCGCCCAGGGTGCGCAGGACCGACAGGTTGGAATTGGCCTTGACGGCGTAGGCGACCGATGGCGCGCCCAGTTCGGGATGGGCGTTCAGGGCGCCGGCGAACACGCGATAGTGCCGCTCCATCGTGGCGGTGGAATAGACATAGACGGGCGTCCCCACCGCCTGCGCGATGTCCGCTAGCGGCACGCCCTCACACCACAGCGCGCCGTCCTGAGGCTCGAAATGGTTCATCCTGGTCCGGGATTTGGCCCAGGATTGTTCATCGGGTCGGGTAGCACGCCGGGCTGCCCGCCGCCGTTGGGCGCGGGATTGGTTCCCGGGATCGGCAGCAGACGCTGCGGCCCGGGATCGACGTTGGGGTCATACGGGACGTCCGGCAGCACCTCCGGGTCGCCATCGTCCTTTTTCTGAGCTTTCGCGGCGGCTTCCGCGGCCTTGCGCGCCTGATAGTCGGCCTTGGCCTTCGCGCCCCACAGCGGCGCCGGCTGATCGAGGGTCTCGACCTTGCCGCAGCCGCTGAGGGCGAGCGCGCCCATCAGCAGACCGATTGCCGCGACCTGACGGTTCATTGCAACATCTCCTTCCAGCGCGCGATCTGCGCGCGCACCTGGGTGGGCGCGGTCCCGCCATAGCTCGTCCGGCTTGCCACCGACGCCGCTGGGGTCAGTACAGCATAGATAGCCATCGTCACGCGCGGTTCCAGGCGTTGCAGATCGGCCAACGGCACCGCCGCCAGTTCGCAGCCGAGTTCGTCGGCGCGCTTCACCGCCGATCCGGCCACATGGTGAGCTTGGCGGAACGGCATGTCGAGCGTGCGCACCAGCCAGTCGGCGAGATCGGTCGCCGTGGCGTGCCCGGCCCCCGCCGCGGCGGCCATCGCCGCCTCGCGCGGCGTCATGTCCTCGATCATCCCGCTCATCGCCAGCACCGACAGCTCCAGGGCGTCGAAGGCGTCGAAGGTCGGGACCTTGTCCTCCTGCATGTCCTTGCCGTAGGCGAGCGGCAATCCCTTCATGGTGCCGGTCAGGCTGACCAGGGAACCCAGAACCCGCGAGGCCTTGGCGCGGACAAGTTCAGCGGCGTCGGCGTTACGCTTCTGCGGCATGATCGAAGAGCCGGTGGTGAAGGCGTCCGACAGCGCCACGAAACCGAACTGCGGTGTCGTCCACAGGACGATCTCCTCCGCCAGACGAGAAAGGTGAGTGGCGCAGATCGCCGCCGCGCTCAGGGCCTCCTGCGCGAAGTCGCGCGCCGACACGCTGTCCAGGGAATTGGCGGTCGGGCGGTCGAAACCCAGCGCCCCGGCGGTCATCTCGCGGTCGATGGGAAACGAGGTCCCGGCCAGCGCCGCCGCGCCGAGCGGGCATTCGTTCATCCGCGCCCGCGCGTCGGCGAACCGGCCCGCGTCGCGCGCGAACATCTCCACATAGGCCATCAGATGGTGGCCGAACGTCACCGGCTGCGCCGACTGCAGGTGTGTGAAGCCGGGCATCAGGGTATCGGCGTTGGCCTCGGCCTTGGCGACCAGGGCCCGCTGCAGCGCCTTCAATTGCGCGCCGGTGAGCTCGCAGGCCTCGCGCACCCACAGCCGGAAATCGAGCGCGACCTGGTCGTTGCGCGACCTGGCCGTGTGCAGGCGCCCGGCCGCCGGCCCGATCAGCTCGGCCAGCCGCGCCTCGATATTCATGTGGATGTCTTCGAAGGCCTCGCGGAAGGGGAAGGTCCCGGCGGAGATCTCGGCCTCGACCGCGGTCAGGCCATCCTGGATCGCGGCCTCGTCGGCGCCGGAGATGATCCCCGCCGCGGCGAGCATGTGCGCGTGGGCCCGCGAGCCGACGATATCCTGCGAGGCCAGGCGTTTGTCGAACCCGATCGAGACGTTGATCGCCTGCATCAGGTCGGCGGGCTTGGCGGAGAAGCGCCCGCCCCATAGAGAGTGGCCGGCCTTGTCGGAGTCATCGATCCTATGCGCCAAATCGCCAGCCTCTCACGCACGCGCCTCACCGCCCTGATCGGCGGCGTGGCGGTTCTATACGCGCTCGCCGGCTGTTCAAAGACCGGCGCCGACCTCAAGTCCACCGCCAAGGGCGACATGGCCGCCCTGACCATGACCGCCAGCCCCGCGCCCGCTCCCGACACTGTCTTCAAGGACGCGGCCGGAAAGCCGCACACCCTAGCCGAGTTCAAGGGCAAGGCGGTGCTGGTCAACCTCTGGGCCAACTGGTGCGTCCCCTGCAAGGCCGAGATCCCCAGCCTCGCCAAGCTGGCGGGCGCCCATGCCGGCAAGCCGCTGGCGATCGTGCCGATCAGCGTCGGCAAGGGCGCCGACGAGACCGCCGGCCACGCCTTCATCGACCGCAACCCGCCCCTGACCTTCTACACCGAGCCGACCTACGCCATCGCCTTCGCGCTCAAGCCGCCGGCGGAGGGCATGCCGACGACGATCCTCTATGACAGCCACGGCGTTGAACGCGCCCGCCTCGCCGGCGGGGCGGACTGGTCCGGCCCCGACGCGCGCGCCACGATCGATGCGTTGATGGCGGAGAAGTAGACTCCGCACCAATTTTCCTCTCTCCCCTTTATGGGGAGAGACAGGATGCGAAGCATCCAGAGTGGGGCTGCCGCAGCTCAGAAAGCGTGGGGTTTGCCTGCCGCGCCCCACTCTGATCGCTTCGCGATCTGTCCCTCCCCATAAAGGGGAGGGAGGAAGGCGGCGCTCGTCAGCCTGCGCCGGTCCCGACGAGCGGCTTGCGCAATTCGGCCAGGCGGTCGATCTAGGACCAGAATTCGGCGACGGTTTCCCTCACGATGTCGTCGGCCGGCTTGATCTCGTGGATCAGCACCGCACTCTCGCCGGCGCCGACCAGGGCCAGGTCCGTGCGGCCTTGGTAGAAGTTCGCCATGGCGTCGCCGGCGTAGGGCTTGCCCCGGTCGCCGGCCTCCCTCCGCGCCACCGCCTCGGCGAAGGGCGTGCGCACCGCGCGCACATTGGTGATGTCGAATCGGGTGGTCTCGATGGCGATCACCTCCTCGGTGTCGACGATCGCCTGCTTGTAGTTATCGTGCCACGGGCATTCTTCGGAGGCGATGAAGCGGGCGCCCATCCACACGCCCTCGGCGCCGAGGGCGAAGACCGCGGCCATGCCATAGCCGTCCACGATGCCGCCGCTGGCTACGATCGGGATCGAGACGCGCCTTCGCACCCGCTGCAGCAGGGCAAAGCTGTGCAGGTTGTTCGCTCCTTGGCCGTCACCGCGCCGTTGCCGTTCGTCGCCAAAATGCTATCTGTTCCGACGTCGGAAAAGGCAGACTTGGTGTGGTCCAGCCCAGGTCCTTCCCGAAACGGAAGCTCTGTCCATGCCTCGTGCATGAGTCCCACGACGAACGGAGGACGCCGCAAGCGTCCTGTGTTCGTCCGTGTGGTTCTCAATCCGACGAACCGCTCCGGTCGAATGGCGACAGAGGAGTAGCTCATGTACAACCCCGACCCAGCCGTCTTTGATGTCGTCATTGTCGGCGCCGGCCCTGTTGGCTTGTTTCTCGCCTGTGAGCTTCGCCTCAAAGGCCTCTCGGTCGTCGTGCTGGAGCAAGCCGACGACCCACGCTCGCCCTTGAAGCGGCTTCCATTCGGGATGCGCGGTCTCTCCGCGCCTACCCTCGAGGCCTTCCATCGTCGCGGCATCCTGGACGATCTCGTCGCGGCGCAGCGCGCGCATGACCCTTCCGGCGATCGCAAGGTCGCCGCCGCCCACTGGATGCAACAGCCCCGCCGCCCCGCGGGGCATTTCGCCGGCATTCAATTCTTCGAGGACAATATCGATTCCGCAAAGTGGCCCTTCCGACTGCCGTCGCCGGCCGGAACCCACATGGCGGCAGACATGGAGACCCTGGAGACCGTCCTGGCCGCGCGGGCAGAGGTATTGGGAGTGGAGATCAGGCGCAGCTTCCGCACCGACGCCGTCGTTCCGTCGGAGGATGGCGTCTGCGTCCACGCACGCTCGGAGACCTTCCACGGTCGCTGGGTGGTCGGCTGCGACGGTGGGCGTAGCGCCGTGCGAAGGACCGGCGGCTTCCCTTTCGCCGACGCCGATCCGGAGTTCACCGGCTATTCCGTCGAGGTTGAGGTGGACGACCCAGATAAGCTCAACGTTGGGCGCACCTATACGCCCGCGGGCATGTACACCTACGCGCGGCCGGGAACGATCGCGATGGTCGACTTCGACGGCGGCGCCTTCCACCGCTCGCACCCAATCACCCTCCAACACGTGCAGACGGTGTTGCGCCGCGTGTCGGGCGCGGACGTCACCCTGACCGCCTTGCGCCTGGCCACGACCTGGACGGATCGCTCTTACCAGGCGAGCGCCTATCGCAAGGGTCGCATTCTGCTGGCGGGCGACGCCGCCCACACCCATTCCCCCCTGGGCGGCCAGGGTCTCAATCTTGGGCTCGGCGATGCCATGAACCTGGGCTGGAAGCTGGCTTCGACGATCCGTGGCGATGCGCCGGCGGACCTGCTGGACAGCTATTTCAACGAGCGCCACGCGGCGGGCGCGCAGATCCTCGACTGGTCTCGCGCGCAGGTCGCGCTCATGCGGCCCAGTCCCAGTTCCCGAGCTCTCGAGGCGATCATCCGTGATCTCATCGAAACGCGCGACGGCGCAACCTACTTCGCCGAGCGCGTCTGGGGCGTGTCCCTGCGTTATGAGCTCGGCGGCGGCCATCCGCTGGTGGGTCGTAGCGCGCCGGACTTCGACCTCTCGGACGGGTCAAGACTCGGCGTCCAGATGAGGACGGGTCGAGGTCTGCTGCTCGATTTTGACGCTGGTGCGCCGCTTCGCGCGCTTGCCGGCCACTGGGGTGATCGGATCACATACATTGCGACAGACGCCGGGGACCGGCTGGGCTTGAGCGCCGTGCTCGTCCGTCCCGATGGCGTCGTCGCCTGGGCGGCCGAGGCTGGCGCCGACCTTAACGGCGCGGAGCAGGCGGCGTCGCGATGGTTCGGCGAACCAAAGCAGCGTGAGCTTGCCTGAGGTCGTTCAGCCACGCCCTCGATCTGTCCGGCAGTGAGGCTAATTGCCACCCCTCCAGACTTAGGGCCCGTGGATAATTAATCGAATCGGAATTTGCGGCCACTGCGGACGATCCTCATAGCGAGCGTCGGCGTATGGCCCGGGAATTGAAGCAGTTATTTTTCCACGGGCCCTTAGCGCCGCTGGCCGAAAGCCTGGAGAGAGCGGAAAAGGCGCAAATCCGCCCTCAGCCAAATTTGAGAGTATCTCCGGAATGCACGTCGGCGCGGCCAGCGCCGCGGCTGGTGGTTTCGTATGCTCAGGCTTGCCGGGGCCCCCCGTCTCGCGTCCTGATCCTGGGGCAAAGGTCGAAAGATCGCGCAATTCCTCGAAGGCTTGTTCGACACAGGCGCCAAGATCGGTCGATCCGCTTTCGAAGCAGGCGGCGACGGCATGGCCGAGCGCCGCCATCCCGACCTGCGCCGCGAGGCTGGCCGCCCGGTCGGGGACTCCGCGCTGGCGGAACGCCGCCGCCAGGGCCGACATGACGGCTCGGGTCTTGGTCTGCGCCCGCTCTTGCAAGGCGGGGTGGCCGGCGATGATGCGTTGGCGCGGTTCGGTGAAGGAGCGGTTCTAGATGAAAAGAGGCTCTACCGAGGGGAAGGCGGTCGGGACGGCGGCGGCGTGTCGCCCACCGAGGATTGACAAGCAAGGACTGCCGCCATGCCAGGTTCCGAGCCGACCGAAATGAAAACGCTTCGCGTGCAGCGCTATGGCGAACCCACGGAGGTGCTGCAGGTGGATGTCGTTCCCGTTCCGCCGCCACGCCCGGGGCGGATCCGTATCCGTGTCCATGCCTGCGCTTTCAATCCGGCGGATTGGGCGGTGTGTCAGGGCTTCATTCCGCTGCCACCTCCGCGCGGCATCGGTTTCGACGTTTCCGGGGCGGTTGACGCGATCGGCGAAGGCGTCGCCGGCGTGAGCATCGGTGACCTCGTCTTCGGTGTCCCGGACTATATCGGCTACCCCACGGCCGGGGCGTCGGAATTCGCCGTCCTGCAGGTCTGGTGTTCCGTTCCGAACAGTCTGAGCCTCGAGCGTGCGGCCTGTCTTCCCATGGCCGTCGAGACAGCCACCCGCAGCCTCGATCTTCTTGGTCTGTCGAGAGGCCAGACCATCATGGTCAACGGCGGAGGGACGATGACCGGTTTCGCGGCCGTCCAGATCGCCCTGCTACGTGGGGCGCGCGTCATCGCGAGCGCCGGCGAAACCTTCGCGGATCGCCTGCGTGCGCTTGGCGCGATCGTGACACCTTACGGCGAGGGGATGGTGGAGCGGGTTCGCGAAATCGCGGATGGAGCGCCCGATTTCGTTCTGCACACCGCGCGGGTCGAAGGCGCGCTGCCCGATCTCATCAAGATCGCGGACGGCGATCCCCGCCGGGTCATGAGCTTCAGCGATTTCGACGAGGATGGCCTGGGCGTCCGCACGACAGGGCGCGAGAAGGGCGTGGTGCATCGCTACGACGTGCTTGGAGACTATGCCCGGTTGGCCGCCGAAGGCAGGTTCACCATCCCGATCGCCCGCACCTCCACGTGGGACGATTGGCGAGACGCCGTCGAAATCAGCATGGCCGGGCGCGCGCACGGCAAGCTCGTGCTGGTGGTGGACGGGGACCCGGCGGCAAGGCTCTAGCAGGCCTTCTCTCTCGCCTGGAATTACTCATTCGGCGGATGGTTTGGCGACCGGCGCGTATTTGGCCGCCAGCCTAACCCCCCAGCGCCTTGTACACCGCCACCACATCGGTGTTCGCCGCCGTTTGCGCCACGGTCAGGGCGTCTTCCGCCTCCAGCCGCGTGCGGTCGGCGTCGAGGACGCGCAGGAAGTCGATGTCGCCCTCCTTGAAGCGGGCACGGGCCAGGGAGGCGCCCTTGCGGGCGGCGTCGACCTGTTCGGCGAGGCGCGCCACCTCCTCCTGCCGCTCCTTGTAGGTGGTGACGGCGTCCTGCAGGTCCTCGATCGCGGTGAGCGCGGTCTCTTCGTAGGCGGCCAGGCTCTCCGCGCCCTTCGCCTTCTGCGCCCGAAGGCGCGCCAAATTGCTGCCGATGTCGAAGGCGGGCCAGGACACCGCGGGGCTGACCGCCCAGGCATTGCCGCTCGGCCGGAAAAGCCCGCCCACATCGCCGGAGAGAAATCCCACGAAGCCGGTGACGTTCACCTTTGGAAACAGGTCCGCCACGGCGGCGCCGGTCCGGGCGGTCTCGGCCGCCACCCGCCGCTCGGCGGCGCGCACGTCCGGCCTGTTGCGCAGCAGGGCGGTCACGTCGCCGACCGCCAGGACCGTCGCATGGCCGGGCTGTACGGCGGGGGTCGTGCTCAGCTCTGCATCCAGGGTCCCCGGCCGTTGGCCCGTGAGCACGGCGAGGCGCTGGCCGGCGCGCTTCTCTTCGGCGCGAAGGGGTGGAATGAGCGCCTGCGTGGCCGACAGGCGCGCCTGGGCGCTCTGCACGTCCACCGGATCCTCATAGCCGATGCCGTTGCGGATCTTGGTCAGGCGCAGAGTCTCTTGCTGGGTCTGCGCATTGGCCTCCGCCACCACCCGCCGCGCCTGGGCCCCGCGCAGCTCGAGATAGTAGCGGGCGACCTCGGCGCCGATGGAGATCCGCATCGCCTCCAGATCCTCGATCGAGGCGTCGCGGTCGGCCCGGGCGCCCTCCACCTGGTGGCGGACGCGGCCCCAGAGGTCTAGCTCCCACGTGGCGTCGAAACCCAGGCTCGCCTGCTCGAGGCGGAGCGGCGTCGCGGTGAAGGGCGGCTCCTGCTCGCGGCCGCGTAAGTAGGACCCGTCGGCAGTCACGTGCGGAAAGAGATCAAGCTTGCCGCCGCTGAACATAGCGCGCGCCTGGTCGAGGCGAGCCACGGCCTGGGCGATGTCGAGGTTGGCCGCCAGCGCCTTTTCAACGAGGGTGTCGAGTTCGGGATCGCCGAACTGACGCCACCATGTCGGCTCCGGCGGCTGGGACGAGACGATGGCCGGGGTCGCGTCGCTGATGACGACCGGCGCTTCGACCGGCGCGTGATAGGTCGGGCCGACGGCGCAGGCGGCCAGAGTCAGGGCCGACGCCGCGGCGCCGAGGAGGCGGAGTGTCTTCATGGATCGGATCCTCATTCGGCCGGCATGGCGTGAGGCGCGCGCGCGCCGTCAACCGGGTCCCGCGAGAAGCGGCCGTGCGTCATCCGGCCGCCGGTGAGACGGCGGACGGTCCAGTAGAAGACGGGGGTGAGGGCGAGGCCGAACAGGGTCACGCCCAGCATGCCGGCGAACACCGCCACCCCGATGGCGCGGCGCATCTCCGAGCCCGCGCCGGTCGACACCGCCAGGGGGAACACGCCCATGACGAAAGCGAGCGAGGTCATCAGGATCGGCCGCAAGCGCAGCCGGCAGGCCTCGAGGATCGCCTCCAGCAGGGGCGCGCCCTCCGCCTCCTTCTCGCGGGCGAACTCCACGATCAGGATGGCGTTCTTGCACGCCAGGCCCACCAGGACCATCAGGCCGATCTGGGTGAAGACGTTGTTGTCGCCACGGCTGAGCCAGACGCCGGCCAGCGCGCAGAGCAGGCACATCGGCACGATCAGGATGACCACCAGCGGAAGGGTCCAGCTTTCGTACTGGGCGACCAGGACGAGGAAGGCGAGGAGCACGCAGATCGGGAAGATGTAGACAGCGGTGTTTCCGGCCAGGATCTGCTGATAGGTCAGGTCGGTCCACTCATAGCTCATGCCCCGCGGCAGGGTCCTGGCCACGATCTCCTCGATCGCCTTCTGCGCCTGCCCGCTGGAGAAGCCGGGCGCCGCGCCGCCGTTGATCTCGGCCGTGAGGAAGGCGTTGTAGTGCTGGGTGCGTTCGGGCCCCGTGGTCTGATGGGTGGTGACGAACGATCCCAGCGGGATCATCTGGCCCGACGCATTGCGGGTCTGCAGGCGGCCGATATCCTCCGGCTGCAGGCGGAAGCGCTGATCGCCCTGGACGTACACCTGATAGGTCCGTAAGAGGGGCAAAACTCCGGGCGGCTGGATAGATTTTTCCCTGTACGCGGGATTCGGATTCTGATTCACCCTTCGGATGGGTGAGCCGCAAGACATCGACGATCTTTCGAAGGCGGAACTTCTGGCGACGGTGGTCTCGCTGCTGTCCGAAGTGGCGGAACTTCAGCAACTCGTAAGGGCGCAGAGCGATGAGATCGCCCGCCTGAAGGACTTGAACCAGCGTCCCAGGATCAAGCCGGACAAGCCAAGCGGGATGGAGCCGGGGACGTCGGGCAAGTCGAAGCGTGGCGGCCATGGCTTGGGCGGACGGCTGGGACGTGGGCCCAAGAGGACGCCCCGCGTGGCGGTGGAGGACGAGGTTCTCTCGCCACCGGTTCCGCCGGGAGCCCGCTTCAAGGGATATCAGGACTACATTGTTCAAGACTTGGTGATCCGTCCGCGGGTGACCCGCTATCGGCGAGCGCGCTGGGTGACCGCGGAGGGCGAGACCATCATCGCGCCCTTGCCGCCGGGGGTGGATGGTCACTTCGGGCCCGAGCTGCGCCGTTTCGTGCTGATGCAATACCATCAGGGCCAGGTGACGGTTCCCAGGCTGGTCGTCCTCTTGAAGGGCATGGGGATCGACATCTCCAAGCGCCAGGTGCTGCGGCTGCTCACCGAGGGCAAGGAAGGCTTTCTGGCGGAGGCGCGGGACGTCCTCAGGTCCGGTCTGGCCTGCGCGCCCTGGGTGAACGTCGACGACACCGGCGCGCGCCATAAGGGCAAGAACGGTTACTGCACCGTCATCGGCAACGAGGACTTCGCCTGGTTCGGAACAACGTTCTCCAAGAGCCGTCACAACTTCCTCGATCTCCTGCGCGCCGGGCACAGCGACTATGTGATCAGTCAGGAGGCCCTCGACTACATGCGGGGCCGCAACCTCAGCGCGTCGGTCATCAAGCTTCTGGCCGACCATCCCGACCAGAGCTTCGCCGACATCGAAGCGTGGACGGCCCATCTCGAACGATTGGGGATCGCGGCCCTCGACGTCCAGCCCAACCCCGTGCTGATCGCCACCGAGGGCGCCCTCTGGGGCAGCGTCAAGGCGCATGGCTTTGTCCACGACACGGTCATCCTGAGCGACGACGCCGGCCAGTTCAATGTCGGCCGCCACGCCCTGTGCTGGATCCACAGCGAGCGCCTGGTCTACAAGCTCGACACCTTCACCGAGGCCCACCGGGCCGCGCAAGCGCAGGCCCGCGAATTGATCTGGGAGCTGTACGCCGACCTGAAAGACTACCGCCAAGCCCCCTCGGCCGATCTCAAGGCCGCCTTGAGCCAGAGATTCGACGTGATCTTCAAGTCCAGGAGCACCTTCGCCCCGCTCAATCGTCTTCTCGAGAGGCTCTACCGCAACAAGGCCGAGCTCCTCAGGGTCCTCGACTATCCCGCCACCCCTCTCCACACCAACGGCGCCGAAAACGACATCCGATGCCAGGTCACCAAGCGAAAGGTCAGCGGCGGGACCCGCAGCGACGTCGGTCGCGACTGCCGCAACGCCTTCCTCGGCATCGCCAAAACATGCTCGAAACTCGGCATCGACTTCTGGGAATATCTAGGCGCCAGACTTCGCGTTAACGACACCCCCGACATCCCCAACCTGGCCGACATCGTCTCAGCACGCTACGCCGCCGCCTGACCGCCCGGAGTTTTGCCCCTCTTACGACGCGAGACTCTAAGAGATTGAGTTTACTGGTCTAATCGGAGAGATACCCCTCATCCGGCCCTTCGGGCCACCTTCTCCCGCAAGGGGAGAAGGAACACCTCGGCCGGCGTTTTCGATTTGAGTTGCTTGGCCGAAGAGATTTGTGCTCATGCTCGCGACGGCAGGATAAGTATACCTAAGGCTTGGCCAAGAGCGCGTCCAAGGCCGCCGACGCCTGGCGGTAGCCGCTTTCCGCGTCCGGTGTCGGCGCGCCGTCCGCGCCGTCGACGGCCTGGGCGAGTCCATCGAGTCGCCCGGCGACGGCGGCGAGCGCGTCCGATTTCGCCTTGGTGAGAGCGGTGTGGGCGCGGATGCGATCGGCCTCGATGCGGCGGGCGAGCTCGAACGCACGCTGATAGTCCTCGGGCTTGGCCGTCACCTGCGGATCGGGAAGCACCGTCAACAGTTGCCGCCACGTCTGGCCATCCACGGTCAGCGCGACCGTATAGCGCCCCGGCGGCGCCCAGACACCCGACACGGGCCGTTCGCTTTCGATGCCGGGCGGCGGCGGATAGTGGAAGTCCCACACGAAGCGGTGCAGTCCGGCGGTGGCCGGCGGCGGGTCGGGTCTGTCGATCCATTCAGGAGCGGTCTCGATCTTGCCGAGGTCGAGCGCCGGCAACGTATCGGCGCTGCTGAACTTGCGAACGACCTCGCCCGTCTGATCAAGGATGGCGATCTCGACCGGTCCGCTTGGCGATCCGGCGAGGCGGTAGTCGATATAGGCTCCGTTGGGCGGATTGGGCGCGCGCGGCTCGTCCATG
>Ga0302314_10005628_pt1 | contig 22781 bp, 15 predicted proteins | sample III_Palsa_N2_3_FD_200533 | JGI IMG/M metagenome (GOLD analysis project Ga0302314, IMG submission 200533) | Peat permafrost microbial communities from Stordalen Mire near Abisko, Sweden - III_Palsa_N2_3 | ecosystem: Environmental > Terrestrial > Soil > Palsa > Peat permafrost | place: Sweden... | reverse complement strand
GCACCAGCCGGGCGAGGATGGGGAGGAAAATCAGCTGCCCGGTGGCGGTGGCGGCGGTGAGCACCCCCATCACCAGCCCCCGGCGCTCGTGAAACCAGCGGTTCACCACCGTGGCCCCGAGGACGGTGGCGGTGGTGCCGGTGCCGAGGCCCACCAGCACCCCCCAGCAGAGGATGAGCTGCCAGGGGTGCTTCATCTGCGTGGTGAGGGCCACCCCGAGGCAGATGATGCTCAGGGACACCACCACCACCCGGCGGATGCCGAAGCGCTCCATGAGGGCCGCGGCGAAGGGCCCCATCAGCCCGTAGAGGAGGAGGTTGATGGAGATGGCCGCGGAGATGGTGGCCCGCGACCAGCCAAAGGCCTCCTCCAGGGGGACGATGAGGATGCTCGGCGTGGCCCGCACCCCGGCGGCGCAGAGAAGCGTGAGAAACGTCGTCGCGGCGACAATCCAGCCGTAGTGCAGCGGGGCCCGGGTGCGCTTGCTCATTCTGGCCAAGGCATAACCTCCGAGGGGGGCGCTGCAAAGCCTAAGGCTGCAAGTCCCGCCACAGGACGAGGGCGTCCACCGGCCCCAGCTGCCGATGCCGGAAGGCCCGGGGCAGCGTTGCCAGCACACGGAAGCCGAGGCGCTCCCAGAGGCGGACGGCAGCGGTGTTGGTGCTCACGACGAAGTTGAACTGGAGGGCTGCGTAGCCGAGCGCGCGGGCGCGTTCGAGCGAGTGGGTGCCGAGAAGGAGGCCCAGGCCCTGGCCGCGGGACTCGGTGTGGACACCGTAGGAGGCGGTGGCGACGTGCGCGCCCCGGCCGGGCTGGTTGGGGCGGACGGTGTAGGCGCCCATCACCTGGCCCTCCGACTCGGCCACCCACTGCTCGCCTCCGCGCCCAAACCAGTCGCGCAGAAAGGCCGCCTCGCCCATCGTCTCGTCCGGCGCGTACGTTGTCCCCTCGCGCAGGATGTCCGAGAAGATGCGCCAGACGGCATCCGAGTCCTGGGACGTCGAAGGACGCAGGGTGACGGCCATGCCTCCTCCTAGGGTGCCAAGGGCTTGGCTCCGGACCGGGCGAGCGCCACCACCGCCTGACAGCGAGCGCAGGCCTGCCCGTGGGCGTCGACAATTTGCGCGCTGACGAAGAGGGTGCGCTGGCCCTGGCTGTCGATGCGGGCCTCGGCCCGGAGCGAGTCCCCCAGCACCGGCCGCTCGAAGCTCATCGACAGCTGCACGGTGGCGCTGCGCCGGCCCACCTCGACGAGGAGGGCGGTGCAGCCAGTCACCAGGTCGAAGACGGCCGCCAGGACGCCGCCATTCACCGCCGACGTCCCGAGCCCGCCCCGATGCTCAGGACGGACTTCCGGAATCTCCGCCGCCACCAAGTCCGTGGTGGGAAAGGACAGGCGGATGCCGGCATGGGCCAGCGGGGCGCTGCTGTTGAGAAACTCGGCCGCCCGGGCGAGGTCCTCGAGGCTGGGGGTGCGGGCGCTCATCGTCCCTGACACTCTACCCTCGGGTTGCGCTGCCACGCCCGATGTGCACATGACAGCCGGCGCCCGTGACGTCCCCAGTTTCCTCACCCGCCGAGCTTCTGGAGGACCTCAACCCTCCCCAAAGAGAGGCGGTGCTCGCACCCGAGGGCCCCCTCCTGGTGCTGGCCGGCGCCGGCTCGGGAAAGACGCGCGTCATCACCCGCCGCGTGGCCCACCTCGTCCTGGCCCGACGCGTCCAGCCCTGGCGCATTCTCGCCGTCACCTTCACCAACAAGGCCGCCCGGGAGATGCGCGAGCGACTCTTCGGCATGCTGGGCCCCTGGGCGGCGGACCTCAGCGTCTCCACCTTCCACGCCTCGGCAGCGGCCATCCTCCGCCGGGAAGCGGAGAAGGTTGGCCTGACGCGCTCCTTCGTCATCTACGACGACTCGGACCAGCTGTCGGTGGTGAAGCGGGCCATGCGCGAGGAGCGCATCGACCCGGTGATCAACCCCCGGGAGGTGCTTCACCGCATCGACGTGGAGAAGAATGCCGGCCGGCTTCCCTCGGTGGAGGGGATGGACCCGTCGGACTACCGCGGGCTCGCCGTGCAGCGGGCCTACCGCGCCTACCAGCGCCTTCTGCGCGCGGCCAATGCCGTGGACTTTGGAGACTTGCTCCTCCTCCTGGTGCAGCTCTTCCGGGAGAACGAGGAGACGCGGAGCCACTACGCCGGCCGGTTCCAGCACGTGCTGGTGGATGAGTTTCAGGACACCAACGCCGTGCAGATGGAGCTGCTCCACCAGCTCGCACCGCCGCCTTCCGCCAACCTGGTGGTGGTGGGGGACGACGACCAGTCCATCTACCGCTGGCGCGGAGCGGACGTGGGGAACATCCTCCGCTTCCCGGAGGAGTACACCGGCGCGACCATCGTCAAGCTGGAGCAGAACTACCGCAGCGACCAGATGATTCTGGACGCCGCCAACGCGGTCATCTCCAAAAACCCTCACCGGATGCCGAAGCGCCTGTGGACGGAACGCCAGCGGGGCGAGCCGCTGGCGCTCCTTGTCAACCGCGACGAGCGCGAGGAGGCCCACGAGGTGGCCAGGCGCATCCACGCTCTGGTGCGCGAGGGCACCTGCACCTACGCCGACGTGGCCGTCTTCTTCCGCGTCAATGCGCAGAGCCGGGTGCTGGAGGAGGCCCTGCGCCTGGCCCGCGTCCCCTACACCCTGGTGAGCGGCCGCAGCTTCTACGAGCGGGCGGAAGTCAAAGACGCGGCCTCCTACCTGCGCTTGATGGTGAACCCCAAGTCCGATGCCGACTTGCTCCGCGTCATCAACACCCCGGCGCGTGCCATCGGTGACACCACCGAGGAGCGGCTCGGGGCCTTCTCGGCGGACAAGGGCTACAGCCTCTTCGAGGGCCTGGCCGACGTGGAGCACATCGACACGCTGAATGCGACGGCCCAGAAGCGACTGCGCGGGTTTCGCCAGCTCCTTGACGTGCTGGTGGCCTACGGCCCCACCGCCCCCAGCGCGGCCTCGGCCGTGGAGGTGATGCTCAAGGAGACGAAGCTCGTCGAGGCGCTCCTGGCCGAGGGGTCGGTGGAGTCCGAAACCCGGGCCGAGAACCTGCGCGAGTTTCTGGGCGCCGCACAGGAGTTCGACCTCGAGCGCGCGGCGCGCCCGCCGCCCTCCGCGGACCAGCTGACGTCGGAAGTCCCTCCGCTGCAGGCCTTCCTGGAGCAAATCTCCCTGGTGGGGGAGGCCGACGGGGAGGCCCTGGAGGGCAGGGTGTCCCTCATGACGCTGCACGCGGCCAAGGGACTCGAGTTCGACGCCGTCTTCATGCCCGGCATGGAGGACGGCGTCTTCCCCCACAACCGGGCCATGGATGAATTCGGGGACCCGGAGGAGATGAGCGAGGAGCGAAGGCTCTGCTACGTCGGCTTCACCCGGGCCAGGAAGCGCCTCTTTCTCTCGCTGGCCCAGGCCCGGAGCCTCTTCGGGGAGCTCCGCTTCAACCCGCCCTCCCGCTTCCTCAGGGACGTGCCGCAGGAGCTCTTCGACTTGCAGCGCCAGCTGCCGGCGGCCGCGGCCAACGCACACAGCACGCCCTCTGCCCGGCGCCGTCCCTACGACGATGATGGCCCGCGCATCGACAGGAGCTACGCCCAGGAAGCCGAGGGCGGCTTCGACGGGGAGTCGGTGGTGGGCATCCGGGTGCGCCACGCGCAATTCGGGGAGGGCGAGGTGGTGGCCTGCGACGGCTCCGGGCCGAATGCCAAGCTGACAGTCGCCTTTCCCCGGGTGGGGTTGAAGCGCATCATCGCTCGCTTCCTGCAACCGACCTGAGGCGGAAGCCCACCACCCGGCCGTCCTGGGCCAGCACGAAAGCCGTGTCGCCGCGGACGAGCGGCGCCGTCCTTAGCGGGCTGTCCAGCCGCGCCGCCGGCGGGTTTCCAGGTGCGCCGACGTCGAGGGCCAGAAGGCGCCCCTCCCGTGCCGCGGTGGGGACGAGGAGTCGGCCCTGGAATTCCACGACGCGCGCCACCACCGGGCCGGGCACCTGCACCGTCCAGAGCGCGTCGTCATTCTTTGGCCGGAAGCCCACCAGCGTCTGGTTTTGAAGCCCCACCCACAGCCGGTCCAGGGCGGCCGCCGGAGGAGAGGCGGGCGGCGCCCCGAGGCTGCGCTGCCAGCGCACCTCGCCCGTGTCCAGGTCGAGGGCGAGGACGGTGCCGCCCACGTCCACCGTCCAGAGGAGCCCGTCGGCAACCAACAGGCCGCTGGGCTCGTGCACCGCCGTCCGCCAGCGCCGTGTCCCGTCCGCGCCGACACAGAGGACGGCCGCCGGGCCATTGAGAAACAGGCGGTTCTCCAGGGCGGCGAGGAGTCCGAGGTGCCCTGGGGCGGGGCGGACGCCCAATGGGACGCCGAGCGCGGTGCGAGAGACGAGCGCCCCGGTGCTGGCCTCCAGCGCCAGGAGCTCCCCGTCGTCGGAGAGCAGGTGCACGCGGCTAGAGAGCCCAGCGAGCGCCGTGGCCGTCCTCGGAAGCTCCGTGCGCCAGCGCCTGGTGCCGGTGGCCGCCTCGAGGCCCACGAGCTCGGTGCCGGTGGTGGCCGCCACCACCGTCTCGCCCACCACCAGCGGTGTGAGGTGCACCTCCTGGGCGAGCTCCGCGGTCCACAGGACGGCGCCTCCAGGCCCGAGACGCACCACCCGGCCGGCCTCGTTTCCGAAGACGGCGCCGGTGCCAAGCGGGGCCAGGCCGGAACGGCTCGGGGCATCACCCGAGGTGCTGAAGACGCTCTTGAGCGGCGAGCCACAGCCGACGCAGACGAGACAGAGCAACGACACCCGTCCGAGGTGACGGCTCAACCGACCTTCATGCCCTTGGGGATGACGACCACGCCCTCCGGCGTGACGTGGAAGCGGCGGCGGTCCTCCGCGGCGTCGAAGCCGATGGTGGTGCCGGCCGGAATCTCGACATTCTTGTCGATGATGGCCCTCTTCACCTTGCAGTGGCGACCCACCTGCACGTTCTCGAAGAGGATGCACTGCTCGACGGTGGAATAGGAATTCACCCGTACCCTCGGTGAAAGCACCGAGTGGTGCACATGGCCTCCGGAGATGATGCAGCCCTCGGACACCAGGCTGTCCGTGGCGTAGCCCACGCGTCCCCCGGCCTGGTCGGCGAAGACGAATTTCGCCGGCGGGTACGTCTGCGGCTGGGTGAAGAGTGGCCAGCGGAAGTTGTAGAGGTTGAAGACGGGGTCCACGTCCACGAGGCCCATGTTGGAGGCGTAGTAGCTGTCGATGTCGCCCACGTCGCGCCAGTAGCCGCGCTCCTTGGGCTCCATGCCCGGGACCTCATTCTTCGCGAAGTCATAGACGAAGACCCGCGCCCGCTGGTGCAGCTCGCCGAGGATGGATTTCCCGAAGTCGTGGGCGCTGCTTTCCTTTGCCGCGTCGCGAAGAATCTCCTGCACCAGGGTCTCGGTGGAGAAGAGGTAGTTGCCCATCGAGGCCAGGCACATCTTCGGGTTTCCGGGCATGGGCGGCGGGTGGGTGGGCTTCTCCAGAAAGCCGCGCATCTCCCCGTCCGGCCCGACGTCGATGATGCCGAAGGCGCCTCCCTCCTCGATGGGGACGGGGATGGCGGCCACCGTGCAGTCCGCCTTGTGCTCGAGGTGAAAGTCGAGCATCTGCCGGACGTCCATCCGGTAGACGTGGTCCGCCCCGAAGACGAAAATCTGGTCCACGTCCTCGTCGGAGATGAGGTTGAGGTTCTGGTAGATGGCGTCGGCGCTGCCCTTGTACCAGTCCAGTCCCGTTCGCATCTGCGCCGGGACGGCCTCCACGTAGTGGCCGAGGAAGGCCGTCATGCGCCACGTGCGAGAGAGGTGCTTGTTGAGGGAGTCCGACTTGTACTGCGTCAGCACCTTCACCTTGTAGACGCCGGAGTTGGCGAAATTGGACAGGACGAAGTCGATGATGCGGTAGCGGCCGCCGAAGGGCACCGCCGGCTTGGCGCGCTCGCGCGTCAGCGGCTCGAGCCGGGTGCCGGCCCCGCCGGCGAGAATCATCGCGAGCGTCTTGGCCATGCCAGGGCTCGTATCTACGCACGACTTGCAGGAGGCGTCCAAAGGCGCCTCCGCCCAGGTGCGTCAGGCTCCGGGCCAGCATTCCTGTGACGCCCTCGTGACGGGCGGCGTACACTCCCTGCCCGCAAGATGGTTTCCGACGCGCCGCGCTCGCCCAGCCGTCGTTCGCTTCTGAAGCGAGGGCTCTTCGGCGGCGCGCTCCTCGTCGTCGGTGGCACAGGCTTCCTCGCCCTGCGTGGCGGCAGGCGCGCCAGCCTCCCCTTCGATGGGCTGCACGTCTTCTCCGAGGAGGAGTACGCCGTCCTCGAGGCGCTTGCCCCGAGGCTGGTGGGAAACCGCCCCGGGTGGCCCAGCGTGCAGCAGGTGGGCGTGGCCCAGGCCGTGGACCGGATTGTCGAGCGGACCGAGCCCTCGGTGCAGGCCGAGCTCAAGCAGCTGCTCGGACTCTTCGACAACGCGCTGGCCGGCTTTCTCTTCGGCGGCCGGACGGTGCCCTTCACCGCGCTGGACGCGGCGGCGCAGGACCGCGTGCTGGAGGACTGGCGGGACAGCCGGCTGGCCATTCGCCGCACCGGGTACAACGCGCTGCGGACGCTGGTGCTGGCCGGGTACTACCAGTCGCCCCTCACCTGGGGGCCTCTCGGCTACCCCGGGCCGGAGAGCAGCTTCTACCAGCCTGGGGCTAAGGCCTGGACGGGCGGGCCCATGCCGCGGCCGGACGGCAACGGCGTCTTTCACCCCGTGGCCAGGCCGTGAGCGGCTACATCTTCACCGGCAAGGACGTCCCCAGGGACACCGAGGTGGGCGCGGACGTCTGCATCGTCGGCTCGGGCGCCGGGGGCGCGGTGCTGGCCGAGCAGCTGGTGTCCCGCGGGCTGCGGGTGGTGGTGCTGGAGGAGGGCGGCTACCACACGCGTGGCGAGTTCAACATGCGCGAGGACTGGGCCTACCCGGCGCTGTACCAGGAGATGGCCAACCGCTCGACCGACGACCAGTCGGTGCTCATGCTTCAGGGCCGCAGCGTGGGAGGCGGCACCACCGTCAACTGGTGCACCTCCTTCAGGACGCCCAAGCCGGTGCTCGAGCGGTGGGCACAGGACTTCGGAGTGGAGGGCCTCAGCGAGGCGGCGCTCTCGCCGCACTTCGACGCCATCGAGGAGCGGCTGCACATCAAGGAGTGGCCGCTCGAGGCGATGAATCGCAACAACCGCGTCCTGTGGGACGGGTGCGGGAAGCTCGGGTTTGGTCGCGGGCTCGTGCGGCGCAACGTCAACAACTGCGCGGACCTCGGCAAGTGCGGGCTCGGCTGCCCCATCGACGCCAAGCAGTCCATGGCGGTGACGCTCATCCCCGACGCGGTGGAGCGCGGCCTGAATGTCTACGCCAACGCCTCGGTGCGCCGCATCCTCGTCGATGGCCGGAAAGTCCGCGGTGTCGAGGCGGCCATCCTCGACGCGACGCGGGACGTCCCCACCGGGGCGACGTTGACGGTGCGGGCCAAGGCGGTGGCGGTGTGCGGGGGCGCCATCAACTCGCCGGCTCTCCTCCTGCGCTCGGGCCTCACCGGCCAGGGCAACGTCGGCCAGCGCCTCTTCCTCCACCCGGTGGCCATCATGGCCGCTCACCTGGAAGAGCCGGTGGAGGCCTGGTCCGGAGCTCCCCAGTCCGCCTACTCGCGGCACTTCATCGACCGCGGTCCGGAGCGGATGGGCTACTTCCTCGAGGCGGCGCCCCTCTACCCGATGCTGGCGGCCACCGTCCTTCCCGGCTTCGGCGCCGCCCACCAGACCACCATGGAGAAGCTGCCGCACACCCAAGTCTGCATCGGCCTGGCGGTGGATGGCTTTCTCCCGGGAGACGTCGGTGGGACGGTGCGCCTCGCAAACCCGAAGGAACGCCGGGTGCACATCGACTACCCGTTGAGGCCATGGCTGTGGGAGGCGCTCAGGGACGCCTCGGAGAAGATGGCCCGCATCCAGTTCGCCGGTGGCGCCAGCGAGGTGCTTTCCCTGCACGCCACGCCGGTGCGCCTTCGCCCCAAGGACGACGTCGAGCGCCTTCTCCGGGCTGCTCCCTGGGAGGCCGGGCGGGTGCGGGTGGCCACGGCCCACCAGATGGGGGGCTGCTGCATGGGACGGGACCCCAAGACGTCCGTCGTGGACAGCTCCCTGCGCTACCACGGCCTGGACAACCTCTTCGTCGTCGACGGTTCCGTGCTGCCGACGTCTTTGGGCGTCAACCCCCAGGAAACCATCTTCGGGATTGCCCGGCTGCGCTCGGCGGCGGTGGCCGCCTCCGTCGCCTGAAACGACGGGAGCGGGCCAGCCAGCGCCCGCTCCAGCAACTTCCCCTCGCTTTTCGTGAAACGGACCCCGGACCGGCGCGCTTTCCCCTGGGGAGGGGTTCGGCCGCCCCAGAAAAGGGCACCCCCCAAAAAATTCCGGCCCGGGGTCCAACCCTTGCCCTACTTGGCGCTCGGCTCCCAACCCTCCGTCCACACCGGGTCGCGCCCGAAGGCGGAGGGCTTCTCGGTGTGGACCGCGTCGTGCCCGGACTTCAGGAAGGCAGCCACCGCGCGGGCATACAACTCGCTGCGGGACATCCCCAGGGCCGTCGCGGCCCGATGCGCCTCGGCTGCCAGCGCATCGGGGATTCGGAGCTCGAGCGTCATGACGTCCGCTTACCCGCCGGCCATCACGACCGCGACGTCCGGCCGCTCGTAGTTCTCGATGAGGACGCTGGCCACACCGAGGTAGGCGGCGATGAGGACCGCGCCCGCCACGAGAACCTCGCGCCCGCGGCTCCGACGGACGTTGGTGAAGAGGGGCGAGGCATTCTTGGTATCGGCGGCGTTCATCGGTGTTCTCCTTCGAAGCGGCCGGCGACGTGCCGGCCACGCTCCAGGAGATTGCAGCCCCGGTGCCAGGCGCTTAGTCCTGTAAAAACAGGCAGTTGAGTGGCCTTAGCAGGCGCAGCCGTAGCCGTGGATGCAACACCTACCGGGCCCCGTGTCGCGCCGGCTGCAACGGGGTGCGCCGACGACGACGTGGGTGGCGCAGGGCGTCAGTCCGCCCCGCCGGGCGGCCGGCGCTGGGCGCCCGCAAGGCGTCCCGTCCAGCGGAGGCCAACCGAAGGGTGGAGTCGGCGGCCCGCGAAGGAGGAGCGGGCGGCCCGTCTCAGTCCTTGACATGGTGACGCTTGATGAGGCGGTACAGGTGGACGCGGTCGATGTCCGCCGACTCCGCCGCCTGGGCCACCTTCCCCTTGTGCAGCTCGAGCAGCGCCTTCACGTAGGCGTGCTCGAAGGCCTCCAGCGCCCGCCGGCGGGCCTCGGGGTAGGGCACGCGCGGGTCCACGGAGACGGGGGACTCCAGAAGCCCTCCCTCCGACTCCAGGCCGGGTTCGAGGGTTTGCTGCATCACCACGCACCGCTCGAGGTGGTTCCGGAGCTCGCGCATGTTTCCCGGCCAGGCCGCGCGCTGCAGCTGGGTGAGGAAGACCGGGTCCTTCAGGGACTCCCGCACCCGTGGGTCGACGCCCAGGGCGGCGAGCATCTTCTCGGCGATGACGGGAATGTCCTCCGGGCGCTGCCTCAAGGGAGGCACGGCGATTTTCACCACCGCGAGGCGGAAGTAGAGGTCCGGCCGGAAGCGTCCGGCATTCACCTCCGCGCGGAGGTCCCGGTTGGTGGCGGCAATGAGGCGCACGTCCACCGGGACGTAGGCATTGGTGCCCAGCCGCCGGATTTCGCGTGCCTCGAGCACCCGCAGAAGCTTCGGCTGGAGCTCCGTCGGCAGCTCGCCAATCTCGTCGAGGAAGACTGTCCCACCGCGCGCCTCCTCGAAGACGCCCACCCGCCTCGTGGTGGCCCCGGTGAAGGCGCCCTTCTCGTGGCCGAAGAGCTCCGACTCGAGGAGGTTGGCCGGAATGGCGCCACAGTCCACCACCCGGAAGGGGTGGTCACGCCGGGCACTCATGCGGTGGATGGATTCGGCTCCCTGGCTCTTCCCGGTGCCGGTTTCCCCCTCCAGGAGGACGGTGACGTCCGAGGCGGCGGCGCGCTCCATGAGGGCGAAGCTGGAGCGGGCGGCGATGGAGCCGCCGACGAGGGAGCCGAAGCTCTTCTGCTCCGAGACGGCGATGCGGTTCTTCTCCCCGGAGAGCTCGAAGCGCAACGAGACGCGGCCGAGCTGCAGGAGGCTTCCGCTGCGCAGCGCTGCCTCCTTGATGGGGACGCCGTCCACCACGGTGCCATTCCGGCTCCCCAGGTCCTTCACCCAGGGGTTTCCCTTCTCGTCGACGAAGACTTCGCAGTGGAAGCGCGAGACGGTGCGCTCGTCGAGCAGCAAGTCGTTGAGAGGGTGGCTTCCGAGCTGCACCTTGTCCCTCGTGGACTCGAAGACGCGGCCCACCTCGCCCCCGTCGACGATGCGCAGGCGAAACCGTCGCACGCTCGAGCCGAGGGCGGCCGGCCCGCGGTCCAACCCCACCGTCGGCGTCCGGTTGACCGGCGAAAGGTCTGGCGGCTCGGTATCCGGCTCGCGCTCGCCGGAAGGCCCTTCGTCGCGCTCGCGCATTGGCATTCCACCCATACACTACCCCCGTGGTGTTGGCGCCGCACCCACACCCTCTCCAACCCGGGGCCTCTGGGCCGTGCCCCGGAAAGCCGAAGGGCGCGGGGCCCGGTGGTGGGGAGGCCGGCTGTGGCGCCCCTCGTCTGAAAGGCGCGTCCCCCCGGGCCTCCAGCCCGGGAGACATGCGCTCCGTCTCCCGAAGAAGATGCGTCGTCCACCGAGTCCGCCCGGCCTGCCCGCTCAAGGGGACAACACCTGCTTGGAGGCGTGTCTGGACGGGCGGCTGGACGGGGCCACCCAGACCCTCCTCGATGCTTCCACCGGGGCACCGGGACAGCCGTCCTCCGCGGAGGCCTGCCTTCAGCCGGGCGACGTCCTCCTCGGGCGCTTCACGGTCCAGCGCCTGCTGGCTCGGGGCGGGATGGGCGAGGTGTACGACGTCCAGGACGGTGCCCTCGGTGTGCGGGTGGCCCTCAAGAAGATGCGGACGTCGGTGGTGGCCCATGCCTCGGCCCTCGGGCAGTTCCGGCGTGAAGTCCTCCTCGCCCGGCGCGTCACCCACCCCAACGTCTGTCGCCTCTTCGAATTCTTCATCTCCGAGGACGACGGCCGGCCGCCGCTCGTGTTTCTCACCATGGAGCTCCTCGAGGGCCGCACCCTCGGCGAGCACCTGGCTCGCGAAGGCAAGATGGGGGATGCGGCGCTTCCCCTCGTCCGCCAGATGGTGGCCGCCCTCTCCGCTGCCCACCGCGAGGGCGTGGTGCACCGGGACTTCAAGAGCAGCAACGTCATGCTCGGGCGTGCCTCGGATGGCTCGCCCCGGGTGGTGGTGACCGACTTCGGCCTGGCCTGCGGCCTCCGCCCGGGCGAGGCCGGAGACCTCCTGCACCACCTGGGCATGGTGGGCAGCTGTCTGTACATGGCTCCCGAGCAGGTGCGGGGAGACGCCGTCTCTCCGGCCACCGACGTCTACGCCCTGGGCATCGTCCTCTACGAGATGGTGACGGGCACGCTGCCCTTCGTCGGTGGAAGCCCCGTGGAGTCGGCCTACCGAAGACTCGAGCACCCACCGGAGCCGCCGTCCGTGCGCCGGCCCGGCCTCAACCCCGCCTGGGACAGGGCCATCCTCCGCTGCCTGGAAGTCGACCCCCTCCGTCGCTTCCCCTGCGTCGAGGACGTCCTCGTTGCCCTGGGCGACGGGCCCGTCCACTTCCCGGGGCGCCGCCGAGGCTTCCTCCGGCGGGCAGTGGTGGCCGCCGGCCTCGGGCTGGCAGTGGCCGTGGGAGGCGCTGGCGCTCACCTTCTCGGAAGCTTGGACGCGACGACGCGTCCAGTCACCTCGGCGCGCTAGAGAGAGGCTGCCTTGCCCGCGGTGGCGCGCCGGGTGCAATGGCCTTGCGTGCCAGAGGCCAAAGCGCGGCACCGTTGACACGCCGGGGCCCGAAGTCGGGAGATGCGTCCCGTCCGGGTTCGGCAGCGCGCCGCACGGGAGCCCGAGGCAGGGGAGCCGTCCATGGGGCCTGTCGGTCGCGTCGAAGTGCATTTCCACAGCCGCTGCCGGTGGCTTCTCCTCGCGGGGCTTGCGCTTCTCGGCTGCGGAAAGCCCAAGCCAAGCACCGGGCTCGAGCTGCAACCCCTTCCGGCCGCGCCCTCGCTACAAGTCTCGTCCGAGGCCATTCCCGGTGCCGGTGGCGCGCTGGCTGTCGTGGCTGCGCGGCCGCGCGGTGTGGCCGGCAGCGACGTCCGGCCGACGCTGACGTTTTCCCGGCCGGTCATGGCCCTGGCCAGCGTCGAGGCGCAGTCCGCCGCTCCACCGCCGGCGCAGCTTCAACCGGCGGTGGCCGGGGAATGGCGCTGGCTCGGGTCGGCCAGCGTGGAATTCGTGCCCAAGGAGCCGCTGCCCTTCGCCACCCACTTCAGCGTCACCGTGCCCGCGGGCCTCAAGTCCGTCGACGGCTCCGCCCTGGCCGAGGCCTACAGCTTCAGCTTCGAGACGCCGTCGCCGGCGCTGCAGGCCGTGAACCCGCCGGAGAACTGGGCCTGGGTGACGCCCGAGCAGCACTTCGTCCTCACCTTCAACCAGCCGGTGGTGGAGTTGGAGAAGGCGCTCCACGTCTCGGCGGGCGTGCCGGCCACTCCCTGGCCCTTCTCCGTCGTCAAGGCGGAGCCGGTGGACACCGGCAAGGAGACACCGGACCGCCACCCTCGGCCCTTCGTCCGCAGCCGGCAGACGCGCTACGAGGTGGTGCTGGGCAAGCCGCTGCCGCAAAGCAGCCCCGTGACGTTTTCTCTCGACGCAAGCCTGCGCGGCGTCGAGGGCCCCCTCACCCTGGCGAAGGAGCAGCAGCTGTCGTTCACCAGGGCGGGGCCGATGGCCATTCACCAGGCCGTCGGCTGTGACACCGAGGCCCGTCACTGTCCCTATGGGCCACTCGTCCTGCTCACCAGCAACCCGGCCGTCGTCGCGAGCCTGAAGGAGAAGCTCACCCTCCAGCCCCCGGTGGCCCTGGACTGGGAGACGGCGGACGTCATCGCGGGCGGAGACGCCCGGGGCCCTCGCGTCGTCTTGTCCGGCCGTTTCCGTCCGGGGACGACGTACCGGGTGAATGTCGCCGCCGGCCTCCGGGACGAGTTTGGCCAGACGGCGCCGGCGGCCAGCTACGAGTTTCGCACCAGCGACCTCGAGCCAGGCTTCGACCCGGGGCCCGACGTGGCGCTCCTGGAGGCCAAGGGCGATGGGGCCTTGCCCATCGAGGTCACCAACCTGGCGAGTCTCGAGGCCCGGGTGTGGGCCCTCTCCCCGGCGGAGATGGCGCGCTTCCTCGGTGTCCGCGGCCGGCGGCCGGGCACCCCGGGCGGCACGCCCCTGCTCTCCACCCTCGACACGGCCGGGACGCCCAACCGGCTCCAGACGCGGCCTCTCAAGGTGCGGGACATGCTGTCCGGCAAGGGGACGACGCTCTTCTTCGCCGAGCTCACCGCTCCGCAACTCACCCAGGAATGGGGCCGCGTCCGCCGCGTCACCGGGCAGGTGACGGACCTCGTCGTCCACGCCAAGCTTGGCGCGACGTCGAGCGCGGTGTGGGTGACGCGGCTCTCGGACGGCACCTCGGTGGAGGGGGCGGACCTCCAGCTTCTGGACCGGCAAGGCAGTGTCCGCTGGCGCGGAAAGAGTGACGCCCAGGGCCTCAGTCGTCTTCCCGGGCTGGCCGAGCTCTTCCCCACCGTCGACGGCAAGGACGTCTGGGAGCCCCCCTTCGCGCTGGTGTCGGCCAGCCTCGGCGCGGACACCGGCATCACCCTCTCCGATTGGATGGGCGGCTTCGGGCCGTGGGCCTTCGACTTGCCCACCGAGTGGGACGGACGGACGCCGAAGAGCCTGGGCATGGTGTTTGCCGACCGCGGCATCTACCGCCCCGGGGACACCGTCTTCCTCAAGGGCCTGGCCCGCTACCGGGAGCTGGGGAAAATTCAGAGTGCGCCGAAGGGGACGGCGGTGCAGCTGCGCGTCCTCACCTCGCGCGGGAAGGAAGTCGCCAACCAGGCCCTCACCCTCGACGAGTACGGCACCTTCTCGGCCCAGGTGGCGCTGGACCGCGAAGTCCCTCTCGGGACATTCCAGGTGACGGCCACGACGACGGTCAACCACAAACCCGTCCGCTACGGCGGCTCCTTCCGCGTCGAGGAGTACCGCGCTCCGCAATTCAAGGTGGACGTCACAAGTGCCAGCCACGACATCGCCGCCGGCGACGACGTCTCGGCGCAGGTGCTGGCCCGCTACCTCTTCGGCGGCGCCATGGGTGGCTCCGACGTCCGCTGGACGGTGGCACGCTCGAGCCTCTCCTTCGAGCCCCCGGGCAACGAGGGCTTCTCCTTCGGGCAGGAGGTGGCGGCCTGGGACGAGGAGGCGCCCCCCAGCGTCGCCGACGTCTTCGCGGCCGGTGAAGGGAAGACGGACGGCCTCGGAGCGCTGGCCATCCAGGCCGGGAAGGCCGAGGCGCCCGGGGACCGCACCTACGTCTACACCGTCGAGGCGGAGGTGACGGACGTCAGCCGGCAGCGGCAGGCCAGCCGCGTCGCCCTCACCGTGCACCCGGCGGCCCTCTACGCCGGCATCCGCCCGCGCAACACCGGCTTCGCCGAGGCGGGCAAGCCCGTCACCCTGGAGGTGGTGGCCGTCACTCCGCAGGGGGCTCGCCAGCCGGCCGACGTGGACGTCTCCGTCATTCGCCGCGACTGGAAATTCATCCGGAAGAAGGGCGTCGGGGACCGCTGGGAGACAGTCACCGAGCCGGTGGAGGAAGCCGCCGGCGGTTGCAAGGTGAAGACGCAGGCCACCGCCGTCGTCTGCACCTTCGTCCCGAAGGAGGGCGGCTTCTACGTGGCCAAGGCCGTGGTGCACGACGCGCAAGGGCGCGCGCAGTCCACCTCCTCCGGACTCTACGTGCTCGGGACAGGGTGGGTGTCCTGGCAGCGCAACGACACCGACCGCATCGACCTCGTGCCGGACAAGGCGCTCTACGACGTCGGGGAGACGGCGCGCGTTCTGGTGAAGAGTCCCTTCCCGGACTGCGAGGCGCTGCTGACGGTGGAGCGCGAGGGCGTCCTCACCGCGCGAAGGGTGCGCCTCGGCGGCGCGGCGACGGCGCTCGACGTCCCACTCGGTGAGGGGGACATCCCCAACGTCTTCGTCTCGGTGGTGCTGGTGCGTGGCCGGGTGGCGCAGCCCGGCGGGACGGACCTCCGCGACGACCCGGGGCGGCCCACGGTGCGCGTGGGCTACGCGCAGCTGAAGGTGGAGCGAAAGAGCAAGCGCCTCCAGGTGGAGCTCACACCGGACGCCAAGGACAAGCGTCCCCGGGACAAGGTGCATGTCGCCATCCACGTCACCGACTGGAAGGCGCAGGGCGCGCCCGCCAGCGTGACGGTGTGGGCCGTGGACGAGGGCGTCCTGCGCCTCACCGGCTACCAGGTGCCGGACCCGATGGAGGCGGTGCACCCGCCGCGCGGCCTCAGTGTCCGGCTCGGCGAGCCACTGGTGCACCTCGTCCAGAGGAAACTCTACGGGGAGAAGGGCCTGGTGAATGGTGGAGGTGGCGGCGGCGAGGGCTCGGGCGGCGGCTTCCGGAGTGAATTCAAGACGACGGTGCTCTTCGCCCCGGCGGTGCTCACCGACGCGGAAGGGCGCGCGGAGGTGGAATTCACGCTTCCGGACAACCTCACCACCTACCGGTTGATGGCGGTGGCCATCACCCGGGGCGACAAGCTGGGAAGCGGACAGTCGCAAGTCACCGTCTCCAAGCCACTCCTCGCACTTCCGTCCCTGCCCCGGCTGTTGCGCGTGGGCGACGTGGTGGAAGCCGGGGTGGTGGTGCATGCGCCTGGCGGCAAGGTGACGGAGGCGGAGGTGAAGGCCGACGTGCAGGGCCTCGTTCTCGAGGGGCCGGCCCAGCAGAAAGTCTCCTTGCCGGACGGACGGGCGCGCGAGGTGCGCTTCCGTTTCCGGGCCGTCGCGCCGGGCGAGGCCGTCTTTCGCTTCGCCGTCAGTGGCGGCGGCGAACGCGACGGCGTCGAGCAGCGCATTCCGGTCCAGCTGCCGACGTCCCTCGAGGCGGTGGCCGTCTCCGGCGACACGAGCGACGTGCGCCGCGAGGCCCTGCTTCCCCCGGCCGGCATGCGGCCCGACGTCGGGGGGCTCGAAATTACCCTCGCCTCGACGGCACTGGGCGGCTTCGGCGAGGCGATGCGGCAGCTGGTCGACTACCCCTACGGGTGTCTCGAGCAGCTGAGCTCGCGACTCGTGCCCTTCGTCGCGCTGCGCGAGCTCAGCGGACGCTTCGGCGTGCCGTGGAAACCGGAGACGGCGACGCCCTTCTTCGGACAGGAGGCGCTCGCCGAGCAGGGCGCGACTGACCCGGACGCCCTCATCCGCCGGACGGTGAAGGCCATCGAGGCGTTGCAAAACCCGGACGGCGGCTACCGCTACTGGTCCAGCGACGGGTGCTCGGCCGAGTGGGCGTCGGCCTACGCGGTGCTGGCCCTGGGGCGTTCCGCCGAGGTGGGCTACCCGGTGGACATGGCCGCGCTCAAGCGTGGCCAGGAATTTCTGGCCCGGGTGGTGGCCTCGGGGGAGGGCGTGCGTTGCAACGCCTTCTGGGTGACGCGCCTCGACGACACCACGCGCACCTTCGCGGTGTGGGCCCTGGCGCGCACCGGAGCGCCCAAGGCCTCCTACTACGGCCAGCTCTTCGCCAAGCGCGAGCAACTGCCCCTCTTCGCCAAGGCCATGCTGGCCGACGCCATGTTTGTCGGCGGCGGCGACAAGCCCCAGGCCCGGACGCTGCTCACCGACATCATGGACCGCGCCAAGGAGTCCGCCCAGGGGCTGCACTTCGAGGAGATGAATCCGGCCACCTACGCCTCGCGCTGGTCGAGCGACGCGCGCACCACGGCGCTCGTGCTTCTCACCCTCACCGACGTCTCGCCGGAGCACCCCTACGTGGCGAAGATGGCCCACTACCTCACTTCTGTGCGAGGCAGCGACGGCCGCTACCGCACCACCCAGGAGGCGGCCTTTGCCCTCATGGCCCTCACCGAGGTGACGCGGGTGAAGGAGCGCGACACGCCGGACTTCGTGGGCCGGGTGACGCTGGACGGAAAGGAGCTCGCCTCCTCGGTCTTCAAGGGGCGCTCGCTGGACGTGCAGCGTTCCTCCGTCGCCCTGCAGAAGCTGCCGCGGACGACGCAGCCGGTGGCCATGGACTTTCGCCGGGATGGCAAGGCCGGCGTCCTCTACTACGGGGCGCTCTCGCGCTACGCGCCCCTGGACATGCCCACCACCGCCCTGGACCGCGGGATTGTGGTGCAGCGCTGGGTAGAGCCCTACGCCGGCGGCGGCCAGGTGCGGGCGGTGCAGGCCGGCGAGCTGGTGCGACTGCAAGTCCGTCTGGCCACATCCATGGAGCGAAACAACGTCGCCATCGACGTCCCCCTGCCGGCCGGGCTCGAGGCCGTGGACACGAGCCTCTCCAGCACCGCGCGCCTGCCGGCGGTGGCGGGGGCCTCGAGGAGGGCGGAAGGCGGAGAGGAGGGTGACGCGGATGACGACGAGAGCGAGGAGGGGGACGACGTCGAGTCGGCTTTCGCCTTCGGCTTCTGGTCGCCCTTCAACCACACCGAGCGCCGCGACGACCGGGTGGTGCTCTTCGCGGACCGCCTGCCGCCGGGCATCCACCTCACCTCCATCATCGCCCGGGCCACGACGCCAGGAGACTTCCTCCTCATGCCGGCCCATGCCGAGGAGATGTACGCGCCCGAAGTCTTCGGACGCTCCGACGGAAGCCACTTCACGGTGGTGGCTGGTACCCCGCTGGCGGAGAAATGAAGCCCCTCCGGCGCCAGGGTGTGCGCCTCGTGTGCCTGCTCGCGCTGACGGCGCTGGCCAGCGCCTTGGCCTTCGTCCTCACGCCGCTGCCGCCGGGCCTTCTCGACAGAAGCGCGTTTGCCTCGCTGCGGATTCTCGACCGCACGGGCGGCGTCCTGCGCGAGGTGGCCAGCCACGATGGGCGTAACCTCGCGCTCCCCACCGATGAGCCACTGCCGCCCCGGGTGGCGGAGGCCTTCATCGCCGCCGAGGACAGGCGCTTCGGCCTGCACCCGGGCGTGGACGTCCTGGCCGTGGCACGCGCCATGCGCGACAACCTCCGTGCCGGCCGGGTGGTGAGTGGCGCCTCGACGCTGACGCAGCAGCTGGCGCGGCAGCTCGTCCCGCGCGAGCGCTCCTTCATCGGAAAGGCCCAGGAGGCCCTCTGGGCCCTGCGCCTCTCGGCGCACCTGCCCAAAGAGGCCATCCTCCGCGCCTACCTGGACAGGGTGGCCCTGGGCCGGGATTTGCTCGGTGTCGAGGCGGCGGCGCACACCTACTTCGGCCGGCCAGCCCGCGCGCTCTCGCTTGGCCAGGCGGCCCTCCTGGCGGGGCTGGCCCGCGCTCCGACAAGCGGGGACCCGGCGCTGTTTCCCGAGGCGGCGCGCCGGCGGATGAAGCTTGTCCTGGCCGCCCTCGTCCGCTCCGGCGCGGTGAGCAGCGAGGAGGCGCGCGTCGCGACCGAGGCGCCGTGGGACCTCGTCCCGTCCTCACACCCCTTCGGCGCCCCGCACCTCGTCACCGACATGCTGCAGCGGCGCGCCGCCCTTGGCCTCGGCGGGGCGGCCGAGGTGGTGACCACCATCGACGCGGGCTTGCAGCGCGCCGTGGAGGAGGCACTGCGCGCCGAGCTGGCCTCGGATGGACGCATCGGCCAGGCCGCAGCCCTGGTGGTGGACAACGCCACGGGGCAGGTACTGGCCTACGCCGGCAGTGCCGACTTCCAGGACGTGGAGCACGAGGGGCAAAACGACGGCGTCCGTGCGCTGCGGCAGCCGGGCAGCGCCCTCAAGCCCTTCGTCTATGGGCTGGCGCTGTCCAGCGGCTGGACGCCGGCCAGCCTCCTCAACGACGTGGAGTGGCACCTGTCCACGCCCGGCGGGGACTACGTGCCGCGCAACTACGACAGGCACGTCCACGGCCCGGTGCGGCTGCGCGCCGCCCTGGCCAACAGCTACAACGTCCCGGCGGTGCGCGTTGCCGACGCACTTGGCGAGGAGCGCGTCCTTGGGCTTCTCCGCGCCGCGGGCTTCGACTCCCTCACCCTAGATGCGGCGCATTACGGAGTCGGCCTCGTCCTCGGCAACGGCGACGTCAGCCTCTGGGAGCTGGCGCGGGCCTACCGCGGGCTGGCGCGGGGAGGACTGCTCGGCCCGCTGGTGGCGGTGCTGTCCGCCACCGACGCCGAGGGCGTGGCCCTCAGCGTCCCCCGGGAAATGGTCCCGCGCCGGTTTCTCCCCAAGGACGCCGTGGCCCTCCTCACCGACATCCTCTCGGACGAGGTCGCGCGGGCGCCGGCCTTCGGTCTGGACAACGCCCTGCGTCTCCCCTTCCCGGTGGCGGCGAAGACGGGCACTTCCCGGGCCTACGTCGACAACTGGACGGTGGGCTTCACCGCCGAGAGGACGGTGGCGGTGTGGGCCGGCAACTTCGACGGCGTCCCCATGCACAAGGTGTCCGGCATCTCCGGCGCCGGCCCCATCTTCGCCCACGTCCTCGGGCTGGCCATGCGTGGCATCCACCCGCGGGTCCTCGTCGACAGGAGCCGCTTCGAGCACGTCCGGGTGTGCGCGCTCTCCGGCCTGCGCGCTGGCGCCCACTGTCCTTCGGCGGTGGAGGAGGTGTTTCTCCCCGGCACGGCGCCGCAGGAGGACTGCCGCATGCACCGCGAGAGCGGGGTGGGGCCTGAGCGCCGTCCGGTGCTGGACGTCGGCCCGGACTTCTACGCCTGGGCGCGCACCCAGGGCTGGCAGGGCGGGCCCTGGCCGGAGGAGGAGCGCCACGCTGGAGGCGGCGAGCTCCTCTCGCCGGAGGACGGGGACGAGTACCTCCTCGAGGCCGGCGTGCCGAATTCCGCCCAGTCCATCCCGGTGCGCGTGCGTCCGCCGCCGGGCGCGGCGCGGCTGGAGTTACGGACGGATGACGGGGAGGTGCTTCCACTCTTGCCGCCCTACACCGGGAGGCTTCCGGCCCACGCTGGCCGTCACCGGGTGGAGCTGTGGGTGCACGGTGGCGCACAGGCCATGGCCAGCGCCGAGTACCAGGTGCGCGGCGGGCGGTGAGCCTCCTTGTCCTGACAGTCGTCGGCGCGCTCCTGACGGCGACGCCCGCGGCTTCCGAGGCGACCGTCCGGGTGCGCATCCTCGAGCGGCTGCACCCGCGCCAGTTGCGCGTCGAGGGACAGGGCCAGTACGAGCTCGAGGCGCATGGCGCCTCGCTGTGGGTGAATGGGGCCACCGTGGCGCAGCCCTTTCTCCTTCCCGAGGCGAATTGGCGCCTCACGCCGCAGGGCGAAGCACGCCGCCGGTACCGGGGTGCCCTGGCTGTCCGCGCCCTTGGTGACGAGGTGGCGGTGGTGCTCGTCCTCCCCCTCGAGCGCTACGTGGCCGAGGTGGTGGCCGCGGAAACCACCCCGGGCACGCCCGAGCACGCCCTGCGTGCCCAGGCCGTGGTGGCCCGCAGCTTCGTCGTCTCGCAGGGCCCGAGGCACGCGGACGCCGACGCGTGCGACCTTGCCCACTGTCAGCTTCTCCTCGGGCGTGGCGTGCCCGAGGCGCACAGGCGGAGGGCCCGCGCCGCCGCCGAGGCCACCCGTGGCCAGGTGCTGGTGCTGCCCACGGGGGCCGTCGCCGAGACGCCCTTCCACGCCGCCTGCGGTGGCCACACCGGGGACCCGGCCGAAGTCCTCGGCAGTGCCGCCACGGGCGCCGCGGCGGTGGCGGACACGGGTTGTCCGGCCTTCCCCTGGGACGCGCGCGTGCCGCTGGAGCGCTTCCGGGCGGCGCTCGCGACGGTGCTGTCCCCGGCGAAGGAGGAGGGGGCAGCCCACGGGGCGGACGTCGAGCCCTCCGGGCTGGAGCTCATCACTGGGGAGGGCGGCTACGTCGTCCGCGTGGTGGCCACCGAGACGGGACGCAGCGCCCGCGGGGACGCGGTGGCCCGGGCCCTGGACAGGGCCATGGGCTGGGGTGCGGTCCGCAGTGGACGCTTCACCTTCCGCCAGGAGGGCGGCACCGTGCAGGTGCGCGGCGCCGGACTCGGCCACGGCCTCGGGCTGTGTCAGGCCGGAGCGGCGGCCCGCGCGGCCGGGGGCGAGACGTACGAGGCCATCCTCCGGCATTACTTTCCCCTCGCTTCGCTGCGCTGAAGGCACCCCGAGGCGTTTGCCCGGGAGGGCGCGCTCTTGAATTCGAGAGCAACAAGCGGGGCGCGGCCTTACGCCTCGGCGAGCAAGTCTCCTCCACACCAAGACAAGCGGGCGCCGCCCAAGAGGCCCGCCCGTCGCGGTACGAGGGAGAACGAGAATGCGCCTCTATGACTATGCAGCGTCGCAGAATGGCTACAAGGTCCGCCTCCTCCTGGCCCACCTGGGGCTTCCCTACGAGACGACGTGGGTGGACATTTTTGCTGGCGAGGCGCGGACGCCCGCCTTCCTCCGGATGAACGCGAGCGGCGAGGTGCCGGTGCTCGAGCCGCGGCCGGGCGTCTACATCCCCGAGTCCAACGCCATCCTCTATTACCTGGCCCAAGAAACGCCCTACTGGCCAGGCCACGCGCTCGCGCAGGCCCAGGCGCTGCGCTGGATGCTTTTCGAGCAGCACTCTCACCAGCCCAGCATCGCCACCCTGCGGCACTGGACGCTCACCGGGAAGCTTGGCCGCCACCCCGGCGTCGTCGCGCCCAAGCGCCGTCTGGGGGAGGCCGTCCTCCAGGCGATGCAAGAGCACCTCGCCGAGCACCCCTTCTTCGCCGGCGAGGCCTACTCCGTCGCGGACATCTCGCTCTACGCCTACACCCACCTGGCGCACGAGGGCGGCTTCGTGCTGGAAGGCTACCCGGCGGTGGTGGAGTGGCTGGCCCGCGTCAAGGCCCAGCCGGGCCACCTGGCGGAAGTCTTTCCCTATCCACCGAGCGCTTCTGGGTACTTGCCCGGCGAACGGACGGTGGCCTGAATGCAAGCCCTGGCAGGAGTCGACGTGGCGGCGAAGGACCTCGAGTCGGAGCGCTGCTGGCGGGCGGTCCTCGAGCGGGACCGTGCCTGGGACGGCCGCCTCGTCTATGCCGTGGAGACCACCACCGTCTATTGCCGCCCCTCGTGCGCCTCACGGCGCCCGCTGCGGAGGAATGTCCGCTTCTTTCCCTCCGCGGCCGAGGCCGAGCGCAAGGGGTACCGCGCCTGCCGGCGCTGTCGGCCACAGGAGACGCTGGCGCCGGCCGAAGCGGTGGTGGAGCGCGTCCGGGCACTCCTGTCGCAAGGCGCCGACTCCCCGCCGACGCTGAGCGAGCTGGCCCGGGCAGTGTCCTTGAGCCCGAGCCACCTCCAGCGCCTCTTCAAGCGTCACACCGGCCTCTCGCCCAAGGCCTACGTCGATGCCCGGAGATTCCAGAAGCTGAAGGTGGCGCTGCGCACGGAAGCCGGGGTGAGCACCGCCATCTACGCCGCGGGCTACCAGGCGCCAAGCCGCGCCTACGAGAAGACGCGTGAACGG
>Ga0302314_10005626_pt1 | contig 22782 bp, 13 predicted proteins | sample III_Palsa_N2_3_FD_200533 | JGI IMG/M metagenome (GOLD analysis project Ga0302314, IMG submission 200533) | Peat permafrost microbial communities from Stordalen Mire near Abisko, Sweden - III_Palsa_N2_3 | ecosystem: Environmental > Terrestrial > Soil > Palsa > Peat permafrost | place: Sweden... | reverse complement strand
CGCTGACCAACCAGTCGCGCGGCAACGGTCCGGACTTCGGCCGCGAGGCCGTCGAGACCCTGATGAAGCTGATGGAGGACCACCGCAACGAGCTGGTGGTGATCGCGGCGGGCTACTCGGAGCACATGGAGCAGTTCCTGTCCGCCAACCCCGGTATGGCCTCCCGCTTCTCCCGCACCATCGAGTTCCCGAACTACAGCGTGGACGAGCTCGTCACCATCGTGCGCGGCCTGTGCGCGGCCCACCAGTACGACCTGCCGGAAGCGACTGTCGGCGCGGTGACCGACTACTTCGAGCAGGTGCCCAAGGGAGCGACCTTCGGTAACGGCCGCGTGGCGCGCAAGGTCTTCGAGGCCATGGTGAACAACCAGGCCTCGCGGCTGGCCGAGGACATCGACGCGGCCGACGACGATCTGAGCCGGTTCGCCCCGCAGGACGTGGTGGTCGCCGAGGTGACCTCTCAGGGCGGCTCGGCGCAGGCCGCGACCGGCGGCAAACCGGCCGCGAAGGCCGGGACGAGGCGGCTGACCTCGCTGATCGGGCTCGACCCGGTGCGCGAGTCGCTGAAGGTGCGGCTGACCGGGCTGGCCAGGCTCAAGCGCGAGCAGCAGCCGACCACGGGTCTGGCGAACCTCGTGTTCGAGGGCCGGGAGGGCGCCGGCCGCAGCGCGGTCGCCGAGATCTACGCGCAGTGCCTCGCCGAGGAGGACCTGATCGTTTCGGGGTCCGTGCGCAGGGCCAGGCTGGCCGATTTCCCGGCGCTCGAACCGAAGCAGGCCCAGGTCTTCGCCGGGCACCTGTTCGAGCAGAGTGCCGGCGGAGTGCTGCTGCTGCGGATGGACGAGGAGTTCTTCCGGCGCTCGCCGGAGCAGCGCGCGGCCGTGCTCGGGGCGCTGCGCCCGGCGGTGACCGGGAATCAGTCCACGGTGCTGTTGCTGACCGGCGAGGCGAACCGGGTGGCGCAGGTCCTGCGCGAGCGCCCGGACGTGGCCGGCTGCTTCGCCGATTCGCTCTCCTTCCCCGACTACGACGCCTCGCGGCTGGCGATGCTGGCCGGACGCTACCTGGCCGCGCGCGGCTTCCAGGTCGGGGATGAGACGCTGCGCGCGATCGCGCAGCACTTCAAGGCCGCCCCGCCGCGCTTCGGCGCCAGGGACGCGCACCGCTATGCCCAGGGCCTCGCGGCCGCTGCCCGTTCCACGGCGATCGGTCCCGCGGACCTCGCCCGGCCCGCCCCCGCGGCGGCCGAGGCGGCGGGCGCGCAGCAGCAGCCCGCTGAGCTGGTGGCGCAGTGATGGATCCGAGCCGATTTCCGCAGTGATCTGATGCGGGCCGTTGGGGCAGCGATGCGTGTCGCGACGGGCAGCCAAGACCCCGCATACGGGCACCGGAGCCGGATCGCGGACACGATAGAACCGAGGGCGTATCGCGCCTGATGCACCCGGTAGCTACTAGATAAGGAGGATCCGATATGAGCCAAGGTCCCCAGACGCCTGGGTACGTCGCCACAGACATCATGGGCATGTCCGCCGCCCAGAACGCCATGCAGGAGATCTACGGCGATCTGAACGGTGCGGTCACGATGCTGGGCGACCAGCAGTCGAACCTCGCGGCCGCCTGGTCCGGTGAGGCCTCGAACGCGTTCGGCCAGGCGCTGAACCAGTTCATCGACGACTTCCAGAAGATCAACGGCGCTCTCATCGGCATGATGAACTCGTTGCACGCGAACACGGGCATCTATGTGAACGCGTCCGACAGTTCGACCCAGATAGCGCAGGCGTTCACCAACAACACGTCCGGCATGATCACCCCGGCGAGCCTGGGCGGTGCCGTCCAGGCCTCCGGACTGTCCGGGTTCTGATCCAGCACACGACCACCACCGAGAGGAGATGCTGAAATGACCACGTACACCGTCCAGATGGGCAACGTCCAGGCCGTCGCCGAGGAGATGAACACGCTCGGCAGCCGGGTCCAGGCGATGATCGAGCAGCTGACCGCGGACTGCAACGCGAGCCTGCAGGAGTGGAGCAGCACCGCGCGGGACGCCTACACGCAGTACGCCAACACGTGGACCCAGGCGGCCAATGACCTGCCCGTGCAGGCTCAGAACGCGCAGCAGGCGCTGAGCCAGATCACCGACGCCTACGCGAACGCCGAGTACCAGGGGCTCGGACTCTGGGGGCAGTAGGCCGTGGCTGACTTCGCCGACCTCAACATCCAGCAAACTCCCAACGGCTACAGCATCAACGGCGTCGACTACAACTACCAGCAGTGGGGCACCGTCAACTCGGGTTACAACGCGACGAACCTGAACGTCAACGCGATCCCGGGTCAGAACCAGAATACGTGGGCGGATCCGAACAGCGGTGCCCCGAACTTCAACGGCAACGTCACCGTGGACACCGCGTCACTGTCCGCGTTCGGCAGCTGGGTTGCCAACGAGCTGACCCATCCGTTGCAGCAGCTCAAGCCGAAGCTTCAGGGCGTGCAGGTGGAGCCCGGGTCGTTCTACTGGGCCGACTACATCAGGTCGTATGTGAACGGGACCTCGCCGACGACGGGGCTGAAGAACCAGTTCCTCACGGTGGTCGAGGACCTTTTGGACGGTCTGGCCGGTATCTCCCACGGAGTCAACCAGCTCGTCCAGCAGTACTCGAACACCGAGGATCTGAACAACGCGCAGGCGTCTCAGCTCTCGAGCGACATGTCGAACAGCTTCGGCACTGCGTCGACCGCGTTCAATACGCTGGGCAGCGCCGGCCAGACGAGTGGTAGCAGCGGCGGTTGACCGCCCAGAGAGCACCCCGGATACCGGGGAGCGTTCGGTCCGTGGCTGCCCGAGGGTGTTGACCCCCTCGGGCACGCCGTATTCAGCACAGTCAGATCGATCCGAGGAGGCCGGGGTTGTCCGACAACACTGACCCGTTCACAAACGGGCCGAACCAAGCGGTGTTCGGCGACCCGAACGTCTCCTCGACGGACACTCCGGACGACTGGAAGGGCTGGGACTGGCACAAGCTCGAGGCCGCGATCCTCGGCGGCTCGGGGATGACGACCCAGGCGGAGGAGGCGACCGCGCAGGCCATCGCCGACCCGACCTCGTTGCAGAGCGCCGCCGACGTCTTCTACAACGTCCAGATGACGTTGCAGGCGGTGGGGGACGATCTCGTGCAGCAGGCCAAGCTCCTCGCCGGCGAGGACGACTCGCCGTGGCAGGGCGCCGCGGCCAACGCGTTCCTCACGATGATCAAGAGCTTCGCCAATGACATCTATGCGAATATCAATGCCCTGCAGGACGGCGCGGGAACCTCGCTGCCCGACCAGCTGATCAACAACGCGAACATGCTGCAGTGGGCGCAGCACGAAGTCAGCTACATCGACTCGTACTACGCGAACGTAGCCTCCCAGCAGGGTGCCAACACGGTCGACGGCGCGGTGCAGGTGCACGAGATCCCGTCGATCCCGCCCCTGATGACCAGCGACATGATGCAGGTCATGACCAGCCTGGTGAGCAATTACTCGAACAACATCTACACCAACGCCGTCCAGCCCACGGTGGTCAGCCCGAACAGCGGCGCGAACTCCAACCTGAACTTCAACCCCTACTCCAACCTGAACTTCAACCCCTACTCCAACCTGAACCTCAACCCCAACTCCAACCTGAACGGCGGGCCGGACCTCAACTCCAATCTCAATCTCAACCCCGACTCCAGCCTGAACGGCGGCCCGAACCTCAGCGGCTCCGCGAACCTCAACAGCGACCTGTCCGGCAGCCCGAATCTCACCGGCTCCCCGAACCTCAGCGCGTCCCCGAACTCGGCGCTCGGCTCTCCGTCGGACCTCAGCACCGTGCCGCTGTCCAGTGCCGACCTCTCGCCCGGCGCGACGGACTCGCCGGACTATAGCGCGCTGAACCCGGATATGGACTCGGCGCTCAATCCGTCGTCGCTGGCCTCGCCTAACCTGACGTCCGAGGACCCGGCAGGGCTCGACGATGACGACGCCGCTGACCTCGCCTCGCCGGACCTCGAGTCCTCGCCGGCCCTCACGGATGCGGACTCCTCGCCGGCCCTCGAGTCCTCGCCGCTCTCCGATGACGGCGATCTCGCCGATGGCCTGACCGGAGAGAGCGACCTGCCGACCGAGAGCAGCATGCCGTTGATGCCGGGTTCGAGCGCGGGCTCGGGCTTGGGATCGCCGTCGCTGAGCTCCGAGCCGTCGGATGCGTCGGGTCTGCTCAGTGATACCGATCCGCTCTCGAGTGAGTCGCCGTTGACGAGTGACGAGCTGGGTTCGTTGTCGGGAGCGGCGCCGGGGCTCAGCTCAGCTGGTGATGGCGCGTCGGACGGTACCGGGATGCCGTTGATGCCGGGTATGGGTTCTGGTTCTGGTGCTGCTTCGCAGGCGTCGGGCTCTGAGCCCTCGGATGCGTCGGGTCTGCTCGGCGATGAGGAAGAGCCGTGGGCGGAGTCCGGCGCGTCGGCCGGTGACGAGATCGGCTCGGCGGACGGTGCCGAGGCGGCCGCTCCGGCTGAGCAGATGCCGTTCATGCCAAGCGTGGGCGGAGCCGGGCAGGCGGCGGCCCCGCACACCGAGGAACCCTCCGATGCCTCCGGCCTGCTCGCCGAGGCGGACCAGCCCTGGACCGCGGGCGAGGCGCAGCACTCCGAGGAGGTCGGCTCGGGCAACGGCGCGGTCGCGGCCGGCGTCGCGTCGGCCGCCTTGGTCGGTGCGGGCGCGGCCTTCGCGGCCGGAGGGCTCGGCGCGGACGACGCAGGGTACGAAGAGGGCGCCGAGTACGGCGACGATGAGAGCGAGTTCGCGGAATTCGTCGAGCAGGACGACGCCGAGCACGAAGCGATCGATCGGGTGCCGGTGGTCGCCGCGGAGGGCTCCGACGACGATCTGTCGGGTTGGGACCTGGCCGGCGCCGCCGCGGACGCGGCCCTGTTCACCCTCGGTGCCTGGGCCACGCGCAGGCGCGGCGGAGAAGGGGAGGACGAGGTCTCCGCGCGCATCGTGAGCACCGAGCACGAGGCCTGGCTCGGTGAGGACGCCGCGCTGCCGAGCGTCGGCGAGGAGGCCGACGCGTTGCCCGGCGCCGCCACCTGGCGCCCGACCCGCGATCTCGGGGGCTCGGCGGCCGAAGCAGCGCGGATGTCGAGCGGCATGCTGCGCTCCGCGGCGCCCCCGAAGGACTACGACCCCGTGGCCGCCGCGGAGGCCGCCGCGGCCGAGGCCGAGGCGGCGGAGGCCGAGCGGGTGGCGGCGGAGGCCGCGGAAGAGGAGGAGAAGCGGCAGCGCACCACCGCCGACCTGCTCACCCAGGACCGTGACATGTGGGGTTCGCCCAAGGCGGACTGGGACGCGCTGTGAACCGATCTGTGGACTGCTATGTGAAGACGGCAGATCGCGAAAGCTGAAGGAGGAGCGCGATGAGGGATTTCGAAGGGGCGGCCGAGGAGGCGCTGGCGCGCTACCGGGAGCTGCGGGCGGACGCGATGAACGTGCAGCGCCAGATGCTGGAGATCTCCGGCACCGCGGTGTCCAAGCGGCAGACCGTGAAGATCACGGTCAACGTGCACGGCGAGATCACCTCGATCGAGTTCCCGACCGGCGCCTACAAGCGGATGACGCCGACCGAGCTGGCCGAGGCGATCAAGAGCACCGCGCAGGAGGCCAAGGCCAAGGCGCTCGATGACCTCAACGAGCTCATGCAGCCGAAGATGAATACCGGGCTGAGCTTCAAGGATCTGATTCAGGGCAAGGCCGACCTGACCGCGGCGCTGCCCGAGGAACCCCCGATGACCGACGCCGTCGCCGATTACGTCCGCCGCGGCCGTCCGGGCTCGACTCCGATCAGAGGTGGCGCATGAGCGACAGCGATGGCACGGGCGTCGGCGGCAACATCTTCGTCGACACGGAGAAGTCGGCCGCGGCCATTCCCATGGTCAGCGGGTTCATGCAAAGGCTCGCGGCCATCAGCAACTACACATCCGACACCATCGGCGGACTCCAGCTCAATCGCGGCGATTCCTACGGCGAGGCGTTCGCCCAGGTGCACGACCCGCTCATGCAGAACCTCGTGGGCGGTCTGAGCGATGCGTCGGGCGTGTTCGACGACACCTCCACGGGCATCCAACAGATGATGCGCAACTACGCCAACACCGACGACACCACCACGGACATCGCGAACTCCCTCACCCACACGTCCGACGAGTGATATCGACATGTTCAGCATCAACCTCCCCACCTGGCTCGGCGACATTGTCGGTGTGCTCGCCGGCGGGAAGTTTCCCGAGGAGGTGGAGGGTGACTACGCCACGGCGAGCGGGGTCTGGGACTCGACCAGGCAGGAGATCTCCGCGCTGACCGAGGACCTCGGCGCGGTGAAGAACCAGGTGATGTCGGGGATGTCCGGCCCGACAGCCGACCAGTTCGGGACGTTCATCGACGGCCTCGCCACCGCGCTCCCGCAGATGGGGGAGGGGGCCGGGTCGCTGAGTCAGCTGGCGATGCAGACCGCCGAGGACATCCAGTACGCCAAGCTCATGATGCTCGAGCAGATGGTCGTCACGGCGGCGACGATCGCGGAGCTGGCCTCGACGGTGTTCGGCTCGGCCGCGATACCGGCGGTCGAGGCCGCCGCCGACGCCGTCATGGAGTCGATGGCGAGCCAGCTGTTCAAGCAGGTGATGAAGTCGGCTGCGGAGGCCGCGGCGTCGCAGGCGGCGATGGACTCCGGCATCCAGCTGTTCCAGTACCTGAAATACGGCAAGTCGTGGAACTGGAACCAGACGGCGGAGTCCGTCGGTCTCGGCGCGCTCGGCGGCGCTCTCGGCGCGGGCCTGGGCATGGGCGTGCTCAAGGGGCTCGGCGAGGACATCGGGAACAGCCTGGGCAGCCACATCATCCAGGGCGCGGTCAACGGTGCCGTGGTGGGCGAGATCGGAAACGCGATCAGCGGCGGCGGCTCGGACATCGGCGACGCCGCCCTGGCGGGGGCGATCGGCGGCGGGCTCGGCCACCACTTCGGCGACGGCGGCGGGGGCGACCACGTCGCCGGCCTGGGCGACTACGACTTCCACGCCCCGACCTTCGACGACTCGTTCGGCAGCGGCGGACTCGGCGGCGGCTCGCACGGCAGTTCGGACGACGATTCGGTCAGCAACCTCAACGGCGGTGGCGGGAAGACGTCGGGCGACGACGATGACGACGACCTCAACTACAAATACAAGCCTTCGCAGGGCGGCTCCGTGAACGGTGGCTCGGTCCGCGGCGGCGGGAGCAGCGGAAGCGACGCGAGCAACGGAAGCGTTGCGACGAGCAGTGGCGGCCGGTCGTCCGGCGGAAACGCTAATAATGTCGGCAGCTCCTCGTCCTCCTCGCACGTGAGCGAGCCGACGCTGTCGTCCGGGTCGTCCGGGTCGTCCACCAATGATTCGACCGGCGACGTGAACCGCGTATCGAGCAGTACCGTGTCGCAGGGCCCGGATCTCGGGAAGAACGACACGCAGTCCGGGGCGAACGAGGCGACGCAGAGCGTTTCCAGCGGCTCTTCCGACAACCAGGTGAACGACCTCGGGCAGCACCAGTCCACGTCGGACACGGCGCCGGCCGACATACAGACCTCGAGTTCAGGCGGCCAGAGTTCGTCCGACACGTCCGACACGACCGTCTCATCCGAGGGCAGAACGGCCGGCAGCGGCCGCACGAACAGCGGAGGCGACGGCAGCACGACCGTCGGGGCCGCGAACAATCCGACGTCGACCGTCGTGCGTACTTCCGGTGGGTCGTCCTCGAACTCCGAGCCGTCCACCGTGGTCACGCGCGAGTCGAGCGGGAGCCAGAGCGGGACCGGGAATCAGAACGACACGACGGTGTCACGGCCGTCGACCAGCACCGTCCAGGGCCTGCCGGGGTTCGACACCGTAACCCACCAGCCCGAGCCGCAGAAAACCGCTCACACCGAGACCCAGGACCCGATCTCGGTTCCGTCCAGCCAGCGGACGGTTCCGACGGTGTCCAGCCCCCAGCCGGTGACGACCGGGAACCGCGGCGTCAGCACCTCGCCGACGACCGAGCACGTGCCTACGACGGAGAGTTCGACTCCGCACATCTCCACGACGGAGACGCCGACCCAGCAGGCGTCCACCGACGCGTCGCGGCCCGAGGTCTCGACGACCCAGCACGTGACCGAGCCCTCGACAAGCACGTCCGCGTCGCATACCAGTACGGAAACGAACACCGGCTTCACCACGACCACCGGCTCGCGCTCGGACACGCCGAGTGCGTCGGAGCGCACCGAGCCCGCCGACACGTCGCGCGACACCGATCAACCGACGAGCCAGCAAACCACCGGCGGCCAGTCGCCCGACACCTCCGGCTCGTCCGCGGCGGCGAAGCCCGAGGGCGACGAGCGGACTACGGGTTCGGATTCGGACGACCTGGACCTCACGGGCTCGGAGCCCGAGACGCAGGCTCCGCTGACCAGGGCGAGCGAGCCGTCGTCCGCGGACACCACCTCCTCGTCCAGCAGCACGACGGCGCGGCCGGTCCGGGAATCGTCCTCGCCCACGACCTCGGATGACAACACCGAATCGGGCGACCACACGGAGTCGGCGCATCAGCCCGCGACGGTCTCGGGCACCGAGGGCGAACACGGTCCGGTGCGTTCCGGGTCGGACTCGGATTCGGATGCGAATCGCGGGCCCGATGCTTCGAAGCCTGATACGCAGGGCTCTGGCTCGCCGCGGCCCGAAGCGTCGAACTCGCTCGGCGGCGGTCGCCGCGAGCCGTCGCCCGATTCGTTGGGCAACGACATCGGACGCGCGCTGCGGAGCGAGGATCCGAACTTCGTGGGTCGCGCGTTCGTGCCCGACCGGAATCAGCAGGAGCACCTGTCGACGCACTTCTCGAACAGCGGCACCGGCCTGCGCGGCGGGCGGATCCTGCACGTGGAGCCGTCCTCGGGCGGAGGGCTCAAGGTCGTCGCTTCGAGCAAGTCGCCGTGGTCGGATGAACCCGGCGGCGTGTATGTCGCACAGGTGCACCAGGACCACGGCGTGTTCACGGTGCCCATGGACGACGGGCGCGGGTCGGGGGCGTCGCGTGGCGGTCAGGATTCCGGCGAGATGGGCAGCAGCCAGTTCGGCAAGGGCCTGACGCGTCGGCCGAGCCTCGCGAGTCTGGACGACTCGGCTCCGGTCGTGCTCGTTTCCTGCAAGTCCGGTGTCGGACACGACGACGGTCCGGCACCGGCGCAGCTGGTCGCGAACGAGACGGGGCGTCGGGTCTACGCGCCGACCACCGATGTCTACGTGGCGAAGGAGGGCTTCGCGCTGGCGGATGACGGGCATGGCAATCCGGGCCAGTGGAAGGAGTTCTTCCCGGGTGGCGATCGTCTGCCGGAGTCGGTCACCTCGGATCTGACCCCCGTGGCGGACGACGGCCGGGGCCGGTCCAGCGGCAACGCAGGAGCGTCCGGCAGCGACAGCGAGCCGGTCCGTATGGCCTCCAACCCTCCCGAGACGGCGAGTGGTTCGCAGGAGCATGATCCGGAGTCGCAGGAGCAGGAGCAGGGGCAGGGCCATCAAGGTGAGGGCAGTGACGACGCGGATCAGCAGGCGTCGACCAGTAGCAGTAGCAGCGCGGAGAACCCGCACTCGACGGTCCAGGATGACGAGGTTGCCGCGCCGGCCTCGCACGAGCAGCAGCCGATTCGCCAGGCCGAAACCCCGTCCGCGAACGAGCCGGAGCAGGAGCAGAGGTCCGACGCGTCGCAGCAGTCGGATGTGCCGGTGGATCGTCCGGTGGATCAGGTGTCGGAACCGGTCGTGCCGTCGCGTGCTGACGGTGACGGGCAGCCGTCGGATGTCGATGTCGCGCCGCATGAGCCGTCGACGTCGGAGGTGAGGCAGCCTGGCTCGTCGCACGAGCCGGAGCAGCAGCAGGAGCATGTTCGGCAGCCGGACGATGACGCGCATGTTCAGCAGTCGGATAATGATGTGCGTGAGCCGCAGCCGGATGAGGTTGTGCGTCCGTCGGCTGATGAGGAGCCGGTGGTGGCTCCGGTGGACTCCCACGTCGTGTTGCATGAGCCGCCGTCGTCGGAGCGGGAGCTGTCGCCCGAAGAGGTGCCGCTGCCCGATTCCGGCGATGAGAACGACGAGATCTGGCATGACGGGTTGGAGCAGCCCTCCTCGCCCATGCGGCAGCCGGACGTCGACCTCGCGTCGCATGAGCCGCCGTCGTCGGAGCGGGAGCTGTCGCCCGAAGAGGTGCCGCTGCCCGATTCCGACGATGAGAACGACGAGATCTGGCATGACGGGTTGGAGCAGCCCTCCTCGCCCATGCGGCAGCCGGACGTCGACCTCGCGTCGCATGAGCCGTCGGCCTCGGATGTGTCGCAGCGTCAGGTGCCGCGTGATGTGCCGCCTGTCGATCAGTCCTCGTCCTCGTCCGGGAAGGGGCGGGAGCAGCAGCTGCCCGAGCAGCGCGGGTCGCAGGAGGCTCCGAAGTCGTCGGTGCACGACGACCCCGATATCGACCCGGCGCACGCGAGGCGGCTGGCGGCAGCCCGTATGGGAAAGCGGAGAGCGACGGAGCCCGACGCCGATCCCGCCCCCAAGACACTCAGCGTGCTGTACGACTGGCGCGACGCCAACCGGGTCTTCGCACCGCCGCTGTACGCGGTCGGCTCCGCCAGGCACCAGGCGATCGGGCCCGAAACGCTGGATCTGCCCAACGAGGACCTGCGTGCCCGGATCCTTGAACACATCCTCGAACAGTTCCCGCCGGGGCAGTACAACGCGCCCCAGCGCGAGGCCGTGCGCCAGCAGTTCGGCGCCAGGTTCGGTCCCGACATGCTGGAAGGCGACCTTCAGCAGGCGATCGGCGACCAGTTGTACTTCACCCTTGACCCATCGCCGGAGACCGCGCCCGGCACGGTCCCGCGGATCGGCCCGGCCGTCGCCCCGCACGGAGTCACGATCCGGGTGCGGCTGGGCGACTGGACGCAGGCCACCGACCCGCGCGGCCGCCTGATCGACGGCGGCCCCGGGGCCGAGGAGCTCGGCGAGACCTCGCGGGCGGAGGCGCGCACCAGGCAGGTGCTCGACCACTCCCAGGGAACGGACCTCGGCCGCGGCGTCTCCGCGGGCATGGACGGCACCGCGGGCCTGACCTTCAGCAAGGGCATCGAGAACAATCCGCGCGATACCGGCGTCAACCTGACCACCACGGCCCGGTCCGTCTACAGCCGCAACGCCCGCTCCGAGCACGTGGCCGTGAACGGCTCGACCACGCGTTACGCGAAGGGCTCCTCCTACCGGTCGGTCCGGTTCCTGTACGACGCCGGTGTCGAGGTATTCGTACAGCATCCCGGACAGGGGCTGGACTATCGCGCCAGCCACGTCCGCAGGGGCCTGGTCGCGGGGTACAGCCGGGAGAACACCCGCTCCTTCGAGCGCGGCGGCGGAGTCGGTTTCGCGACGTCGAGCGACAGGCGCGTGGCCCGCGCCGGAGACGGCGTGGGGGGCGGGGCCTCGACCGCGGCCCTGCTGGCGGCGCATCAGGCGCTGCGCGACCGGCGCGCCTGGCTGGGAGAGGAGGCGCTGCAGCGGAGCCTGCGGCTTCCGGAGGAGTTCCGGGCTCTCGACCCGCTGCGGATCCATGGGAATCCGGTAGTCGTTCCCCGGCTCGCCGTCCCGGTCGCCATCAACCGCGTCCCGCATATCAGAGGAGCGATATTCGACTCGGTCAACGACCGGTTCACCCGGCCGGGTGCCGGCTCGCGCGAGCCGCTGACCGGCTTCGCCACAGTGCAGTCCCTGCTTGCCGGGTCCGTCGACGCCGCGCACGGCGGCGTCCTGTCGGCCGTGCTGCATGAGAAGGGGCCGTTCAGAATGACGACCGCCGAGGCCGTGGAGCTGAACGCGACCTTCCACGACCCGACGGTGATCGGGGAACTCGACGAGTTCACCCGGCTCGACGCAGAGGACGTGCTGGTCCGGACCCAGAGCACCGGAATCACCCAGTCCGACGTGCTCGACCTCCCGCTGACCGGCAGCACCTCGATCATCAAAAAGGTCATCTCGATCACCCCGAACCTCCCGGCCCTCGACTACACCCGCGGCATCGACCAGCACCGCCCGGGGCAGGGCACGGGGGGAATCGAACTGCACAAACTGAAGTTCACCCGCGAGCCGACCCGGCTCGTGCGGTTCACCGTCCGGTTCACAGCGCAGGGCACCTCCGGGGACCGCGGTGCGCAGGAGGCCACGGCGCACGTGTGGATGCGGGTGCTCGACGACGACGTGCGCCGCAACGGCTGGACCCAGGACACGTCCACGGATCCGCCGATACGGCCCGAGGCGCCGGAGGATCTCGCCGACTTCAACGAGACGCAGGCCCGGCAGGCCAAGAACGCGGCCGGTCAGTTCGTGCGCACCCTGCGCCTGCCCGAATGGTTCGACCGCTGGCTGCCGCCGAACACGCGGGTCAGCGACTGGGTCACCAGACCCGACCCCGCGGCCGCCTCGGCACCCGGGCCCGCCCCACGGCGGTCGCCGGATCGATCGCCCGCACAGGTGCTCAACCGCGCCGTCTCCCTGCTGCGGCAGCAGCATCCGGGCTTCCTCGCCCGGGGCGCCCCGGGCGCCGGGGAGGTCGCCCGCGCCCGGCAACTGGTCGCCTTCAACAACTACGTCACGCTGCGCAATGCCCTGACTCCCGAGGCGATGGCCAGGCGGCTGCACGTCATGGTCAACGGCGGGTACGACATCCCGCTGACCGATCCCGGAGGGCTGCACGGGAGCCAGGTGTTCGTGCGGATCGAGGCGCAGCTTGGCGACCATGACAGGTTCATCTACCAGCGCACGCTCGGCGGCCAGATGGAGGTCTACTACGGCAACTTCTTCGACCTGAGCGGTACGAGCCGGCGCAGCTACACCCTCGCCGGCGGCCTCGACCTCTCCATGAGCCCCGACGCGCCCTCGCCAGTCGTCTCCTCGGTCGGCGTGAAACCGGGCATCCGGTTCTCCCGCAGCCGCGGCGTGGCCGACAGCAGCGGTTACAGCGTCGGCGGCGCGGTCGGCGGCGGTTCCCAGTGGCTCGCCGAGTTCGAGGGCCCGATCTCGATCCGGGTCAGCGTGCACACCGAGCAGGACGCGGCGCGCGCTCCGGTCCGGGCCGCGGTCCCCGCACCGGCGGACGGGCGACAGCAGGCGATGGCTCTGCGCCGGGCCGAGGAGGGCCGCGGCACCGCGGTCGAGCCGCCGCCGATCACGCTGATCGTCAAGATCCTGACGAATGAGGACATCGTCCTGGAGTTCGACAACGACGCGACCAACCCGACCGAGGCCTACCGATCCACTCTCGACTTCGGGACCCGCATGCTCGAAGGCCGGCCCGTCCGCTTCCTGCCGCGGCAGGACCCGGCACCAGACGGCGATCCGGCGCCCGACGAGGCCCCGGCCGCCGCGGAGATCGCGGCCTTCCAGATCCTGCGTCGGCCGCCCGCGCCGCCGCGGCAGAAACTGAGCTGGAGTCGTGAGCACGACGGCGGCGAACTGCGCTTCCCGCAGAACTCCCTGGTGATGGGCAACACCAAGCGGCTGCGCAGACTCGCGACAGAGGCGCTGCGCCAGCTCGGGCTGCCCCGGCTGCCGGCCCTGCAGTCCGCCCAGCTCGACGCCGCCCTGGCCGCGGCCGCCACCCGGCTGCGCGACTTCATCCCCACCCCGGCCGACGTGGTCGCCGCGGCCCCGGAGGAGTTGCGCGAACTACTGAGACTGCCACGGCCGGTGTGGACCGGCCGCGTCGACGGCTCCTGGTACGACCCCCGAAACCGGGTCTCCGATCAGATGTACGAAGTCTCCCTCCGGGTCAGGCCGGCGTCGCTGCGACCGCTCGGCGCGCCAAGCGACGGCGCTTACACGTACCGGCACCTGTTGGCCAGCGCGACCACGGGCCGCAGCCGGGACGGGTTCAACTACGGGCACAGCCTCTCGTTGCAGGTAAGCGTCCCGCTCCAGGTCCTGCACGACCACCTGCCCGTACCGGACTCCGTCGGCACGCAGGCGAACTACTCCTACTCGCGCTCGGATCCGTGGAGCAACTCGTCCTCGGCCGGCGGCCAGTTCGACCGGGTGCAGATCAACGTGGACGAACACCTGTGGGCCACCGGAACAGTCGACATCGAGGTCAGCGCGCGCTCGTGGCGGGAGTGGCCGCTGTGGGGCCCGAGCCACCATCTCCGGTCGGATCCCGCGACCGACCACGCCGAGATACTCGCCATGATCCCGGTCCCGGAGGCGCTGACGATGCGCGCCCCCCGGCCGGCTCCCGTGGCGTCGGCCGCGAACCTGCTCCCGCCGGCCAACGTCTCCCGCGGCGACGGGATCGGCCACGCCCTGGTCGGCGACGTGCCCAGCCTGGACGTCCTGCGCGTCCGGCTCCTGGACGTCGCCCAGCGCAACCTGCTGCGGCACGAGTACGTCGCGGTGGCCGCGGAGATCGAGAAGGCCACGACCTACGTCGCGAGCAGATCGACCTTGGAGCAGTTGCAGGCGGGATACAGCATCCTCGTGCCCGTACACGGGTACGGCGTGATCAACTCGTATGTCAGGGTGCGCATCGGTGCCAGGCTGGTGAACGAGGTTCACGTGGGCCCCGAGAACTCCAGGCTGGTCCTGGAACGCAAGAACGTGCGGACCGGCTCTTCCGGCCGCGGCGGCGGTACCAGCGCCGGGCACTCCCTGGGCGGCGGCGCCACATGGAGCTTCGATTGGCCGTCCGCGGGCCGCGAGGCCGTTCGCGAGGTCGATCTCGGACCGAGTCTGACCTACTCCGCCACCGCGGGCCGCAACCGCGGCGGCAGCCGGGGGATCGAGGAGAGCCTCGGCATGCTCAGTCTGACCGGCTTCAACCGGGACCACGCGGAGAAGTTCGTCTACGACGTGGTCTTCTCGGCGACCGTGCACGTCGACCGGTCGCCGAACGCCCTCCTCAACTTCCTCACCCTCGACCTGCTGCGCCAGCGGCGGATCCATCAGGTGGACGACACGCGCGAGCCCCATTCGCTGCAGCTGTCCTATCCGCCGATCCTGGTCGGCGGCAGCGGGCACCCGGCGCCGGCGCCGGGTGCCCGCCCACCGGTGCGCCGGGGTCTCGATACACCACTGCGATTCGAGCAGCGCGTCTACCCTGCGGGCCGGGGCATTCCCCGACTGCCGCCGGCGACCAGGGCGCTGACGCAGAACGACCTGCGCGAGGTGGACGTGGAGACGGTCGGCAACCTGCTCGAGGTGCGCAGGCAGGCCGAGGGCCTCGTCGAATCGCAGCGCTGGTTCGGCGACTCGACCTCCTGGCAGCGCGGGCTGCACCGCGTCCGGCACCAGATCGAGACCTTGACCAGTCCCCCCAACATGGTCCGGCGATTCCTGCTGATGGCAACCGCCCAGGATCAACCGCTCGAGCTGACGCTGCCCGGCATGGTCTGGGACGGGACCGCCACACTGGAGACGGCCGTGGCGCTCGGCGGCTGGCACGTCACGCACTCCATCGAGGCCGGCCGCGACGAGACCGTGCGGGGTGCGCTGATCAAGGACTTCCAACGCACCATCCACGGGCAGACCAGTTCGCGCTCCGTCAGCAAGGGGATCTCGGGTTCCGGCACGCTCACGGTGAAACCCTCCGCGAACGCTGCGACCGCGCCGCATCCGGAGGAACCGGGCGCACTGGACGAGCTCGCCGTGTCCACCGCCCTCGCCCCCGCGGTCACCATCAACGACTCGGTGTCCTCGGCCGGGCAGTCGGTCATGCGCGAGTCGGGGGACAAGACCACGGACCGTACCTACTCACGTATCGCCTTCGACGACGTCACCTGGAACCTCCGGCTGCGCTACGCGGACGGCACGACGGTGGAGCGCGTCTTCACCGTCAGGGAAGAGGCGGCCGTGGTCTGGGTGCCCACCGAGTACCTGCGCGCCCGGCTGGGGAAGCTGAACCGTCCGGCCGGTGTACCCCGGCCCCTCCGGCCCGCCGCCCCCTCGGCGCCCGCCCGCGACCGCCTGACGAAGGCCCCCTCGCCGACCGTAGCGGCCCCCACCGTACCAACGCCCGCCCGGGTCACCGGCCGCGACGAACCCCGCCCCACGCCGGGCGCACTGACGGGGCTGCCCCGACTGCCCGCCCCCGACGCCGCCGAGACCTCGACCCCGGACAGACCGAGCGAGACCACAACGGCGGACAGGCCGGCCGAGACCACAACCCCCGACAGACCAGCCGAGACCACAGCGGCCGGACCGGACGAGACGACCGCCGCGGGAGACAGGCAGCAGCCTCCGATCATCCGCGTCACGCCGCCGCCCGCAGGGGTCCCGTCGCCACCCGAGGGCGGGACGCGGCGTCAGCGTGGGCTCTCGACCGTGCCGGAGGTGCTCGGCGAGAATGCCGAGACCACCGCCCCGCCGTTGCCCGCTGCCCCGCCCGGGCCCATCGGCGATGCCACCAGGTACGGACTGTCGGGAGAGCGGGAGCCCGCTGCCCTCGGCGGACTGCTGCGTTTGCGCGGCGAGGACGCCTACGACGTGGAACGGACCATTTTCCGCGACGATGAGGCCGACATCGACTCGGGACCGCGAATTTTCACTCCGCTGCACGGCACGGCTCCGGGCGCTCGGATCCGGATCGTGTCGCCGACCGGCTCGCCGAGGCAGGGCTCGGCCGAGCTGCCGCAGCGGTCCGGCGAGCCCTCGGACGGCTCCAGCGATTCCTCGGACGACTCCGACGAGCCCTCGCAGGGCTCCGGCGACGACCGGCCGCCCGAGTCGCGGGCCCCCAGCGGCCCGCTGACCGCCCAGGCCCTCCAGGGGTACACCGGCCGGGTAAAGCGGCCGGTCCGCAGATGGCTGGGTGGGCTGGGCCCCGCGTTGCCGCACACCGCGGACAGCTCGCCCGGTGCGGCGGCGCCGGCCGCTCCAACGCACTCCGCGGCGCCGGAGGACGCGCACGATCAGAACCCGATCGCCGTGACGCAGCGGCAGGACTCGGCTGTCGAGCAGCGGGATCCCGTCGCCGAGCCCGAGCACGTCCCCGCCACCGCGACCGCTGTCGCTGCTGACGCTGTCACTACCGATACGCGGACTCCGCTCGAGTCGGCGCCGGTCAGGAACCAGCAGGCCACCGCCGTCCCGGACTTCAGCCGCAAGCTGAGCAGTGATGCGGATGATCAGGAGCGGGTGCCGGGTACGGAGGTGGGCTCGATCCCGCTGCGGGACCTGCCGAGCACCAGTCGTACGCCGGCCGTGCCCGAGACTCCGCGTCCGCAGGATGTCCGTCAGACCACTGACGACCAGGATGTCCGGCAGACCACCGACGAGGATGCCGCGCAGCAGGTGCGCAATCCGTCGCAGCCCCTTGCGCAGACCCCGCAGCAGCGCCGCGTGAATCAGCCCTCGAATGCCACGAGGCCGCCGGTCGGCGGCAGTGTCCGGCGTCCGGCGGCCGGGCTCAGGGGCAGTTGGCAGGGCAGCAGGTCCGCCCGCCGGAATGCCCGCCCGAACACCCTTCAGCCCATCCAGGAGGAGCGCAGCCTGGAGGAGCAGTTCGACGCGCAGGCAAGGCCCACGGCCTCGGTGAGCACGGAGTGGCCGCGGAACGCGCAGCAGCAGGAACTCTGGCGGCCGGAGCCTGAGGAGAGCACGGTCGCGCAGGAGCAGTCCGCGTCGGGCGTACCCTCGATCGCGCTGTCGTCGGCCGGGCCGTCGTCGGTGCGGGTGTCGGCCGAGCCTTCAAGCACGCAGGATCCGCTGCTGACGCGGCTGTCTGAGCTTCCTCCAGTACCGTCTACTCAGCCATCGGCGCCCGCCGTGCTTGTAAGTGAACCGAGGGTGCTCATCGGTGCCGATGGCAGCATGATGATGGAACGGCCCCCGCGGAACACGAGCGGCACCGCCGGGAGTGACCGCTCGCCGCAGCAGCAGCAACAGCCGTCCATCCCGACCCGGCTGGCTCGGCCCTTGGAGCCCGGCCCGTCCGCCGCGTCTTCCGGCTCCGCGCCGCGGGCGTGGCCCGCCCCTCCGAGCTTGCGAGCCACAGGGCCCTTGCTCGAGGTGCCGGGCGGCCCCGGCGGCGCGGGTTCCTTCGTCCAGTTCCGCCGGACCTTGCCCGACGGTATCCAGCTGGCCAACGGCGACGCCCTGCCCTTGACCGGCTGGACGCTTGTCCACGGCGAATTCGTCAACTCGGCCACCGACGTCACCTTCCGCCCCCCGAACCAGAGCGCGCAACCGGCTGTGGGGGAGCCGTCCCAGGGGACGTCCAGTGAGACGGACCGAGGTGTCGTTTACTTCGTGAAGCTGCAGACGTACGGCATCAGCTTCATCGGTGAGCGGGGCGAGGATGCGGTGTCCATCACGCACCGCACGCACACTGCGGCGCCGGGGTCGAGCGCCTAGCAGCGCCGGTTCGGGCGAAAGCGGGGTGAACCCTCTTCGCGAGAGTGGACTTGCGTGAATGAGTGAGAGTGGTCTATATTCCTAAGAGTTGACTCTTAGGAAAGCGGCTCCCGCCATGCGCGCTCCGCTCTCCGCCACCGCATTGTCAGAGCACGTGTACGTCTTCGCCCCGGTCCACCCGGGCTTCGACGGCACGCCCCGGCCGGAGTCGACCGAGATCGGCAAGCTGTCCTTCGCCGACGCGGCGTTCCGCCCCGACTTCGCTTCCTTCACCGCCGAGCAGCGCGCCGCGGCGGGGGCCAACCAGAAGGCCCTGGCGACGTACGCCGGGCAGGCGTTCACGCACGACCCGAAACTGCGCGGCCGGCTGCATCGGGTGACCGTGCCGGTGCTGGTGGCCTGGGGCGAGCAGGACGGCATCGCCGGCGTGAAGTACGGCGAGGCCTACGCGAACTCCTTCCCCGACGGACACTTCGCCGCGATTCCCGAGGCCGGGCACTTCCCGCAGATCGAGCAGACCGGCCGCACGCTCGGCGCCATCGGCGACTTCGTCGACACCGTCGTCAAGCCCTCCATCGCCGACTGAGACCCGCCGCGGCACACCTCCAGGAGAAGGCATGTCAGAACTCACGCACCGAAGCAGACTGCTCATACTGGCTGTGTGCTGCACCAGCCTGCTGATCGCGGGCCTGGACGTGACCGCAATCAACGTCGCGCTGCCGGCCATCGGCCGCGACCTGAACGCCTCGGTCAGCGGTCTGCAATGGACGATCGACGGCTACACCCTGGCCGCGGCCGGACTGCCGATGCTCGCCGGATCCTCGGCGGACCGGATCGGCCGGCGCCGGGTGTTCCAGGCCGGTCTCACGCTGTTCACCGCCAGCTCGTTCGCCTGCTCGCCGGCCACCGGCCTGGACTGGCTGGTCGCCTTCCGCGTCGCGCAGGGCCTCGGCGCGAGCATGCTCAGCCCGGTCGCCATCTCGATCCTGACCGACACCTTCACCGACCCGCGCGAGCGCACCAGGGGTGGGAGGCGGCCGTGAGACTGCGGCCGGGGTTCTTCGCACACTGGGCCTGGGTGACCTGGGTTCCGCCAGTCTGGTGACCAGAGCGACAAGAGCCGTGTAACGAGAGATTGTTACGCACGGTTCCGTGAGAGCCGGGGGCTGAGATGCCCCCGGCTACTCGACCAGGTGCCGCCATTGATCTTCTTCGAATAGAGACGCGCCATACTTTTAGGTCATAGGCCCATATGGAGATCGACTCCACCATCGACACGCTCCTGAGCTGGAACGCATGACCGTGCGCTACGGTCCGCAAGCCACCAAAACGGCTTGATCACCGAAAACTCCCGCTAGGAGCCGGTTGTTCGGGCCGATCCGGCAGGTGCCGCGACTGGGCTGGGTGGTCACCGATCCCGCCCTGGCCCGGGCGGTTCTGAACGACCACGAGCACTTCACGCTGCTCGGACGGTGCCGCGAGGCCGAGCTCACGCTGAAGGAGGCCCTGGGCTCGCCTCGCTGATGCTGGTCGCCGGCACCGAGACCGCGGCAAGCGCCATGGCCCGAACGGTCGCCCTGATCCACGACACCGGGCAGCTGCCCCTGCTGCGCGCGGATCCGGCGTTGATCCCGGATGCCGTCCGGGAGGGACTGCGGGTGAGCACTCCGGCGCCGGTGATCGGGCGGCATGTGAGCGCCGATGTGACCGTCGCGTGACGTCAGTTGTGGGCTGACGAGCGCATCTTGTTGTTGACTTATACCGCCGACAACGCGGTGGGAGGGTTCGACGTCACCCGGCCCTACGATCCGCGATCGTGCCAACTCTGGTTCGGCGCGGGACGGCATCTGTGCCTCGGAGCGTCGGTCGCCCGGGCCGAGAGCGCGCGGATGCTCGCCGCGGCCCTCGGCGCGGGTCGGCCCTACCGGATCGTCTCCCGGGCCTGCGCCCGGAAGGTGATGATCCCGTCCTACGCCTCGTTGGTCATCGCCCTGAATCAGTGAACACTGCGATCGCGGCTCAGGCCTGCGCCGTGAACGTGACCGGCAGCGACTCCAGGCCGCGCATGAACGTGCTGAGCCGATAGCGCAGCTCCTGCGCCGGAACGGCCAGGGCCAGGTCCGGCAGGCGGCGCAGCAGGGTCTCGAAGGCGATCTCGCCCTCCAGCCGGGCCAGCGCCGCGCCGAGGCAGAAGTGGATCCCATGGCCGAAGGCCAGATGGCCGCGCGGGGCCCGGGTCACGTCGAGCACGTCCGGGTCGGCGAAAGCGGCCTCGTCCCGGTCGGCCGAGGCCAGCGCCACCATCACGACACTGCCGGCCGGTATGACCGTCCCGGCGATCTCCACGTCCTCGACGGCGAAACGATAGGTGGCCCGCTCCGCCGCGCCGTCGTACCGGAGGAACTCCTCGACCGCCCCGGGGATCAGCTCGGGGCGCGAGCGCAACAGCGCCGACTGCTCCGGGTGCTCAAGCAGGGCCAGCATCCCGTTGCCGATCAAGTTCACCGTGGTCTCGTGCCCGGCGACCAGCAGCAGGGCGGTCGCACCGAGCAGTTCCGCCTCGTTGAGCCGTTCCTCTTCCCGGCTCGCGATCAGGGCGCTGATCAAGTCCTCGCCGGGCTTGTCCCGTTTCGCCTGGATCTGCCCGGCCAGATAGTGGTAGAGAGCGAGCAGGCCCTCGCGCTGACGCGGGTCCTGCGGAGCCCGCATGGACATCTGGGACCAGGTCTGGAACTCCTCCCGGTCCTCGGCCGGGATGCCGAGCAGTTCGGCTATCACCAGCGCGGGCAGCGGGGCGGCGAAGGAGCCGATCAGGTCCGCGTGCCCGTCCCGGACCACGGCGTCGACCAGGGAGTCGGCCAACTGCTGGATCCACGGGCGCAGTTCGGCGATCCGGCGCGGGGTGAACTCGGCGGCCACCATCCGGCGCAGCCGGGTGTGGCTCGGCGGGTCCGAGGTGAGCATGTTGAAGGCCAGGCCCTCGCCGGCGTTGAAATAGTATCTGCCCAGCCCGGCGGCCTCCAGCGCCGCCCGGGCCGTCTCCGGGTTCTTCGCTAGCCGGGGGTCGGCCAGCGCGGCCTTGGCGTCCTCGTACCGGGTGATCAGGAAGGGCTCCAGGCCGGTCGCCCGGCGCACCTGGGGCACCGGGCACTCCTCGCGCATCCTCGCGTATTGCGGATAGGGGCAGACCTGAGCGTCTTCCTTGAAGTCCGGGTCCAAAGCCCTCTGCGGCATCGACATGGCAGGTCCTCTCTACGAAGTCTCTGCCCTGATTGTCGCAGAACACCTACAAGACCATGTTGCCATCCGAAGAAGTTCCCTGACTTATCGCGACGCACCCGCGGACTGGTCAGGGCTTGGCGCAAAGTCTGTTCTTGCAGTTCGCCTAGGGGTTTAGTGGCTTACGCGCTTCCTGGTGGAGCCAGAGTCCTGGTTTGCTAGCGGGGTGGGTGGCGCGCGTGGGCGATCCCGGGTGTGGCTACGCGGCGTGATCGCGGGAGGCGGGCGCATACGAACTCTGCGGTAGCTCTGCGTGGCGGGTGTCGATGGTCCCGATGCCGGTGCCCGGCCCCGATTTTGACGGCGCGTCACAATCCGGTCGCGTGCGACGCGAGAAGTGGATCAGGGCAACGGAGTCCCGATAGAACAAGGGTTCTCTGAGCTCTTGATCGCACGGGAGGCTCCGTTGCCTGCTCATTCTCGCATGGCCGCGGCAGACGCGGTAGATCACTGGCGCGTGGATGGCCCGGTCGGCGACCTGCTGGCGGCCTTCGCGCGCATCCCCGATCCGCGTGATCCGCGCGGGATACGCCACCGGCTGCCGGTCATCCTCGCCCTCGCGCAGGCCGCGGTGCTGTGCGGGTGCGTGAGCCTGGAGGAGATTGACATCCACGATCACGCGGTCGGTCGACTTCAGTGGATGGCCCAGCTTGAGGACGACATCGATGGCGCCGTCGCCCAACTTCTCGGACAGCTCCGCGTCGCTGCCGATGTAGACGGTCAGCCTGGCCGGCGGGACATGCTCCTTGAGCCTGCCGATCAGGCCGGGTATCACGCCGACGAGCGCCTCGCACACGCCCAGGGTCAGTCGGTGGTGGCGCTGCTGGACGCGCAGGCGCAGGACGAGTTCGTCGTTGGCGCGCACCAGTTGCCTTGCGTGCCAGAGCAGTTCCTCGCCGACGGCGCTCAGTGCGAGAAGGTGCCCCCTGTTGTTGCGGAAGACGGGCTCGCCGATGAGCGACTCAAGGCGCCGGATGTGCTGGCTGACGGCGGGCTGGGAGATGTTGAGGACTTCGCGGTGGTGCCGGAAGCACGTGCTTCC
>Ga0302314_10005625_pt1 | contig 22783 bp, 19 predicted proteins | sample III_Palsa_N2_3_FD_200533 | JGI IMG/M metagenome (GOLD analysis project Ga0302314, IMG submission 200533) | Peat permafrost microbial communities from Stordalen Mire near Abisko, Sweden - III_Palsa_N2_3 | ecosystem: Environmental > Terrestrial > Soil > Palsa > Peat permafrost | place: Sweden... | reverse complement strand
GGGCTTTGGCCAGCAGCCGATGAATACCGAGTACCAGGGCGATGCTCGCCACCGGGATGTTGCCCACCGATCCAAGCGTCGCGGCCAGCACCACGAAGGCGGCGCCGGCGACCCCCGCGGCGCCTTTGGATGTAAGGAGCAGGACAGAAAGAATGATGAGCTGGCTGCCGAGATCCAACGGGGTGTCGGTCGCCTGTCCCAGGAACACGACCACGGTCGCCAGATACAAACAGGTGCCATCCAGATTGAACGAATAGCCCGTCGGCACGACCAGACCCACGACCGTGTCTTCACATCCCAGGGCACGCAGCTTGCGCATCAGCTGCGGCAGCACCGTTTCGGTGGAGGTGGTCGCGGCGACGATGACGATCTCCTCGCGGATGTAACCCAGCAGCCGCCACAAACTGATGCCGCACCACCAGCTCACCGCGCCGAACACCACCACCACGAACACCGCCGACACCCCGTACAGCGTCAGGATGAGCCGGGCCAGCGCCACCAGCGAACCGGTGCCGAAGCGCCCAACGGTGAACGCCATCGAACCGAAAGCGCCGAGCGGCGCCACCCACATGACGAAGCCGACGAGGCGGAAGAACACCTCGCGGATACTGTCGATCACTTCCTTCACCGGCTTGCCGCGCTCACCGCAGGCCGCGAGCCCGGCCGCGAACAGCACCGAAACGAACAGCACCGGCAGCACCTCGGTGCGCGTGAACGCATCGACGAAGGTCGCCGGGATGATGTCGAGCAGGAATTGCGCGATGCCCTGCGTATGCGCCTTGGCGGTGTACTGACTGACCGCCTGCAGATCCAGCTGGCTCGCCACCACGTGCATGCCCGATCCGGGCTGCAGCAGATTGACGGCCGCCAGCGCCATCACCAGCGCGACGGTCGTGATCAGCTCGAAATAGATCAGGGCCTTCAGCGCCACCCGCCCCACCCTGCGCATGTCGTTCATCGCCGCGACGCCATGCACCACGGTGCAGAAGATCACCGGCGCTATGAGCATGCGCACCAGCGCGATGAACGCATCCCCCAGGGGTTTCATGTCGGCCCCGAGCGTCGGCCACCAGTGGCCGAGCACGATGCCCGCAAGCGTAGCGAGCAGCACCTGGACCCATAATTGTTTGAAGAACATCCTTACTCCCCCTGCAGCAGTTCCGGCCGTGGCGGCAACCAGGGCACGGGTGCGAAATCGCAGGCCTGCGGCGGCTGCGTCAGATGCAGCTGCGAGAATCCCCGTCCCCGCCCGCCGCCGAAGCGCAGATCGGCAAGCCACCAATCCGTGCCCGCCGGCGCGGCCATCGGCACGCGCGCGAACTGCATGAAGGCCCGGGCCCGGCACTGGGTCAGCGCCAGTTGCGCAATGCGTGGCACCGGGAGCGTGAACTGCTGACGCCACTGGATGCCCGGTGCTGCGCCGGCCGGCACCGGCGCGCCTGCGGCATCGTGGGACGCGCCGAGAGTCACGCCGCGGCAATCCTGCACAGCGATGATCCCGGGCAGCAGCGAGATACGCGCCTGGCGCATGACCTCGACGCCCTTCTGCGCCTGCACCAGCCAGGCGTCCCAGCACACCGGATCAGCCGGCGTCGGCGTGAGCACCGCATCGAGAGTATGGCTTTGCGGAAACTGTGCCTGCGCGAGCGTATCCAGGCGCTGCGCAGCAGCCCGCCCCGCCGCAGCGAAGATCGCGGTGATGCCCAGCCACAGGACGATCCCGCAGGCGAGGGATGCCGCCGGTCGCAGCCAGCGCCCGGCCGCCAGCATCCCGAGCGCGAGTGCCACGAACACGACCGCCGCGGGCGTCGCGACCAGCCCGAAAGCGGTCACCGCGAGCGCGGCCACGGCCAGCGCCACGCCGACCAGCACGCGCGCAAGGGGGGCCTCGAACACAAAGATCAGCGGCGCTGCCGCGAGCCACAGCAGCGGTTCCACGATATAGACCGAGTCACCGTAGACCCAGCCGTTGTAGAACGGCCAGAACGGATGCACGCCATAGTTATTGGTGTAGTCCATTGCCAGGTGCAGCAACACCCCGAGCACCCCCGCTGCGGCAAGCCAGGCCTTCTCGAGCGTGCTCGGCCGCAGCCGGCGGTGACGCAGCCACAGCAGACCGCTCAGCCACAGGAGCAGCGCGCCGAGCAGCGCACCCAGCAGCGTGTGGGTATAACCGCGGTGCTGCAGCACGTAGGCGAGCGGACCGCCCGCGAAGCTGGTGTAGAGCAGATCGGCATCGGGCAGATTGCTGCCGATCACCGCGGATATCACGATCAGCCGCCGGAACGTCGTATCCGGCAGTGCCGTGGGCGCCAGGGACAGACGCGGCCGCGCACGGCGCGCGATCGCCTCACCGACCAGCGCGCCGATCAGGGTGTGGGTGAGGTTATCCAGCTGCGGCCAGTCGCGCCTTCAGGCGCGGATACACCCGATAGGCATTGGATTCGAAAATGCGGGTCTTGTCGGCCGCCGACAGCGCCGAGGAATCGATGTAGCGCTTGGTGTCGTCATAGTACTGGCCGGTGGTTGGATCGATGCCACGTACGGCGCCGACCATTTCCGAGCCGAACAGGATGTTCTCCACCGCAATGACCTTCAGCAGCAGGTCGATGCCCGGCTGGTGATACACGCAGGTGTCGAAGTACACGTTCTTCATGACGTGCTCCGCGAGCGGCGGACGCTTCATGTCCTGCGCGAGGCCGCGATAACGACCCCAGTGATACGGGACCGCGCCGCCACCATGCGGAATGATCAGGCGCAGGGTCGGAAAGTCCTTGAAAAGATCCCCCTGGATGAACTGCATGAAGGCGGTGGTGTCAGCGTTGATGTAATGGGCACCGGTCGCGTGGAAGTTCGCGTTGCAGGAGGAACTGACGTGGACCATCGCCGGCACGTCCAGCTCCACCAGCTTCTCATAGAGAGGGTACCAGTGCCGGTCGGTGAGCGGCGGCGAGGTCCAGTGTCCCCCGGACGGGTCCGGATTGAGGTTGGCGCCGATGAACCCGAGCTCGTTGACGCAGCGTTCCAGTTCACGGGCGCTGTGCGCCGGGGGCACACCGGGGGATTGCGGCAGCATGCACACGCCGACGAAATTCTTCGGATAAAGCCCCACCACTCTGGCGATGAGGTCATTGTTGATCTGCGACCACTCGAGGCTGGTGGCCTCGGTGCCGATGTGATGCGCCATGGTCGAGGCGCGGGGCGAGAAAATCGTCACATCCGAACCGCGCTCGCGCTGCAGTTTCAGCTGCGCCTTCTCGAGACTGTCGCGGATCTGGTCGTCCTTGATGTGCAACGATTCGCGTGACGGGGTCTGTGCCGGATCCTTGAGCGCCGCAATCTGCGCGTCGCGGAACGTCGTGAGATCCGCGGGAGCCGTGGTGTAGTGCCCGTGACAGTCGATGATCATGGTTGGCTCCCGCGTGAACGTTATAAAGAGCGCAAATGCTAATCGACTTCGCTATCGTTGGGGAATGAGCATGCAACAAAGACCCTTGGGCGGGACCGGCGTGCAGCTGTCGGCGTTGGGCTTCGGCTGCATGACCCTCATCGGCTGGTATGGCACGCGCAATGACGATGAGGCGCGCGCCACGCTGCTGTCGGCCCTGGATCAGGGCGTCACCCACCTCGACACGGCCGCGAGCTACCAGAACGGGGAAAACGAGAAGTTCGTGGGCAGCGTCATTGCCGGACGCCGTGACGGCCTGTTTCTGGCCACCAAGTACGGAATCACCCGCAATGCGCAGGGGCAGCTGGTGATCGACAATCAGCCAGGATCCTTGCGCGAGGCTGTGGAATCGAGCCTGAAGCGGCTCGGCACCGATCGGATCGACCTCTTCTACCTGCATCGCATCGACCGGGACACGCCCATCGAGGAGTCCGTGGGGTCGCTTGCCGAACTGGTCAGGGCCGGCAAGATCCGCCACATCGGACTGTCCGAGTGCAGTGTGCAGACCCTGCGCCGGGCCCATGCCGTGCACCCGGTCGCCGCTGTTCAGAGTGAATACTCGTTGTGGTCGCGGGACCCCGAGAAGGGCGTCCTGGCCGCCTGCCGCGAGCTCGGGGTGGGCCTGGTCGCCTACAGCCCGCTCGGACGGGGCTTCCTCGCCGCCAATTTCCGTTCGCTCAAGGACCTTCCTGCCGACGACAACCGCCGCAATCAGCCGCGCTTCCAGGATGCCAACGCCGAGCACAATGCCCGCGTGGTGGCCGCCCTCGCCGCCATTGCGGCGGACAAGGGCTGTTCGCTGCCGCAACTGGCCATTGCCTGGGTCCTGGCGCAGGGAGCCGACGTGACGCCCATTCCGGGTATGAAGACCCGTGCCCACCTGAACGAGAACCTGGGTGCGCTCAATGTCGCGCTCAGCAGCGCCGAGGAGCAGGCGCTGCGCGCTCTGGTGGATGACATGCAGGTCCTGGGGGACAGGCATCCGGCGCCGATGATGAAGACGCTGGACGCCTGAGGCGCGCCTTCGCAGCTCAACCCCGCAGCAGGTCCTGCTCCAGCAGATCCAGCGTGCGCATCGCCGGCAGCACCTGCTGCACGCTGGAATTGGGCTCGCGACCTTCCTGGATGGCGCTGAAGAACTCGCGGTCCTGGAGCTCGATGCCATTCATCGAGACATCGACCTTGGAAACATCAATGGGCTTCTGGTTGCCGTCCAGCAGGTCATCGTAGCGGGCGATATAGGTGCCGTTGTCGCAGATGTAGCGGAAGAACGTTCCCAGTGGACCATCGTTGTTGAATGACAGCGACAGCGTGCAGATCGCGCCGGATGGCACCTTCATGCCAATGCTCATGTCCATCGCGATGCCGAGGTCCGGATGCAGCGGACCCTGCAGCGCGTGGCAGCGCGACACGGTCTGGCCGGTCTGGTACTGGAACAGGTCGACGGTGTGACAGGCATGGTGCCACAGCAGATGGTCGGTCCAGCTGCGCGCCTTGCCGAGCGCATTCATGTTGGTGCGGCGGAAGAAGTACGTCTGCACGTCCATCTGCTGGACCGTGAGTTCACCGGACTCGATGCGCTTGTGGATCCACTGGTGACTGGGGTTGAAACGACGGGTGTGACCGGCCATCGCGATGAGCCCGGTCTCCTGCTGTACCGCGAGCACCTTCTCCGCGTCGGCAAGATTGTCCGACATCGGAATCTCCACCTGCACGTGCTTGCCCGCCCGCAGGCACTGAATGGTCTGCGCGGCATGCATCTGCGTGGGCGTCGCGAGGATCGCGGCTTCCACGCCCGACTGGCTCAGGGCTTCATCGAGGTTCGTGGTCCAGTGCGGAATGCCGTATTTGCGCGCCACTTCGGCGGTGGAATCCGCGCTGCCACCGGCCAGCGACGCAATGGTGATGCCGCTGATCTTCTGGATGGCTTCGATGTGTTTTACGCCAAAGGCACCCTGCCCGGCGACGACGATCTTCATGGTTATTGATTCTCTAAAATGATGTGTCCCAGGGCCGTGTTCGAGCACGGCACGTGATAGAAGCGGTAAACCTCCTTCACGTCATCGTTCAGGGCGCCGCGCATCGCCAGCCACATGACCAGCTCGATGCCCTCGGAACCGGCCTCGCGCACGTATTCGATGTGCGGGATCTTCGTCAGACCGATCGGATCCTTGGTGAGGCCGTCCAGGAACTTCGTGTCCCATTCGCGGTTGATGAGCCCGGCGCGGGTGCCCTGCAGCTGGTGGGACATGCCACCGGTGCCGAACACCACGACCCGCAGATCCCGGGGATACGACTCCACGGCCTTGCGCAGCGCCCGGCCCAGATCGAAACAGCGCTTGCCGGTCGGCGGCGGGTACTGCACCACGTTGATCGGAAACGGGATGACTTCGCAGGGCCACGCGTCCTCGGGCTTCAGGTCACCGAACAGCAGGTTCAGCGGGACCGTGAGGCCATGATCGACGTCCATGCGGTTGACGACCGTCATGTCGAACTCGTTCAGGATCAGCGACTGCGCGATGTGGCAGGCGAAGTCCGAGTTGCCCTTGACGATCGGCACCGGGCGACGGCCCCAGCCCTCGTCGGCCGATTCGAACTCATCGGCGCAGCCGATGGCGAAGGTCGGAAAAATGGTCGCATCGAACGCGGAGGCGTGATCGTTGTAGATCAGGATCGCCACATCGGGCTTGTGCTCGGCCATCCATTTACGGGAGAACTCGAAGCCCTTGAAGATCGGCGCCCAATAGGGCTGCTGCTGCTTGCCCAGATCGATGGTCGCCGCGATCGCGGGAACGTGAGAGGTGGTGACACCGGCGGTGATTCTTGCCATGTTTGATTAGAGACTCGGGTTTGATTTGCTGCGGTTGCCTTTGATGCCGCGACCACCGCCGAGCATCATCTTCGAATACTCCTCCTGGGACATGCCGGTCATGGTGGACACGGCGACCAGGTACGGAAATCCGTCGGTCGAGAAGATCTTGGCAAGAAAGTAGATGTTGCCGCCGTTCTGCATCAGCTTCAGGTAGTCGCGCTTGAGCACCGCGTCGTTCTGTTCGGGCGTGAGCTTCCAGGGCTTCAGATACTCGGCCTCGTTGGCTTTGAACTTGTCGCGGTTCTCCTGCTTCATCAGCGACATGCAGAACTGATTGAGATTGAAGCCCTGGCGCGAACGGAAGGTGTTGAACACCAGCGTGCCGGGTATGTCCTCAAACTCATTGAGGTACGGTGAGAGTTGCTTGTCGGACATAAAACCTTACCTTGAAACCTTTGAAAACTGGTACAGCCGATGCGGGTTGTCGACCAGGATCTTCTGCTGCAGATCCGCTTCCGGGGCCATCAGCGGCACCAGATCGACCAGGTCGCCGTCATTGGGCATGAACTTGGCGATGTTCGGATGCGGCCAGTCGGTGCCCCACAGGATCCGGTCCGGCGCTGCTTCGATCAGGGCGCGTGCAAACGGCACCGCGTCCGTGAACGGCGGACCGTTGCTCGCAATGCGCTCCGAGCCGCTGATCTTCACCCAGCAGCGTTCGTTCGACTTCAGCACGCCCAGCAGATGCCGGAAGGGTTCCTGCTCGAGCCCGGCCTTGGTGGGAACCCGGCCCATGTGATCGATGATGAAGGGCACCGGCATGTCGCGCAGCAGGTCCGCGTGCTCGACCAGGTCGCCGGCATCGAAATGCAGGTCGACATGCCAGCCGAGGGGCCGGATACGGGCAATGATGCGATGGAACTCGCCCATGTCGGGCATGCCGCCCAGGTGTTTTACGAAATTGAAGCGCACGCCACGCACGCCGCCGGCGTGCAGACGGTCGTAGTCGCGCTCGGTGAAGCTGTCGTCGGCGTTCGCGACCCCCCGGTACTGGCCGTTGCTTGCCGCGATGGCATCCAGGATGACCGTGTTATCGCTGCCGTGGCAGCTGGCATTGACCAGCACCGCACGGTCAAGGCCCAGAATGGCCTGCAGCTCGCGGAATTTCTCCAGCGGCGCGTCCGGCGGGGTGTAGGTGCGGTCCGGTGCGTAGGGGTACTTGTCGCCCGGCCCGAAAATGTGGCAATGGGCATCGCAGGCCCCGGCAGGCGGACGGAACTTGGGCTTGCGGGTATTGGGATCAGGTGCCTTGCAGGTTGGTATCATCAGGGTGTCTTGGCCGCCCGGTTAATCGGGTAATTTCGTATCGTAGCCGCGCGGGCCAGCGGACACAATCGCCGGAGATTTCACCCATGAATACCCGCCGCAGCGAAGGGTTTGACGTAATCGACCCGCGGGCTGGTCCGGCGGCGCCTCGCTAGCGCGTGCGCGCCAGCAGCCCGAAGGTCACGATCATCAGTACCGCGGTCGGCAGCCAGGCCAGCAGCACCGGGTTCAGATCGAACACGATCGTGCCGCTTTCGATGAAGCGCTGCAGGAAAAAGAAGCCCAGCCCAAGCAGCAGTCCGAGCAGCAGCCGGGCGCCGGTACCGGAAGAGCGCAGCGGTCCGAGCACGAACGGAATCGCCAGCAGCACCGCGAAGGCAATGCCGCCGGTGCGTGCAATCCGCGACCAGAACGCGAACAGATACGGTTTCGGATCCAGCGAATTGGCCCGGTAATAGGCGATCAGGCTCCATAGCGCGCCGCTCGCCAGCTCGCCCGGTTCCGACATGGCGAGGTGCAGAAACTGGCCGCTGACATTGGAATCGAGGGTGCGCACCCCTTGCGAGGACGCCGTGACCTGACCGCCGCTGAAGCGCGACTCGGCATAGTCATGCAGCACCCAGCGGCGGTCCTTGCCCGCCACCGCGCGCGCCGCCCGGCCGATCGCCAGCAGGTGATGATCGTTGGACAGTTCGAAAATCAGCATACCGCCGTGCGCTTCGCCATCCTGCGACTGCTGCACATCCAGGATCTGGTTGCCGTCGCGTACCCAGGCGGCGCCGCCACCGAAGCTGGCATCGGAAAAGCGCTCGAACGCCTTCTGCTGCCGCGCGACCTGCTGCAGCGGCGGCGCTAGCAGCTCCCCCAGGACCACTTCGACGCCGACCAGCAGCAGGCCGGCAATGAACACCGAGAGGCCGAGCCGTGCCACCGACATGCCGGCCGCGCGCGCCACGGTCAGCTCACTGCCACTGGCGAGGGTCCCGAGTCCCAGCAGCGAGCCGATCAGCGCGCCGATCGGCAGCATCTCCCAGGCCTGCTGCGGGACGCTCATCAGGGAAAACCAGAAGGCATCGAGGGTGCCGTAGTGACCCGTGCCCGTGTCCGCCTGCTCGGCGATGAAGGTGAACAGCACCGCGAGGGCGATCACGACGGCCATGACCAGCGCGGTCATCGCCAGAATCCGCGCGACGATATAGCGGTCCAGTATGTTCATGCCGGACTCAGGTCGGGGGCGCCAGGCAGTTTCTGGTGTCGCGCGCGGGCGAGCCACCCGGGTGCCTGGGTGATGAGGAGCACCGTGATCACCACCACCGCGTGCGTCCACCACAACCCGGCCGCCGCCGGCAGCGTGCCATGTTCGATCCAGGCGCGACCGGCCGACAGCAGCTGCAGATACAAGATGAAGAGCAGCACCGCCAGCCACACGCGCGAGAGCCGGCCGCGGCGCGGCCGCAGGCGGCTGATCGGTACTGCGAGCACCGCGAGCACCAGGCACATGACCGGCAGCGCCAGTCGCCATTGCAGCTGCGCGCGCCGGTCGAGTGCGGTCGCGCCGATGAGTTCGCGGGTCGGCGCCGCATCCAGGTCCGCGGCCACGTCGCGCAGCGGTGGCATCTGCACCGGAATCGTGTGCTCGGAAAATTTCATCATGCGGTACTGCGTGCTGCCGGGCACCCCTTCGATCCGCTCGCCGTCATAGAGCGTGATCGTCAGGCTCTTGCCATCGGCGGCGACGGCATGCTTGGCGCGCCGCGCCAATGCGACCGACACCCGGCCGTCGCGGTCGCGCTCGACGAAGACATTGGACAAGGTTCCGTCAGGCAGTGCTTTCTGGGCGTACACCACGGTGCTGCCGCCGCTGAAACTGCGGAACCGACCTGGGGCCACGGGGGCGAACTGGCCGGCATGAGCGGCCTCGGTGCGCAGTGCGAGCACCTGCCCCATCGAGGTCGGACCCACCGACAGCGACAGCCACGCCAAAACGCCGGCGACGACGATACCGACGCTGATCACCGGCGCGTAGATGCGCATCATGCCCACGCCACAGGCCAGGGCCGCGGTCATCTCGCTGTCGTGGTAGAGCCGGCCGAAGGCCATGACGATGCCCAGCAACAGACCGATGGGCACGAGTATCGGCAGGTGCTGCAAGGCTCCCAACGCGATGAGCGCGAATACGACGCTGTGCGGATACTGGTTGTCGGCGGCCCGGCTGAGCACGCGCGCACCCTCGTTGGTCATGAGGATGAGGACCAGCACCAGCGTCACTGCAAATGCGCTGGCGATGATTTCCCGCAAAATATAGCGTTCGAGAAGGCGACCCAAAACCCTACCTGTAGCCTGAATTCGGTTAGACTTGCACGTTAAAGCCGCTAACCTTAGAGCAGACTGTGCTGCACCACAATGGTTCACCAGCGCGCGCGGTTCAACGTGGAGGTCGATGATGCAGTTTGACGTGTGGTCCAAAGGACTCGCGGAGCTGACCGTGGATTGTATCGCGGCGGGCGTATTTGAAGACGGCAAGCTTGGCACCGAAGCCACGGCGCTCGACAAGGCCACCGGCGGCCGGATCAAGGGCATCATCGCACGCGGCGACTTCAGCGGCCGCAGCGGCGAAACGCTGTTGCTGTCGGAGGCGGGGCTGAAGAGCACGCGGGTGCTGCTGGTCGGACTGGGTGCCGAGCGCAGCTTCAACCGCAAGGCCTGGCGGCGTGCCTGCGCCGCGGCGCTGACGGCCGCCGGCCGTACCCGGATCCGCAGTGTGGCCTTAGGGGTCGAGCGGCCGGCCGCCAAGGACCTCGACGATTATTACTTCGGACGCTGCGTGGCCGAGATCACGGGCAGCATTGTGTATCGCACCAACGATCTGAAGACCGGCAAGAAGCCGCCACTGCCCGCGATCAATCTGGTCGTGGCAGGCCCGGTGCGCGCCAATGCCGTTACGCAGGCCAAACTGGGCCTCGAGCACGGTCGCGCGCTGGCCACGGCGATGACCGTGCAGCGGGACCTGGGGAATCTGCCGCCCAATATCTGCACGCCCGGCTATCTCGCGGATCGGGCCAAGGGGCTGGCCAAGAGCTACAGCTCAATCAAGGTCAAAGTGCTCGATGAGGCGGCGATCCGCCGCGAGAAGATGGGCTGTTTCCTGGCGGTCACGCAGGGCAGCGCCGAGCCACCGCGTTTCATCGTCCTCGACTACCAGGGCCCGCGCGCGCCGCGGGCCGCGCCCATCGTACTGGTGGGCAAGGGCATCACGTTCGACACCGGCGGCATCTCCCTCAAGGACCCGGCCGCCATGGATGAGATGAAATTCGACATGATGGGGGCCGCCTCCGTCATCGCCGCCATCGTCTTCCTCGCCGAGGCGAAACTGCCGGTCCGGGTCGTCGGCCTGGTGGCGGCCTGCGAAAACATGCCCGATGGACTCGCCGTCAAACCCGGCGACATCGTCACCAGCGCTTCGGGTCAGACCGTCGAAATCCTGAACACCGATGCCGAAGGTCGCCTGATCCTGTGCGACGCACTCCACTACGCGCGCCGCTTCGATCCATCGGTCGTGGTCGATATGGCCACCCTCACCGGTGCCTGCGTGATCGCGCTCGGCGCCCATCACACGGGTGTGATGGGCAACGACGACCGCCTCTGCGCCGAACTGGTTGGCGCCGGCGTGCGCGCCGATGATCGTGCCTGGCAGCTGCCGCTGACAGAGGAGTACGCGGAGCAATTGAAGACCAACTTCGCGGACATGGCGAACATCGGTGGACGCGAGGGCGGCGCCATCACCGCAGCGGCCTTCCTCGGCAAGTTCACCCAGGGTATGACCTGGGCGCACATGGATATCGCAGGGTCCGCCTACCAGGGCGGCGCGCAGAAAGGCGCGACCGGTCGCCCGATGCCGCTGCTCACCGATTTCCTGGTACAGCGCGCGGGCGGAGGCTGAGCCACTGAAGGCCGCACCGCCGTCCGTCACCTTCTACGTGGTCGCAGATGCCTCACCGACCGCACAGTTCGCGGTGGCCTGCCGGATCGTGGAGAAGGCCTGGAGAGCCAGGAGCACCGTGCTCATCCAGCATGGCGATCGGGCCGCGCTCGAGCGCCTGGATGAGATGTTGTGGACCGCGGGCAATGAACAGGGCTTCATTCCGCACGAGATCGCCACCGAGGCACCGCAGCTGACCGGCACGCCGGTCGTGCTGAACACCGGCACCGGTCCCACCGCGGCGGTCGATGTGCTGATCAATCTCACCTCGCAGCTGCCCGAGCGCGCGGAACTCGCGACGCGCATCATCGAGATCATCGATGCGGACCCGGCACGGCGGGCCGCGGGCCGGGAGCGTTTCAAGGCCTACCGCGACCGCGGCTTTGCGCTGGAAAGCCATGAACTTTGAGCCAGCTATAATGGAATCGATGGACAAGCTTTACGCCCCCCAGGATATCGAGCGGCGCATTTACGAACGCTGGGAGAGCGGCGGCTGGTTCGCGCCGCGCGGCTCGGGCGAGCCCTTCTGCATCGTCATTCCCCCGCCCAACGTGACCGGCACGCTGCACATGGGTCACGCCTTTCAGCACACGCTGATGGACACCCTCACCCGTCACCGCCGCATGCAGGGCGCGGAGACGCTGTGGCAGTCCGGCACCGACCATGCGGGCATCGCCACGCAGATGGTGGTCGAGCGTCGGCTCGAAGCCCAGGGTCAGCATCGCAGCCAGATGTCGCGCGAGCAGTTCGTCGAGCGGGTCTGGCAGTGGAAGGAGGAATCCGGCGGCACCATCTGCGGCCAGATGCGCCGCCTCGGTGATTCGGTGGACTGGGCGCGCGACCGCTTCACCATGGATCCGGGTCTGTCGCGGGCCGTGATCGAAGCCTTCGTCCGCCTGCATGGCGAGGGCCTCATCTATCGCGGCAAGCGGCTGGTGAACTGGGATCCGGTGCTGCTGACGGCGCTTTCGGATCTGGAGGTCGAGGGGCAGGAGGAGGACGGACACCTCTGGCACTTAAGCTACCCGCTCGCGGATGGCGGCGGCCACATCATCGTCGCCACGACCCGCCCCGAGACCATGCTCGGCGACACGGCCGTCGCCGTGAACCCCGAGGATGAGCGTTATCGGCACCTCATCGGCCGGCAGCTGCGGCTGCCGCTCACCGAGCGGCTGATTCCGATCATCGCCGATGATTATGTTGATGCCGCCTTCGGGTCCGGCTGCGTGAAGATCACCCCGGCGCACGACTTCAATGACTACGAAATCGGCAAGCGCCACAATCTGCCGCAGATCAACATCTTCACGCCGCAGGCGCAGATCAATGACAATGCACCGGCGCGCTTCGTCGGCCTCGACCGCTACGAGGCACGCAAGCGGATCATTGCCGAACTCGAACAGGCGGGTCTGCTCGCGCGCATCGACAAGCACCGCCACATGGTGCCGCGCGGCGACCGCTCGGGGGCGGTGCTCGAGCCCTATCTCACCGATCAGTGGTATGTGAAGGTCGGGCCGCTGGCCCGCGAAGCCGAGGCGGCCGTGCGCGACGGTCGTACCCGCTTCGTCCCCGAGAACTGGACCCGCACTTACTACGAGTGGATGAAGAACATCCACGACTGGTGCATCAGCCGCCAGCTGTGGTGGGGGCACCGCATCCCGGCCTGGTATGACGGCGCGGGCAACGTGTACGTGGGGCATGACGAAGCGGACGTGCGCGCGCGCCAGGGGCTTGAGCCGGGGGTGACGCTCACCCAGGACACCGACGTGCTGGACACCTGGTTCTCCTCGGCCCTGTGGCCGTTCTCGACGCTGGGCTGGCCGCAGGCCACTCCTGAGCTCGCCAGGTTCTATCCGACGAACGTACTGGTCACGGGCTTCGACATCATCTTCTTCTGGGTGGCCCGGATGATGATGATGGGCCTGAAGTTCACCGGCCAGGTGCCGTTCCGCGACGTTTACATCACCGGCCTCATCCTCGATGAGTTCGGCGAAAAGATGTCCAAGAGCAAGGGCAACATCATCGATCCGCTGGACATCGTCGACGGGATCGGACTCGATGCACTGCTCGCCAAGCGCACCACCGGCCTGATGCAGCCGCAATTGCGACCGGCGATCGAGAAGAACACCCGCAGACAGTTTCCGAACGGCATTGCCGCGCACGGTACCGATGCGCTGCGCTTCACACTGGCGGCGCTGGCCACTCCGACGCGCGAGATCCGCTTCGACCTTGCCCGCGTCGAGGGCTATCGCAAGTTCTGCAACAAGCTGTGGAACGCGGCCCGCTTCGTGATGCTGATGGTGGAGCCCGAGGCCGCCGCGGCCGCCGTGGAGCCCGAGTTCGCAACTGCCGATCGCTGGATCCGCTCGCGCTTCGGGCGCCTGCTCATCGAAGTGGAGGCTGCATTCAAGGACTATCGCTTTGATTTTGCGGCAAGCGCGCTCTACCAGTTCACCTGGTACGAGTTCTGCGACTGGTACCTGGAGCTGACCAAGCCGGTGCTGCAATCCGCCGATGCCTCGCCGGCGGCCCGCAGCGCGGCGCGCACGACCCTGCTCGAGATACTCGAGGCCCTGCAGCGCGCCCTGCATCCGCTGATGCCGTTCATCACCGAGGAGATCTGGCAGAAGGTCGCCCCGCTCGCCGGGCGCGCGGGACCCTCGGTCATGGTCGCGCCCTACCCGCGGGCGGCTGATTTTCCCGGCGATGACCCGGCTGAGAAGGACATCACCTGGGTGCAGCAGTTCGTGCTGGCCGTGCGCCAGATCCGCGGCGAGATGAACATCGCGCCGTCGCGGCGCATTCCGGTGCTGCTGCGCGGGGCCGGCGCCGAGGACTGGCAGCGCGTGGTGCGTAATCGCGCATCACTGCTGCATCTGGCGGGTCTCGAGGGTATCGAACGACTGACGCAGACGCAGGATGCGCCGCAGTCGGCGACCGCGATGCTCGGCGAGGTGAACATCCTGGTGCCGATGGCCGGCCTGATCGACGTTGCCGCCGAGATCGAACGGCTGACGAAACGGCAGGCCAAGGCGCTGCAGGATCTGGCAAAAACCCGCGCCAAGCTGGCGAGTGAAACCTTCGTGCAAAACGCCCCTGAGACGGTGGTCAAGGCAGAACGCGAGCGCGAGAACGAACAGGAGCGCACCGTGGCGGGCCTGAATTCGCAGCTGGATGCCATGCGCAAGTGGGGCCAATGACCGCAGGGGTGCCCCCGCAGCAGAGCCAGGCGCTGCTGCGGGCCCTCGCGGCCATCGAGCGCGTCATCCTCGGCAAGCCCGCCCAGGTGCGGCTGTGCCTGGCCTGCCTGCTGGCCCGCGGCCACCTGCTGATCGAGGATGTTCCGGGGGTGGGCAAGACCACCCTCGCCCACGCGCTCGCGCACATCCTGGGTCTCGCCTGGCAACGCGTACAGTTCACGAGTGATCTGCTGCCAGCCGACATCATCGGCGTCTCGGTGTTCGATCGCACCACCCAGCAGTTTCATTTCAAGCGCGGCCCGCTCTTCACCCAACTGCTGCTCGCTGATGAAGTCAATCGCGCCAGTCCGCGCACGCAAAGCGCGCTGCTCGAGGCGATGGAGGAACGGCAGGTCAGCGTGGACCTCACGACCTTCCGGCTTCCGGAGCCGTTCTTCGTGGTCGCGACCCAGAACCCGCACGAACAACTCGGCACTTTTGCCCTGCCCGAGTCGCAGCTGGACCGCTTCCTGATGCGCGTCAGTCTGGGGTATCCCGATGCCGCATCCGAGCGGCGGCTGCTGCAGGGAGATGAGCCGCGCGAGCAACTCGCGCAGATCGAGCCGGTGCTCGATCCGGCGCAGATTCTCGGGATGCAGCAGACGGTGCGGCAGATTCACCGCTCGGGGCCGCTGCTGGATTACGTGCAACGGCTCGTGGCATACACCCGCAGCCGCGCCGATCTGAAACTCGGGCTCTCGCCGCGTGCCGCGCAGGGCCTGCTGCGCGCCACACAGGCCCACGCCTTCATCGCCGGACGCGACACGGCGCTGCCGGAGGATGTGCAGGCGGTGCTGCCAATGGTCGTGGCCCACCGCCTCGAACGTCGTGATGCCGCGCGCGGTGCCGATGCGGGGCTTGCCGAAGAACTCATCCGCGCGGTTGCGGTTCCGATCTGAGCGGCGCTCGGGCAGTCACCGGATGCGCGCCTTCATGCAACGCCGGATGGCAGCCTGGGTCAGGCGCAGGCAGGGCACCGACGTGTTGCCCGTCACGCTGCAGCGACGACGCCTCTACATTCTGCCGACACGCAGCGGCCTTGCTTTCGGGGTACTGCTGGCGCTGATGCTGGTCGCGGGACTCAACTACGCGAACAGCCTGGCGTTGCTGCTGACCTTCCTGCTGGCGGGCCTGGCACTCATCGCCATGCATGCCTGCCACCGCAACCTTTTGGGACTGAAAGTCACGGAACTGCTCGCGCCCGACAGCTTCGCGGGCGGGCACTCGCAGCTGCAGTTGCGTCTTGCCAATCCCGGCGCCCAGCCGCGGGTGGGCGTTGCCCTTGCAGGCACCGGCAAACCGGGGACCGGTTGCGTCGTGCCGGCCAACGGCGAGGCGGTCGTACACCATGTGATCGCAACCCCGAGGCGCGGTGCGCTGCCGGTAGGCCGGTTACGGCTCACGACCACCTGGCCCTTTGGCCTGTTCCGCGCCTGGACCTGGCTGCATGTGACGCACGCGGTGACGGTGTATCCCCGACCCGAAGGACTGCGGCCGATGCCGGCGGCGGCCGGAGCGCAGAACGGTACGGCCCCGCGCGATTTCGGCGAGATCGACGAGTGGGCCACGCTGCGCGTGTTTCGCGATGGCGACTCGCCGCGCCAGGTGGCCTGGAAAGCCTATGCGCGCGGCGGCCCGCTGCTGGTGAAGGAATACACCGCCAGCGGCAGCGCCGAGCGACTCTTTGACTTTGACGTGCTGGCCGGCCTCGCCACCGAACAGCGGCTCTCCCAGCTGTGCAAGTGGATCGTGACTGCCGCGGCGGACGAGGAGCGCTTCGGCCTGCGCCTGCCACGGGTCCACATCGAACTGGATCAGGGGGCCGCCCATCGGCAACGCTGTTTGCGCGCCCTGGCCCGGCACGATCCGGCCGGCTATGACCAGGGAGCAGCCGCCGATGCCTGAACAGACGCTGGCGACGCAGGTGCGTGTCACGCGTTGGGTGGTCGGCGCCTATCTGCTCGGTGCGCTGCTGCATCTGGGGCAGCTGCCGGTGTGGGTCATCATCGTTGCCGGCTGCGGTGGCGCCTGGGCGATGGCGGCCGCCCATGGTCGCGCGCGCCTGCCGGGTCGACCCTTCAAGGTGGCGCTGACGGTGCTGCTCACCGGCACGGTGATCGCCATGTTTCACACCCTCAACGGACTCGAGGCAGGCTCGGCGCTGCTGGTGCTGATGGGCGGGGTGAAGCTGTTGGAAGCACGCTCGGCCCGCGACCGGCTGATCGTGATCGGCGTCGCGTTCTACCTGCTGCTCGCCGCCTGCCTCGCCTCCCAGGACATGTTGCGCGCCCCAGCGTACCTGCTGCAGACCTGGGTGTGCTGTACCGCGCTGCTGCTCACGGCGCATCCCGAAGCCCCGGTCACTTCGCGGGCCGCGGCCCTCCTGAGCGGCCGCAGCCTGGCCCTGGCACTGCCGCTGGCACTGCTGCTGTTCGCACTGTTCCCGCGGATGTCGGGGGCGTTCTGGTCGCTGGGCAATCCCAATCAGGCCCAGACCGGACTGTCGGACACGATGAGTCCGGGGAGCATCTCGGAGCTGGGAAATTCGATCGAACCGGTCTTCCGCGTCTGGTTCGACGGACCGCTGCCGCCGGCCGCGGAGCGCTACTGGCGCGGCCCGGTCCTGCACGATTTCGACGGCGAAACCTGGCGCGTTCATGGCGGCGGTTTCAGGCAGGAGACCCTGGAATACCTGGGCAGGGCGTACCGATATCAGATCAGGCTCGAGCCGGATGCCAATCCGTGGTGGCCGGCGCTCGACACCGTGCAGACCGCCAAGGCTCCCGGCACCCAGATCACGCCCGACCGGCAGCTTCTGGCCTACCGGCCGCAGCACGATGCAGTGACGTACTCGGCGGTCTCGTACACGCAAACGCGATCGGGTGATCAGCTGTCGATCGTGGCGCGGCGCTTCGATACGGATTATGCGCACCAGCGCAATCCGCGCACCCAGGCGCTGGCGGTGCGGCTGCGTGCCGCCGCCCCGGATGTCCCGGGCTACGTGGCGAGCGTCCTTGCACTCTTTCGCAATGGCAACTTTGAGTACACCCTCTCACCGCCGGTGCTCGGCCCGAATTCGGTGGATGACTTCCTGTTCAAGACCCGGCTCGGGTTCTGTGGACACTTCGCCTCGGCGTTTGCGCTGCTGATGCGCGCCGCTGGCGTTCCGGCGCGGGTGGTGACCGGTTATCAGGGCGGCGAGTGGAATCCGATCGGCCACTACCTGCTGATACGCCAGTCCGATGCGCACGCCTGGGTCGAAGTGTGGGAGGACGGCCGCGGCTGGGTGCGGGTGGATCCCACGGGAGTCGTGGCGCCTGAGCGCCTGCAGCGCGGCATCCTCGATCTGCTGCCTGGCACCGGATCGGTACCGGAACGGCTGCTGCACGAGTTCTCCTGGCTGCAGGAGGGTCACCAGTTGTGGGATGCGGCCAATGCCTGGTGGAGCACCCAGGTGGTCGCCTACAACTACGCCTCGCAACTGCGCCTGCTGGACTGGCTGGGCTTTGATAATCCCGGCTGGCAGCAGCTGGGGTGGCTGCTGGCCGGCGCGCTCAGCGCGTGGCTGCTCGTCATCGGCTGGCAGTTCGGGCGGATACGCACTGCCGGCGGCCCGGATCGGCTGGCGCGCGCCTATCTGCGGCTGTGCGCGCGACTGGCGCGATCGGGGCCGGCACGCCAGCCGCACCAGGGACCGCTGGCCTATGCCGATTCGCTGCCGGGAGCATCCGGCCCGATGCTCACGGCACGCGAGCTTCTGAATCAATATGCGCGCCTGCGCTACGGCAGCGTGCTGCCAACGCTCGCGCAGCTGCGCGAGTTTGAACGGCGTGTCAGTCGCTGGCGTCCGCCGCATCGGAATGTTCGCGCGTCTCCCGAAAAGTGATCCCGGGCCAGCGCTCCAGCGTCAGATGCAGATTCACCCGGGACGGCGCCAGGTAGACCAGCGCGCCGCCGTGATCCACGGCGAGGTTCTCGTAGGTGCGCTGCTGGAACTCCGCCAGCATCTTCGCATCATCGCAATAGACCCAGCGCGCGGTATGCACCCCGATCGCATCGAACACGCACTGCACGTTGTATTCATCCTGCAGCCGGAATGCCACGACTTCGAACTGCAGCTGTCCCACGGCCCCGAGAATCAGATCGTTATTGCGCAGCGGCTTGAAGAGCTGCGTCGCGCCCTCCTCGCACAACTGCGCAAGCCCCTTCTGCAGCGCCTTCATCTTCAGGGGGTCCTTCAGCACCGCACGCCGGAACAGTTCCGGGGCGAAGCTCGGGATGCCCGTGAAGCCCAGCTGCTCACCTTCGGTGAAGGTGTCGCCGATGTTGATCGTGCCGTGATTGTGCAGGCCGATGATGTCACCGGCGAAGGCTTCCTCGGCATGCTGGCGATCCGCTGCCATGAAAGTCAGGGCATCGGCAATGCGCACCTCTTTCTGCAACCGCGAGTGAAACAGGCGCATGCCGCGTTCATAGCGGCCTGAACACAGGCGCATGAAGGCGATGCGGTCACGGTGCGCGGGATCCATGTTGGCTTGGATCTTGAACACGAAACCGGTCAGCTTCGGCTCCAATGCCGCGACGGTTCGTTCGCGGGTGGCGCGCGGCAGCGGGCCGGGTGCGTTCTCGGCGAATGCCGCAAGCAGCTCCTCGACCCCGAAGTTATTGATCGCGGAGCCGAAGAAGACCGGCGTCTGCTTAGCGGCGCGATAAGCGGCAAGATCGAAGGCATCCGTTGCACCGTGCACCAGTTCGACTTCGGCGGCGAAGGCGGCGGCCTCGGCTCCCAGGAACTCCTGCGCCTCAGCCGAGGCCAATCGATCGATGATCACGTTCTCACCCACCCGCCCCTTCTCGGCCGGCTGGTAGGCATAGATCCGGTCCTGGGGGATGTGATAGACGCCCTTCAGCCGCTGACCCATGCCGATCGGCCAGGTCACCGGCGCAGTGCGGATTTTCAGAATCTGTTCGATCTCATCCAGCAGCTCGATGGGGGGCCGACCCTCGCGGTCGAGCTTGTTGATGAAGGTGATGATCGGCGTGTCCCGCAGCCGGCACACCTCCATGAGCTTCACCGTCCGTTGCTCGACGCCCTTGGCGCAGTCGATGACCATGAGCGCCGAATCCACCGCCGTCAGCGTCCGATAGGTGTCCTCCGAGAAGTCCTCGTGACCCGGGGTATCCAGCAGGTTCACGATGCAGTCGCGGAACGGGAACTGCATGACCGAGGAGGTCACCGAAATTCCGCGCTGTTGCTCCAGGCGCATCCAGTCCGAAGTCGCATGACGCGTGGCCTTGCGCCCCTTCACGGTACCCGCCATCTGGATCGCGCCCCCGAACAGCAGCAGCTTTTCGGTCAGTGTCGTCTTGCCGGCGTCGGGGTGGGAAATGATGGCAAACGTCCTGCGACGCTCGATCTGGCTGAATAACTCTTCTTCCGTCATGACGCCGATTGTACCTGTCCTTGCGCTATAGATACGGCGACAACATCCAGCACAGGCTGTCGCGCAACCGTACTCCGACGTTGCTGCCGGCGAGCGCCTGGCCGCTCAGTTCGGTCGAGCGGCTGCGCGCCTCCATGATGTAGTCGCTCAGCCAGCGGCAGGTCACGCGGTCGTAGACTTCCAAGGCGATCTCGAAATTCAGCCGCAGACTGCGCGGATCCAGATTCGCCGAACCGATCTGCGCATAGGCGCCGTCCATGACCAAAAGCTTGGTGTGCGCAAAGGGTGGTGCCTGCAGGAATACCTTCACGCCACGTTCTATCAGGGGTCTGAGCCAGCGCCGACAGGCCCAGTCCACGTACCGCAGGTTGCTGCGCTCGGGCAGCACCAGGGTCACATCGACTCCGCGCAGCGCGGCGGATTGCAGCGCCGAGCTCAGCTCGGGCGGCGGAATGAAATAAGGCGTCATGATCAGCAGCTGTTCGCGCGCCATGGACACGGCGCCCATCATCACCGAGACCAGCTTGTCATTGTCCTCATCCGGACCCTCGGTGATGACCCGACACATGCTCGCGCCGCACTCCGCAGGCACGGCAGGCACCGCCAGCGTCTCCTTCGAGGCAAACTGCCAGTCGACGCCGAAGGCTTCGCCCAATTGCTCGAGTATCGGGCCGCGCACCTTGAAGTGCAGGTCGGCCATGCGCCGCGCACCCGCCTTGCCAACCTCCCGCCCGCCGATGTTCATGCCGCCGAGGAAGCCGGTATGACCGTCCACGAGCAACAGCTTGCGGTGATTGCGCATGTTCAGCGAGAGCCGCGGCGGGAACAGCCGCGGCGGCAGAAACCGCTGGGCCACCACACCCGCGCGACGCAGGGCCGGGACCACGTGCGGCCAGCTGTACCACTCGCCGACGCCATCCACCAGCACGCGCACCTGCACACCCCGGGCCGCCGCCGCCGCCAGCGCCTGTACGAACTGCTGCCCGACCGGATCGGTCTCGAAAATGTAGGTCGCGAGCCACACGGTGCGCTGGGCGGCGGCAATGGCCTTGAGCATCTCCGGAAAGGCATTTTCGCCGTTTTCGAGTGACTCGATTGCGTTACCCGGGATGCGCGACCATTGCGTGACGGCATCCCCGATGCGCATCAGATGGTCGGCCGGCGCGTCCTGTTTGGGAAGCCGTACCGGCATGCGCGGATTGCCCAGGCCGCCACGCAACTGCCGGGCCCGCTCGCGGACCCGGTTGATCCCGAACAGCCCATAGAGGATCGCCCCGCCCAGCGGAAACAACCAGCACATGACGATCCAGCCGAAGGCGCTGCGGGGATCCGGCTTGGTCAGGAGCGCGTGGATGGTGGTAAACACTGAACAGGCGAGGGACAGACCCACGACCGCCCACGCATCAAACATCTCGTAGGCGGTATGGATGGTCAACAGCATGGCGTCGGGTATTCTACTGGCGAATACTCCAGCGCGGTCCTGAACATGAACATCCTGCTTGACAACGTCCTGAGCGCCGCACTGGTGACCTTCGCGGGACTCTTCCCGATCGTCAACCCGGTCGAAAACGCGCCGTTTTTCCTGGCCCTGACGGCAGGGCTGTCATCCGCCCAGCGGGAGGTCCTGGCGGGAAAGATCGCCGTCAACGGCTTCGCACTGCTCTTAGGCTCGATGGCCCTGGGCCCCTGGCTGCTGCAGTTCTTCGGGATCCAGTTGCCCGTCATGCGGGTGGCGGGTGGCCTGGTGGTCACGGCCCTGGGCTGGAAGCTCCTGACCCAGGAACAGTGGAGCGATCATGGCGCCACCGGAATGTCCGCGCCGGAGGGCAAAGCGGCAGGCGGCTTTTATCCGCTCACGATGCCCCTCACTGTCGGGCCCGGGTCAATGTCCGTGGCCGTCACCATCGGCAGCCGCAAACCCGAGGAGGCCTACCACCTTCCACAGTTCGCCTCGCACGCCTTGGGCGCCCTGATAGGGCTCATCGCGATCGGCATTTCCATCTATATCGCCTACCGGTTCGCCGAACGGATCGCACGCGTGCTCGGCGCGACGGGCCTCGACATCCTGGTGCGCCTCTCGGCCTTCATTCTCATGTGCATCGGCATCGAGATCATCTGGACGGGTTGCACCGCGCTCATCGCGACCCTACCTCACTCTTAGGCGGACAGCTGCGTCATGCATCGACCGCACCCCGCCCCTCCACCCTGAGCCGATTGAAATAGGTGATGGCCAAGATGCCACGCCGCGGGACGGTTTCGACCCGGCATTGCTGCATCGCTTTCATGAGAACCTCCTGATCGTCAATCCGTTTGCTTTGTACAAGAGCGGCCAGGTCTTGTGGATGCAACATCAGATGCTCAAAATCCCACCGCGAAGCATTTCTTAACGCGTTTCTTAATACGTGATGTTTGCAAGCTGTGAGTTTCTCGCGCCGACCGACTGCCGCCCGTATTTTTAACAGGTTTGCGTCTAGGCGCCTTGGGCGTGATCTGTACTATTGCTCGTTGTTGAGCGCGTGTATCTGCCTCACGCGGGGA
>Ga0302314_10005624_pt1 | contig 22784 bp, 23 predicted proteins | sample III_Palsa_N2_3_FD_200533 | JGI IMG/M metagenome (GOLD analysis project Ga0302314, IMG submission 200533) | Peat permafrost microbial communities from Stordalen Mire near Abisko, Sweden - III_Palsa_N2_3 | ecosystem: Environmental > Terrestrial > Soil > Palsa > Peat permafrost | place: Sweden... | reverse complement strand
CGCCGCTTGTGCGGCGCCTCTTTCGTGTCTGTTTTTCCTCTTCAACCCGGGCATGCGACAGCGGGGTGAGCGACGGCCCGCGACCGGCCGCCGTTCACCCCGCTGTCGACTCAGTTCAACCGAGACGCGGGTTGTTCAGCGCTCAGGAGGCGCCGTTGCACGCGCTGTAGGTGGTCGGCTGGTCCGGCGTGCCGGTCAGGATGGTGCCGAGGATGCCGTCGCCGGCGGTGCCCGGGCCCTCCCAGTGCCAGGGGAGGATGCAGCTGTCGTCCAGCGCGCCGGCCAGGTCGCCCGGCTTGACGTGCATCGGGGTGCCGTTGCACGCGGAGTACTGCTCCGGGCCGTTCAGCGCGGTGATCGGGCCCTCCCAGTACCACGGGGCCACGCACGAGCCCTCGCCGACGGTGACCAGCGAGTCGCTGCCGCCGTCGTCGGCCAGCGCGGCACCGGCGGTCATCAGCGGCAGGCCGATCGCGGCGGAGGCGAGTGCCGCGACGGTCAGGATCTTCTTCATGGGGCATTCCCATCTGTGGGGTCGTCATCAACGGAAGTCCGCCGCCGGCCCTTGCGACCCGGCGTACTGGATCCACCGGGCCTAACCGGCGAAGGTGTCGATCGGTGACTCAGATTCACCCGCGTGGCAGAATTGAGATATCAAACGCCGTTCACCTCGGAGCACGTACGGGTGAACCGCCGCCCCTGACGACCCGGGGCCGGTGTGACCCGGACCACGCCCGGTCGGGGGGAGTCGGGAATGGAAATCCGTGGCAGACTGTTCGACTAGACGACAAGCGTGCCCCGGGGTCGGTGAAACTCCGAACCGGCGGTGACAGTCCGCGACCCGGCTGGTCCTGGCGACAGGACCGAAGGTGGACCCGGTGAAACTCCGGGACCGACGGTGATCGGGCGCCGCGCACGGCAGCAATGCCGGGCGAGGCGGCCGAAAGTCCGGATGGGAGGCGGCACGCGGGACGTCGGCTCGGCCGCGCCCGGTCGGACGTGCCTCGGCAGCGATGCCCAGGGCTGCACCCAGCGTTCGCCGTGATGCGTCACGCCGCCGCACGCCCGTCCTTCCGCCTCCCGCGGCCCCTCCGGGGCACCGACCACACGGTGTCCAGAGGGAGCAAAAGCGGTGTTCACCGGAATCATCGAGGAACTCGGCGAGATCGTCGCCATCGAGACCCTGCCCGACGCGGCGCGCTACACGGTGCGCGGAGCCGTCGTCACCGCCGACGCCACCCACGGGGCGTCCATCGCCGTCAACGGCGTCTGTCTCACCGTCACCGACGAAACCGGCGCCGCCAGCCTGAAGGACGGCGAGTTCACCGCCGACGTGATGGCCGAGTCGCTCACCCGCTCCAGCCTCGCCGACCTGCGCCCCGGCGACCGCGTCAACCTCGAGCGGCCCATGGTCGCGAACGGCCGCTTCGGCGGGCACATCGTCCAGGGCCACGTCGACGGCACCGGCACCGTCCTCGAGCGCACCCCCGGCGAGCACTGGGAGCTGGTGCGCATCGCGCTGCCGGCCGATCTCGCCCGCTACGTCGTCGAGAAGGGCTCCATCACGGTCGACGGCATCAGCCTCACCGTCAGCGACATCACCGACGGCGAACAGCCCGACTTCACCGTCTCGCTCATCCCAGCCACCCTCGCCCAGACCACGCTCGGCATCAAGCAGCCCGGCGCCCGGGTCAACCTTGAGGTGGACGTGATCGCCAAGTACACCGAGAAGCTGCTCGGCGGTGCCCGGTGAACCACCTGTTCGGCTGGGCGAACGCGCTCGCCTTCCAGCTCGGCGGGGAGTCGGTGCGCTGGTCCGATCTGCTCGGCAACCTGCTGGGCCTGGCCACGGTCGCCCTCGCGATACGCCGGTCCCTGTGGGCCTGGCCGGTGCAGATCACCGGAGCGATCCTGCTGTTCGGCGCCTCGATGTCGGTGCACCTCGGCGGCAATGCCGCCCGCCAGCTCGTGGTGATCGCCGCCGCCTCCTACGGCTGGTGGCGCTGGAACCGGCAAACGCGACTCAACAAAGCGTTCACGGCATTGAGCCGGGGAGTCACCATCCGCTGGGCCACCGGCCTCGAGCGGCTCGCACTGCTCGGCTTCCTGGCCGTCGGCACCTTCGGCTTCGCCTGGCTGCTCTCGGTCACCCACTCCTCCTGGGCCCCGCTGCCCGACGCCTACATCTTCGTCGGCTCGCTGGCCGCCACCCTCTGCCAGGGACGCGGCTGGGTCGAGTTCTGGTTCGTCTGGATCGCGGTGGACGTCGTCGGCGTGCCGCTCGCCTTCCACAGCGGCCTGCCGGTCTCCGGCTTCACCTACGCGATCTACTTCGTCCTGGTCATCGCCGGGCTGCGGCAGTGGATCGGCCTCGCCCAAACCGCCCCGTCGCCCGCCAGGAACATAGTCGAGTCGGCTCCCGCCGCAGAAGGAGTGCACGCATGAACGGCACGCTCGAGGCCACCGTCACCGGCCTGGACACCATCGAGACCGCGCTGCTGGAGATCGCCGCAGGACGCCCCGTGGTGGTCGTGGACGACGAGGACCGGGAGAACGAGGGCGACCTCATCTTCGCCGCCCAGCACGCGACCCCCGAACTGCTCGCCTTCACCGTCCGCTACTCCAGCGGCGTCATCTGCGTCTCCATGGACGACGCGCGGGCCGACCACCTCGACCTGCCGCCGATGACCGCCGTCAACGAGGACCGCAAGGGCACCGCGTTCACCGTCTCGGTCGACGCGCGCGAGGGCATCAGCACCGGGATCAGCGCCGCCGACCGGGCGCACACCATCCGGCTGCTGTCCGGCCCGGCCACCACCGCGGGCGACCTGTCCCGCCCCGGCCACGTCTTCCCGCTGCGGGCCCGCCCCGGCGGCGTCATCGAGCGGCCCGGGCACACCGAGGCCGGCGTCGACCTGGCCAGGCTGGCCGGACTGAGCCCCGTCGGCGTGCTCGTCGAGATCGTCAACGACGACGGCACCATGGCCCGGCTGCCCGAGCTGCGGGTCTTCGCCGAGCGGCACGGCCTCGCCCTGATCTCCATCGCCGACCTGATCGCATACCGGACGGCGCACCGGGCCTGACCCGGTCCGCGATACCGTCTGTTTCCTAAGCTTCAAGAACGAAGGAGCACTGTCCCGTGGCAGGCAGCGGAGCCCCCGAGCTCGGCATCAACCCGACCGACGTCAAGCGCTGCGCCAACCTGCGCGTCGCGATCGTGGCCGCGCAGTGGCACACCGAGGTGATGGACGCGCTGGTCACCAACGCCGTCAAGGCGCTGGCCGAGCACGGCATCGACGAGCCCACCCTGGTGCGCGTCCCCGGCTGCTTCGAGCTCCCGGTCGCCGCGCACGCCCTGGCCAAGCACCGCTACGACGCGATCGTCGCGCTCGGCGTCGTCATCCGCGGCGGCACCCCGCACTTCGAGTACGTCTGCCAGGCGGCCACCGACGGACTGACGAAGGTCTCGGTCGAGTCCGGCATCCCGGTCGGCTTCGGTGTGCTGACCTGCGACACCGACCAGCAGGCGATCGACCGCTCCGGCCTGCCCGGCTCGGCCGAGGACAAGGGCCGCGAGGCGGCCCTGAGCGCCGTCGCGACCGCGCTGACCCTGAAGAGCCTGGGGGAGCGGTGAGCGAGCCGACCACGGCGAAGACCTTCGAGCAGCTCTTCGATGAGCTCAAGGGCAAGGCGGCGGCCGGCACCCCGGGCTCGCGCACGGTCGAGCTGGTCCAGGCGGGCGTGCACGCGATCGGCAAGAAGATCGTCGAGGAGGCCGCCGAGGTGTGGATGGCCGCCGAGTACGAGGGCGAGGACCGCACCGCCGAGGAGATCAGCCAGCTGCTCTACCACCTGCAGGTGCTGATGGTCGCGCGCGGAATCTCCCTCGACGACGTTTACCGCACTCTGTAGCGTCGATATCCATCAGGTAATCGAATCTTCACCATCGGAACCACCGAGTAGGACGGAACCAGCCCCATGCTCCGCATCGCCATGCCCAACAAGGGATCCCTCTCCGAGGCGGCGGGCGAGATGCTGCATGAGGCCGGATACCGGCTGCGCACCGACCGCGAGCTGCTGGTGATCGACCCGGAGGCCGGGGTCGAGCTGTTCTACCTGCGCCCGCGCGACATCGCCGTCTACGTCGGCTCCGGGAAGCTGGACATCGGCATCACCGGCCGCGATCTGCTGCTCGACTCCCGCGCGGACGCCGAGGAGATCCTCTCGCTCGGCTTCGGCAGGTCCACCTTCCGCTTCGCCGGGCGCCCCGGCACCGGCTCGACGCTCGAGGACCTCAAGGGCCGCCGGATCGCCACCTCGTACCCCGGCATCGTGCAGGCCCATCTGGACCGCGCGGGCGTGCCGGCCGAGGTGGTCAAGCTGGACGGCGCGGTGGAGATCTCGATCCAGCTCGGCGTGGCCGACGTGATCGCGGACGTCGTGGAGACCGGCTCGACACTGCGTCAGGCGGGCCTCGAGCTGATCGGCTCGCCGATCCTCGAGTCCGAGGCCGTGGTCATCAAGCGCCGCGATGCCGAGCCCGCGCAGGGCACCGAGCAGTTCCTGCGCAGGCTCCAGGGCGTGCTGGTCGCGCGGCGGTACGTGCTGATGGACTACGACATCAGGGCCGAGCGGCTGCAGGAGGCCGTGGGCCTGACGCCGGGTCTGGAATCGCCCACGGTCAGCCCGCTGCATTCGGAGGGCTGGGTGGCCGTGCGCGCGATGGTGCCGCGGGCGCAGACCCAGCGCATCATGGACGACCTCTGGGAGATCGGCGCACGCGCTATCCTCGTGACCGACATCAGGGCTTGCCGCCTGTGACCCGGACACGCTGAGCACCGAGCGGGCCGGGCAGGGGCGCGGGCCGCGACCAGCCACACCGGAGTAGAAGCGGATGGAGTCGATGGCGCCGAACGGACACCCGGCCCGGGGACGGGACGGAGCCGCGTTCGGCGGACACGGCGAACCCGGCGGCGGCCCCGGGGACGGCCGTGGCACCCCGCTGCCCGCGCTCCCGGTGACCTGGCGCCCGCACCGGACGCGGGCGATCATCTACACCGTCGCCGCGGTCCTGGCGGGCAGCATGACCGTCATCGCCGCCATCCTGCCCTCGGACGGCGGCGAGCCCTGGCCGCTGCCCGACCGGATCGCCTTCGCCTGCATCGGCTTCGCCGGGGCGCTCGTGCTGCTGGTGCTCGCCCGCCCCAAGGCCGTGGCCGACGCGGGCGGGCTCACGGTTGTCAACATGCTGCGGACCCACCGGCTCGAGTGGGCGCAGATCGTCACCGTGAACCTGCGCTCGGGCGACCCGTGGGTGCTGCTGGACCTCGACGACGGCACGACGCTCTCGGTGATGGGCATTCAGCCCGCCGACGGGCTGAGCGCGGCGCGGGCCGCCGTGGCCGAACTCAGGGCCCTGGTGGACCACTACTCGTACACCTGACGCGGCGTCGGATTCCGCTCCGTGCCCGCTGGCTTTCCGCCGTCCGAGTGCTATACGGGAACGTATGAGCCCGGATTCGCAGGTGGCCGCGCTCGTGCTCGGGGAACTGCTCAGGAAGCAGGGCGCCTACGCCGAGGCCGAGCCGTACCTGCGTCGGGCGGAGCAGGCCGGAAATCCCGCTGCCGCGTTCGCGTTCGGGCGCACGCTCTTCGCGCAGCGCAGGCTGGAGGAGGCCGAGGTGGAGCTGCGGCGGGCCGTTGACCACTACGGCGACCTGTCGGCGCTGACCGCGATCGAGTCGGACGACGGAGCCGGGATCGCCGGCCTCGAAGCCCTCGTCGGCGCGGAAGAGCCGCTCGCCGACAGTTGGCGACAGGTGAGGACCACATCCGATCCGGCGGACGTGCGCAGATTCGTCGCGCTGTGCGCCGAGGCGATGCGCGAATGAGCGGCGCCGCCGCCTCGGGTCACTCCGGCAGCGCGCGGATCAGCACCAGCGAGCCGTTGAACTGCGGCTGCTCACGCAGGTGGCCGTGCCGCTCGTCCCAGGCCCCTGACTCGATCGCCTCGCGCAGCCGCAGCGTGTACTGCTCGGCCACCGGCGCGTCCACGAAACTCCAGGCCGAGCAGGACTGACGCGCCGCCGGGTTGAGCAGGCGCTCGGGGCGGGCGTAGTAGGCCTCGTTGAACCCGTCGGTGCAGTCGATCGGGATCGGGACCGGGCTGACCTCGGTCTTGCCGCCGAGCGTCGCGGTGATCTCCTCGATCGCGGGGTAGCGCCGGGCCTCGGTGTCCAGGACCAGCGGCGCGTACTCGTAGAGCCAGAAGTCGCGCACGAGCTCGGGGTCGCAGGTCAGCACGAGCACCGGGCCCCGGGCCACGCGGCGCATCTCGCGCAGTCCCGCCTTCAGTTCGCTCCACTGGTGCACGCTGAACGTGGTCATCGCCGCGTCGAACGAGCCGTCCGGGAACGGCAGCGCCTCGGCCACGGCGTCGATCGCGGGGGAGAGGTGCGCGGGGCGCTGGGCGCGCATCGAGGCCGAGGGCTCGACCGCGGTCGTCTCGAACGCCCGCGACTCGTACGAACCGGCCCCCGCGCCCACGTTGACCACGGTCCGCGCCCCGCCGAGCGCCTGCTCGATCAGCGCGGCGATCCGTGCGTCCGGCCGGCGGTAATCCGCGTAGCTCGTGCCGATCGTGCCGTAGTCCGCGTCCCCCGCGCTGCCGTCAGTGGTGCGTTGAACCATCAGCCGCGTCCTTTCCGATCATGGGTCAGGGCCCCGATCCTAAGGGAAGCGCGTACGTGCCCGCCCTCGAATTACAGCAGCCCGAGCACGCCGCCCACCAGGCCGCCGACCAGGCCGCCCAGACCCGAACCGCTCGTGGAACTCGCGCTGGCCGACGCGGACGCCGACGCGGTGGCCGTCGCCGTGGCACTCGACGTACTCGAAGCGGCCGTCGGAGTGCTCTGCGATCCGCCCGCGGCGGTCGTCGCGGCGGCCGTGGGGCTCGCGCCCTTGGTCTCGCCGGTCTCCTGGGCCACGGCCGCCCCCTGCGCCCCTGAGCTCGCCGAGGGGACCACGCCGGTGCCCGCCGAGCGGACCGTGCCGGGGGCGCTCGGCGTGCCGGTCGCCGCGCTGCGGATGCCGAGGCCGCCGTCCGCGGCGTTGGTCGGGTAGGCCTGGCCGGTCACGGTGGCGCTCGGGCTCGGCTCTGGGGCCGGGCTCGAACCGTTCTGCAGGATCACCAGCGCGACGCCGACGACGGCCATCCCGAACAGGCCGGAGACCAGGACCTCGACGATCTTGCGCAGCCGCCCCGGCTCGCTGACGCGGCGGCGTCTGCGGCTCATCCCTGCCTCCCCGAATCCTGCTGATCGTTTGTACGAATCCCGTGGACGACGGTCGGCACGAGTCTGGCGCAATACCTGGCGCCACGGGGCGCTTTCGCCGAATTCAGCGACCGGCGCACACCACCCGTGCGGGTGGGGCGACATGCGCTCCGGTACGGAACTCTACCGATCGCAGTGCCCTGTGAAAATGCCGCGCCCCCGCCCGGATGCGAGGGGCGGGGGCGCGGCCGCCCTGGCGGCGCGGACCTGGTTCAGGTCAGTCGCTGCAGGTGGAACCCTCGTAGACGTTCTTCACGGTGACCGCGGTGACGTTGTTGCCGCAGAAGTCGATCGGCGCGTTCACCACGGCCTGGACGACGTTGCCCGAGCCGATGCCGCCGGAGTGGTCGGCGGTCGCGGTCGCCGAGGCGCCCGGGCCGTCGGTGTCGGCGGTGCAGGTCGAGCCCTCGTAGTGGTCCTTGAGCGCGACGGCGTCCACGTTCCAGCCGCAGAACAGGATCGGCGCGTTGGCGGCGGCCTGGACGACGTTGCCGGAGACGAGGCCTCCGGAGTGGTCGGCGTCGGCCTGCGCGACGGCACCCAGGTGGCCGGTGTGGCAGGTGGTGCCCTTCGGCATCTCCTTGATCGCGACGGCCTGGACGTTGACGCCGCAGAGCTTCACCGGAACGTTGACCGGAGCCTGGACGGCCCAGCCTGCCACGGCGCCGCCGGAGTGGCTGGTGTCCGCCGTCGTCGTGGCGTCGGCCGCGGCGAAGGTGGCGGTACCGAGCACCAGACCCGAGGTGGCGGCGACGAGCGCCAGTCCCCGCTTGGCAATCCCATGCATGTGATGACCTCTAGCTCTAGACGGGAGGGAGCTGTCTAGAGCAGCTCCCCTTCGTCAGCGATCAACGAAGGGGCCTGACGCCGGTAACGCGTCGACCGGGCCGCCGCCGCGATATTCCCCCGGTCAGAGCATTGCTCCGTTTATCGGTCGGCAGCGCGGTCGAACGGGGACGGCCCCGCCCGGCCGCGCGTCGCCCTACCGGCTGAGCTTCGGCAGCACCTCGCGGCCGAACGCCTCGATCCACTCGGTCTGGTTGCGCCCGACGTTGTGCAGGTAGATCCGGTCGAAGCCGAGGTCGAGGTAGCGCTGGATCTCGGCGCGGTGCTTGTCCGGGTCGGAGCTGATGACCATCCGGCCGTCGAAGTCCTCGGGCCGGACCAGCTTCGCCATCTGTTCGAAGTGGTAGGGCGAGCGGATGTCGCCCTTGTCGAACTTCATCCCGCCGTTGGGCCACTCGGTCATGGCGTTGGCCAGCGCCTGCTCGTCGGTCTCGGCCCAGGACAAGTGCAGCTGGAGGATCTTCGGCATCGCCTCCGGGTCCTTGCCCGCCTCGCGCGCGCCCTCGGCGAACTTGCCGAGCACCATCTCGATCTTCGCCGGGGCCGCACCCGGGGTGATGATGCCCTCGGCCAGCTTTCCGGTCTTCTTGGCGTTGAGCGGGCCCGCGGTGGCGATGTAGATCTCCGGGTCCTGCTCCGGCACGGTCCACAGCCGGCAGGTCTCGAGCTGGAAGTACTTGCCCGCGTGCTTGGTCTCCTTGCCGCTGTGGCCTGAGGCGAAGAGCTTCTTGATGATCTCCAGCGCCTCCCACATCCGCGCCGAGCGCTCCGGGCCCTCCGGCCAGTAGCCGCCGACGACGTGCTCGTTCAGGGCCTCGCCCGCGCCGAGGCCGAGCCAGTGCCGACCCGGGTACATCGCCGCGGTCGTCGCCGAGGCCTGCGCCACGATCGCCGGGTGCATCTTGAAGGACGGGCAGGTCACGCCAGGGCCGAGGTCGCCGGTCGTGCGCGCGCCGATCGCGGTCAGCACGTTCCAGATGAACGGGGCGCTGCCCTGCTGCGGAACCCAGGGCTGGAAGTGGTCGGCGGCCATGACCCCGGTGAATCCGGCCGCCTCGGCCGCGGCGCTGTAGTCGGTGACCTCGTTGGGCCCGAACTGCTCGAGCATGGCCGCGTATCCGATGTGGGGTGCGCTCATGGGCGATTCTCCTGACATCCCGTGCGTGTTCCGTCGCGCTCACTCTATGGGCCCGTCGGGTGACGCGCGCCGCCGACCCGACGATCGCGTCGTCCACTGATCGGCCCCCGGGTGCGTCTGGAGTGCCGTTTCGCCGGGTAGAGTCGCAGGCATGCGGCTTGACCACATTTCCTACGCCGTCGATCTCGACGCGTTCCCGTCCACCGTCTCCCGGCTCGGCTCGCTGCTCGGCGCCTCCTTCCGGGACGGCGGCGTGCACCCGAGGTTCGGCACCCGTAACGCGGTGCTCCCGCTGGCCGACGGCGCCTACGTCGAGGTCGTCGCCCCGCTCGAGCACCCGGCGACCGAGTCCGCGCCCTTCGGCCGGGCGGTCAAGCGCCGGGCCGAGCTCGGCGGCGGCTGGCTCGGCTGGGTCGTCGGCGTGGACGACCTGGGGCTTTTCGAGAAGCGGCTCGGCCGCGAGGCCGCCGAGGGGCACCGCAGGCGCCCGGACGGCAAGCTGCTGCAGTGGCATCAGATCGGCGTGCTCGACCTGATCGACGACCCGCAGCTGCCCTACCTGATCTGCTGGGACTGCCCGTCCGAGCTGCATCCCTCCTTCGGCGCCGAGCCGTTCCCGGAGATCGAGCAACTGGAGATCTCCGGCGACCGGGACGCGGTGCTCGCCTGGCTGGGCGATCCGGAGCGCGACCCGCTGCCCGAGCTCAAGGTCAACTGGCTCGAGCCCGCCGACCTGCGCAACGCCTACGACGAGGCGGGTCTGGTCGCGGTGGACTTCCGCACGCCGGACGGCTCCGTCCGCATCGACTGAGCCGCCGATGCCGCATACGTCGCCGACCGGGGGGCCGCCGACCGGCCCCCGCGACCGTTATGGCAGAGTTCTGTCGTGCTGATTGCGATGGCGGGGCTGCCCGCCGCGGGCAAGAGCTCGATCGCCGAGGGCCTCGCGAGCGCGCTGTCCGCGCCCGTGGTGTCGGTGGACCCGATCGAGGCCGCGCTGCTGCGCGCCGGGATCGGGCCCGGCCAGCCGACCGGTTACGCCGCGTACGTGGCCGCCGAGGCCGTGGCCGACGGCGTGCTCGCGCTCGGCCAGACGGTCATCGTCGACGCGGTCAACGCCGTCGAACCCGCCCGCGGCCAGTGGCGCTCGTTGGCCTCCCACCGCCGCGTGCGGCTCGGCTTCATCGAGGTCGTCTGCTCGGACCGCGACCTGCACCGGCGTCGGCTCGAGGAGCGGGTGCGCGGTATCGAAGGGTTCGAGGAGCCGGACTGGGCCGCCGTCGAACGCCGCCGCGCCGAATACGAGCCCTGGGACGACCGCCGCCTGGTGCTCGACTCGGTCGAGGAGCTGGCCGCGAACGTCAAGCGCGCGCTCGAGTTCGTCGCCGGGCTGCGCTAATCCGACGCGCTCGCCGTGTCGCTCGGCTCGTACGCCCGCGGCGGCCCGTCGGACGAGCAGCTTGCCGGGATCTCCACCGTCACCCCGCCGATCTGCACGTCGAGGTTCAGCCCCACCTGCACTTCCACCTGCGCGCCCAGCAGGTTCACGTCCAAGTCCAGCAGGTAGCCGGGACAGTTGACCCGCGCCGTCGAGGTCGGGGTGGGAGTGGGCGACGCGCTCGTGGGTGTCGGGGTCGGGGTGGCCGACGGGCTCGGCGTGGTCGGCGTCGGAGAGGGCGCGGGCTTCGTCGTGCTCGGGGCGGGCGCGGGCGTCGTCGGGGCCTGCGTCGTGGGCGCCGCCGCCGGCGCGATCACCGGGGGAGGGCTCGGCGTCGGCTGCTTCGGGGTCGGCTTGGGCGCGGGCGCCGTCGTGGCCACCGGCTCGGACCGCAGGACCGGCGCGGGCTTCGGCTTGGCCGCCGCGACCGGCGGCGGCGTGCTCCCGGTCAGGGCGAAGGCGATCGCCGCCACGGCCACGGCCACCGTCGCGCCCGCGGCAACGGCCTGCTGGCGCGGCGAGGCGTGCCGCGCCTTGGACAGGATCCGCGCCGCGGTCCCCGGGTTCGCCGCGTTGCCGCCGGCCCCGGCTCCGGCCGTTGTACCCGCGGCTCCCGCTCCCGCGCCGATCAGCAGCACCGCTCCGTTCGCCGCGGCCGCCGCGCCCACGACCGCCGGGGCGATCAGGATGTGGATGTTGGCGTTGACGTACTTGAGCATCGCGTACAGGCTCACGCACTCGGCGCAGTGCTTGAGGTGGTGGCGCACCTTCGCCGCCTCGCGCCCGCGCAGCTTCCCGCGGGTGTGCGTGCCGAGCCGCTCGGCGAACGGACGGCAGGCGGGCGAGCCGATCTCGCTGATGTGCGCCTGCAGGTAAGCCTGCTTGAGGCCCTCGCGCGCCCGGTAGGCCAGCGCCGCCACCGCCGCGGCGTCGATGCCGAGCTGGGGGGCCAGCTGCGTCGGCCCCTCCCGCTCCACCTCGGTCTGCCACAGCACCGTCTGCCAGCGCTCCGGCAGCGTCGAGAACGCCTGGCCGGCCAGCGACCGTTCCAGCGCCGCGATCACCGGGTCCTGCTCCGGCTCCGGCGGCGCGATGTCCACCAGGTCGGGCACCAGCAGCGTGCGCCGGTCGCCCTCGGCCCAGTCGCGGGCCACGTTGCGCATCGCGGTCAGCAGGTACGGCCGGAACGCCTCGGTCGGCCCGTTGCCGTTGCGGATCGCGTACAGCACCCGGGTGAAGGACTCCGCGGACAGGTCCTCCGCCGCGGCCTCGGAGCGCGTCCAGTACCGCGCGTGCCGCATCGCCGAGTCCCGGTGCCTGCGATACAGCGGATCGAAGGCCTCGAGGTCCCCGTCGCGGACGCGGTCGATCAGCTCCTTGTCCGCGGGATCCGGGTCGGGACCGGCGGAGTCGGTCTTCGCGTGGTGCTGCTCCATGCGCTTCAGGCGTTCCCTAATGTCCCCTAGTGACCTCTCGATTACCGAGATGCCGTTATAACGCCAGGAGTTCCCGGGGGAAGCTGTCGCAGACCTATTATCACTCGATCGGGTATTTCAGGGGCCTGCTTCTTGACAACGGGCCCTGCGGGTCTGCGCGTTCAGCGCCCGGCGCAGCGCGGACAGCAGCAGCCCCGCGTCGGTCTGCCCGGTGTCCGGTGACCCCGGCGGCACCAGCCAGACCATCCGGGTGCTCTCGCCGATCAGCGGGGGCAGCGCGACGACGTCCCCGTGCGAGGCGGTGCGCAGCCCGTGCCGCCGGCACCACCAGGTGAAGCCGCGCTCGCTGCTCAAGGTGCCCGGCGGCAGCAGGAATCCGATGCGGTCGACCCGGGCGCGGGCGTCGGCGGCGACGGGGCCGACGGGGTCTCCGGAGCGCAGCATCAGGTCGAGCGCGTCGAGGCCGATGGCCATGGTGACGCTGACGAGGTCGAAGGTGAGTCCGGCGGGGACCGGCTGGACCCGCGCGGGGTCCTGGTAGCTGGCGCACAGCGCGTAGCCGAGCGGGTCGACGGGGGGCGGGTCGGTGGCGGCGAGACAGGCGGGGTCGCTCGGGTGGGGCATCGTCTTCTCCAGTGGCGAGGGGTGCGTGTGGGGGAGCCACGTGCTGAGGACTTCACCAAGCAGGACCACCCTTCGACCGGACTCTGATGCACGGATGGCGATGTCACTCGAAAGAGTGAATTTCTGGCGATTCGCTGTCAGTGGGGTGCAGTAGCGTGCCATGCATGCCGCAACATTCCGTCCCCGCCTCGGTTCCCCCTCCCGTCGCGGAACGCACCGAGGTCATCGCGGAGCTGGAGTGTGTCGTCGAGTACATCTACTTCATCCGGGACGACGGGTTCTCCGTGCTGAGCGCCGTGCCCACCCGTGGCGCGGAACCCGGCAGCGCCGGATTCGCCGCGGCCGGGGTCGAGCTCGCCGGGGTGCGTCCGGGCGAGACCCTCCGGCTGACCGGCCACTGGGAGGAGACCCGGCGGCACGGCCCGCGCCTGGCCGTCGGCACCTGCGCGCGGCTGCGCCCCGACTCGGTGCGCGCCATCCGCCGCTACCTCGCCTCCGGCCTGGTCCGCGGCATCGGCCCGCTGCTGGCCCAGGCGCTCACCGACCGCTTCGGGGAGCAGACCCTCGAGGTGATCGATCGCGAGCCGGAGCGGCTGGCCGAGGTCTACGGGATCGGCCGCCGCCGTGGCCGCTGGATCGTCGAGTCCTGGCACGCCCAGGCCGAGATCAGGGAGCTGATGGCGGCGCTGCGCGGCTACGGGATCAGCCCGCTGCTGGCCGAGCGGCTGCACCGGGACTACGGCTCCTCGGCGCTCGAGACCCTCACCCACTACCCGTACCGGCTGGTCGGCGAGGCCGACGGGGTCAGCTTCGCCGCCGCGGACCGGATCGCGATCGCCGAAGGCCAGGCCCTGAACGGCGAGGAGCGGCTCGAGGCGGCCGTCTGGGAGGTGTGCGCCGGCGAGGGGCCGCGCTCCGGGCACTGCCACCTGCCGGCCGGCCAGATCGTCGGCGAGGCCGCGCAGCTGGCCGAGCAGCCCGCCGAACTGCTGCGCGCGGCCCTGGACCGGCTCGGCAGCGGCAAGGCCTCGCCGATCATCCTCGAGCCGCATCCGCGCACCGGCGTCGAGATCGCCTCGGTGCGCGTCGCCCACCGCGCTGAGCGCAAGCTCGCCAAGGACCTCGCCGTGCTCGCCGCCACCCCCTCCGACCTGCCGCGCGGGGTACGCCGGCTGGTTGAGGACGGCGCGTACGGCGCGGACCTGGCGCAGGGTCAGCGCGAGGCGGTCAAGATGGCGCTGACCAACACCGTCTCAGTGCTCACCGGCGGCCCCGGCTGCGGCAAGTCGCACACCGTCCGCGAACTGGTGCGCCTGGTCCGGGCTGGCGGCGGCAGCGTCACCCTCGCCGCACCCACCGGCAAGGCCGCGCGGCGCTTGGCCGAGCTGACCGGAGCCGAGGCGATGACGGTCCACCGGCTCGCCGCCGACCCGCACCCGGGCGACGAGCCGGGACCCGACGCGTCGCCCGACGAGGCGGGCGAGGACTTGGCCGGGGCGCTGTTCGGGGCGCAGGGCACGATGGTGCACCTGATCGTCGTGGACGAGGCCTCGATGCTCGACGTCTACCTCGCCGCGCGGCTGGCCGCCAAGATCCCGCCGGGCACCCACCTGCTGCTGGTCGGCGACGTGGACCAGCTCCCGTCCGTCGGCCCCGGCGCGGTGCTCGCCGACCTCCTTTCCGTGCCCGGCATCGCCCGCACCACGCTGACGAAGGTCTTCCGGCAGGCCGAGCGGTCCACCATCGTCTCCAACGCGCACCTGATCAGGCAGGGCAGGCCGCCGCAGCTCAAGCGCTCCGACTTCTGGTTCGCGGAGCTCGACGACCCCGAGCGCATCGCCGAGCTGGTCGCGGAGATCGCCACCGAGCGGCTGCCGCGCAAGCTCGGCGTGGACCCGGCGAAGGTCCAGGTGCTCTGCCCGGCCAGGCGCGGCGCGGCCGGGGCGGGCCAGCTGTCCCGGCTGCTGCAGGAGCGGCTGAACCCCAGGGCCGAGAACGAGCCGGAGTACTGGCACGGCCCGCGCGTCTTCCGGGTCGGGGACCGGGTGATCGCCACCCGCAACGACTACGCGCGCGGCGCCCACGGCGTGTTCAACGGCACCCTCGGCACGGTCGTCGACCTCGACCTGAAGGAGGCCGGGCTGACCGTGGAGACCGAGGACGGCGAGGCGGTGCGCTACGACCTGGACGAGCTCGACGAACTGGCGCACAGCTACGCGCTGACCGTGCACAAGGCCCAGGGCAGCGAGTTCGACCACGTCGTCGCGCCGATCACGATGGAGGCGCCGAGGCTGCTGACCAGGCGGCTGTTCTACACGCTGACCACCCGGGCCCGGCAGACGGTCGTCCTGGTCGGCCAGCCCCGCGCGCTGCGGCTCGCGCTCGAGGCCGAGGGCCCGGAGCGGGCCACGCTGCTGGCCCACCGGCTGAGCACGGAGCTGGCGGGCAAGGCCGCGAAGACCGGAAAGGCGCCGGCAGAAAAATAACAGGCCCAACGGCGGAGCCGCCCCTGCCGTAGGCCCGACGTGAGGCCCGACGGCGCGATCGATGCGGACTCGACTCCGGCGTTGCTTGACGGATTCGGCACCGACCATGCCTGCCATGCTTGCGGTCGCTTAGCATCCCGAAAACCGGCTGACCGCATGTGCCGGCGTCCGGCACAATGAACCCCATGGATACGTACTCCGACCTGCCCGCGGGCGCCGAAGCGGTGACCGGCCCGCTCGTCGTCGGCCGCGACGTGTCCATTCCCGGACGGGATCTGGCCTGGCGCTTCTCCCGCTCCTCCGGCCCCGGCGGCCAGGGCGTGAACACGACGGACAGCCGCATCGAACTGTCCCTCGACCTGCGCACCTGCGAGGGCCTGACGCCGCAGCAGCGGGCCCGCGTCCTCGACCGGCTCGCCCCGCGCCTGGTCGATGGCGTGCTCACCGTCGCCGCGTCCGAGTTCCGCTCCCAGCTGCGCAACCGGCGCGCCGCCCGCGACCGGATGGCCGCGCTGCTGGCCGAGGCGCTCGCGCCGCCCCCGCCCAAGCGCCGTCCCACGAAGCCGTCTAAGGGTGCTGTCGCGCGCCGGCTTGACGACAAGGCCCGTCGCTCGAAGGTGAAGAAACTGCGGGCTTCCCGGGACGATTAGTGGGACTCCCCCAACCATCGCACGGCCCCGGCGGTACTTGGCGGTGCGGATTGCCGTCGCCTACGGTCAGTTGCGGTTCGGTAACTATATCGCCTGCGGGTGAGGTGGTTCGAACGGATTGTCGGTGAGTGTTGGTAGCGTTCGGTGTTGTGATCGTGACGCGGGTGGTGAAGTTGCTGCCGACGCCTGCTCAGGCGTCGGCCCTGGCGGCGACGTTGCGTGCGTGCAATCAAGCGTGTGGGCTGATATCCGAAGCCGCGTACGCGGGGTCGGTGTTCGACCGTAACGGCGTGCATCATCTGATGTACCGGCGGGTGCGCGAGGAGTGCGCGCTGGGCGCGCAGGCTGCGGTAACGGGCCACGCTCCACTCCTGGGCCTTCCGCCAACTCGGCCAGTTCGCCACGTACAAGGCGCGGTACGCCGGGGTGCCGGTGGTGCACGTCAACCCGGCCTACACCTCCCAGGAGTGCGCCGAGTGCCACCATGTTGATAAACGCAACCGGCCGTCCCAGGCCGTGTTCGCGTGCCGGTCCTGCGGCGTCGTTGCGCACGCGGACCTCAATGCTCCCCGCGTGATCGCCCAACGAGGCGAGCGAATGTGGATTACGGGGCGTGAGTCACGCGTCCCAGCACGCTTACAGTGTGCTTAGACGCGGGAGGCAACGTGGCAGCCAGCCACGCCTTACCTGCACGCTCGGGCCATTGAGGCCGGAGAAGGCGACACTGTTATCGGAATTTGACGTACTGTCCCCCCTCATCGGGTAGGAAGAGTCCCGTGGAACCCGAGTCGAGCGCATCCGCCGCGCCACCTGAGCAGGCGCTGACCGAGGCGCTGTTCGCGCTCAGCTGGCCGCTGCCGCGCACCGTCGAGGACGCGGACTCCGCGCTGACCCGGCTCGAAGAGGTCAAGGCGGTGCTCACCGCGCTCGAGCAGCAGAGCGTCGGGACCGAGGCGTGGTGGGCCGGCCAGGTCGACGCGCTGGCCACGCAGAGCGGCTTCGTGCTCGAGTGGTGGCGGCCGGTCCTGCGCGACCCGGACTTGGACTGGACGCTCAACCACCAGGCGCATCTGACGGCGGATCTGGCCACGCTCGCCTCCGCCGGAGCGCGCCTGCTCGACCAGATCGAGCCACGCGCCGCCGAGGAGGCCGCCGAGGCCGCGCACGCCCGCCGGGTCGCGCAGGACAAGCGCTGGGGACCGGCCGCCGTGCCGCCTTTCGCCCCGACAGGTCCGAGGCCGGGCGCCCCCGGTTTCAGGCCGCAGCCGCCCTCCGAGGTGTTCGGCGACGCGGTGCCGATGCCGGTGCCGGCGCAAGTACCGGTCCAGCCGGGTACAGGCCCGGACCCGCGACGGGACGAGGACCTGAACGCGCCGCAGTTCCCGCCGATGCCGCCCGCGACCGCCGGAGGAGCCGCAGCGGCCGGGGTCGCCGCTGCCGTCGCAGCCGCCGCTGCCGCCGCGTTCGACCCGGACGCGCCACCGGTCGCCGCGCCGCCCTCGATCCCGGCCCAGGCGCAGGCGCAGGGCCACCAGCAGCCCCGATCCCAGGGCACGTCCGCCCAGGCGCAGGCTCACCCCCAGCCCCAGCCCAGGGCGTCGTCCGCCCCGGCCCAGGGTCACCCGCAGGCCCAGTCCCAGGCGTCGTCCGCCCCAACTCATCCGCACGCCCCGGGTCAGTCCCAGTCCCAGCCCCACGCATCGGCCGCAGCCCCCGTGACGGACACCGGATACCCACCCGCCTCCGGACCTGGACTCGCGCAGATACCCGCGTCCGCCGCGTTCCCGGAAGCCGCGTTCCCGGAAGCCGCGACCGATCCTTCATCGGCCTCGGCCCGCCACCGCCGCCCGGCCTACGACTTCGACGATCCTCGCGGCTCCGCCCCGCCCCCTGCCGTCTATCCGCAGGCTGGCATGCCGCCGCGCAGCCCGGTCGTGCCCGGTCCCGGTTTCGGCGGCCCGCCGCAGGGGCGCAGGCTCGCTTCCGGGGGATACCCGCCGCCCGACTACGGTTCCGGGCCCTTCGGCTTCGCCGGCGAGGACGATGACGAGCCGGACAGCCTGGTGCCCGCCGGCCTGCGTCGCCACCAGCGCCGCCTGCTGATGCAGACCGGGGCCATCCTCGGCGCGATCGGCGTGCTGTGCTGGTGGGCCGTCTACACGCTCACCAGCCCGTCCCCGCACTCCTCGGCCGCATCGGGGGAGACTACGCACGCCGCCCCCGGGAGCACGGACCGCACCGTCGCGGCGGGCGGACTCACCACACCCGAGACCTCGGCCGCTACCACGGCTAAGCCCACTGACTCGGCATCGCCGCCCGCGGCCGCCCCGTCCACCGCGACATCCTCCGTGCCCGACGCGACGACCGTGTCATCCGTACGGGTGACCCTGCTCGGCGGCAGCGCCTCCGTGCCGCAGATCGTCGCGCTCATCACGGTGGACACCGCCGGCACCGGACAGGTGACGGTCACCGGTTCGTACTACGGGGCCTCCGGGTCGCGCGAGGTCCAGGCCGAGACCGACCGGTGGACGCTGTCGGGTAAGACCTCGTACGAGTACTCGGTGCCGATCGCGAACACCGGCTACTGCGGCACGGAGTTCCACTTCACCCTCAGCGCCGGAGGCCGCTCGGACGCGGACCAGACCGAACCGGGATGCTGAGCTGAAGCGCTACCGCTACCGCTTGACGATCACGCCGCCGACGATGTGGCAGCGCTCCTCCAAATCCTGGCCAGGACCGTTGCCGTCCGGGTACCAGGAAGTGATGCGCACCAGTCCCGGCGGCAGGAACTCGTAGCCGGCGACCAGTTCCGCTATCCGCTCCATCGAACGCGGCGTGAACTCGGCCTTGTTGTCCCCGAGCAGCGCCTGCACGATCTCGCCGACGCGCGGGCTGGGAAAGTCCAGGTACTGCAGCACGACGACGAGGCTGCCCGGCGCGAGGGCCCCGATGATCTGCTCCAGCGCGCGCCCTAGCCGCGCGTCGTCGCGCGTGTAGTCGAGCATCCCGAGCAGCAGCACGCCCATCGGCTGGTCGAAGTCGAGCCGGTCGCGCAGCCACTGGTGCGCCAGGACCGACTCGGGGTCGCGGAACTGGGCCTGCAGCACGTGCAGGTGGTTCGAGGGCGCCCGCGCGGCCAGCACGGCGCGGGCGGGGGCCGCGGTGATCGGGTCGTCGGTGACGTAGACGAACCGGGCGTCGGGCACGTGGTCGCGCACGATTCCGTCGAAGCTGTTCATGATCGGGATCGACGTGCCCATCTGCAGGAACTGCCGCAGCCCGTGGTCGCGGGCGATCCAGGCGCTGGCCCGGTGCGCGAAGGCCTCGGCGGCGCGGGCGATCAGCATCACGTCGGGCGCGAAGTTCATCAGGTGGCGCACGGCGGCCCGGTCGGACTCGTAGTTGTCCTTGCCGCCGATCATGTAGTCCCACATCCGGATCGGGTGCGGCACGTCCGGATCGACCTCGGGCGGTGCGGGCGGTGCGGGCGGCGACGCGCCGAGCACCAGGTCCCAGTCGGCGGCGCTGTTCCCGGCCGCCTTCCGCCCCCTCTGCCCGGGCGCGGGACGTGCGCTCGACGCCATGGTCTCCGCCTCCCAGCCATGGATCCCCTGCCGGATCCTCAGTGGGGCGCGTCGGCCGAACTCCCGACGGCTCCCGGCTCGCATGGTATTGCAACGGCCGCCCGCCCGGAATGGTTTTCACCCCACGCGCGGGCCCGGCTCGGATGGCCCAAGCGCCAGGGCCATCTCGGTGAATGCGGTCTTCGCGCGCGTGTACGTCCGCCCCGCGGCCTCGTTCCCCCCTCGAAGACAGTAAGAAAATCTATTGAGATGAGGAGGTTGCTTTATGGTCGAGCGCATGTACGAGGTCGTACACCGCGGCTACCGGACCCTGGGACGCGTCCTGGTCCATCCGACCCCCACGCTGCCGCCGATCCTGCTGGTGGGCGGCGCGATGCAGCGCAAGGAGGGCTGGGGACGGCTCGAAGCGGCCCTGCACCGCGAGTCCACCGTCGTCACCGTGGACCTGCCCGGCTGGGGCGGCGCCGGACTGCTGCCGGCCCAGTTCGGCATGGGCTTTCTGGCCGACAGCCTGGCCGCGCTGCTGCGCACGGCCGCCGTCGGCGCGGTGCATGTGTTCGGCGGATCCTACGGCAGTTCAATCGCCTACCAGCTCGGCCAGCGCCATCCGGGGCTGGTGCGCCACATCGCGCTGTTCGGCGCCCTCGGCCGTATCCCGCAGGCGATGCGGCCGAGGCTGACCCGGACCATCGGCCTGCTGCGCGAGGGGATGCGGGAGCGCTTCGCCGAGGAGGTCGTCGACGCCATGCTGAACCAGGACCCGCGCATCTCCCTGGCAAGGCGCGGCGCCGTCGAGCGCATCATGCACACCGTGTTCCGGGCCCTCGGCCCGCTCGAGGCGGCCCAGTACGAGCAGAACACGCTGCGGCTGCTCGCTCCCGGCCACCTCGACCTGTCGCCCCCGCCCGGCGCACCGCTGCTGTTCGGCGTCGGCGAGCACGACTCGTTCACCACCGTCCGCGACTGCCGTTCATTCGCTCAGGCCTGCCCGGGCGCCGCGTTCGTCCGGCTGCGGGAGAGCGACCACCCGGTCCACCTGCGCTGCCCGGACGAACTGGCCGGTCTGCTGCTGCGCTTCTTCCGGGCCCAAACCCTCGAGCGGGTGCCCGGCTGCCACGCGGTGGAGTATCCGGCAATCACTCGTTAGGGTGATAATCCGTAAGATCAGAACTCTGTCCCAGCAGGTCGGCGAACCTGCTGGGCCGAGTGGGCGACAGTGCCGGCGAGACCGGCGAGCCGCGAGGGCATACGACGGCGTATCGTCCACCCTGGTTCGCACCGCGTGAGACCGGTGTAACCCCGGAGTCACGCACCGTATAAGGTGCGGCGCGGGATAACTGACGACGAGTTAGAAGGTTCGAGGCTGCCGTAAATGCGACGCTACCCACCGATCGGCGAGCACGGGATGATCGGCGACATGCAGAGCTGCGCACTGATCTCCAATGACGGAGTGCTTGACTTCTTCTGCGCCCCGAGGTTCGACTCGCCCTCGCTGTTCGCCTCGCTGGTCGACCACGACAAGGGCGGCTACTTCCGGCTCGCCGCGGACGACAGCGACCTCGGCGGCCCGGAGACCTCCAAGGTGCGCCAGCTCTACCTGCCCGAGACTGCGATCCTGGTCACCCGCTTCCTGTCGCACCACGGCGTCGGCGAGGTCGTCGACTTCATGCCGCTGGGCACCCCGGAGCGGGCCAACGCCAACCGCCGGATCATCAGGATCCTGCGGGTCGTGCGCGGCAGTGTGAAGTTCGTGCTCGAATGCCGGCCCCGTTTCGACTACGCCAGGGCCGAGCACGAGCTGGTCATGCGCGGCGAGAAGGCGGCCGTCTTCCGCGGCCCCGACCTCGACCTGCACCTGCAGTCCACCTTCCCGTTCCGGCGGGAGGGCCAGGACGTGGTCGGCAGCGTGATCCTGAACGTGGGGGAGACGGCCGCGGTCGTGCTCGACACCACCGGGCCCGGCTGGATGCCCGAGTCGATCACGCTCGAGGGCTGCGAGCACGAGCACGAGCGCACCACCAAGTACTGGCACAACTGGCTGCGCGGCTCCGCGTTCCAGGGCCGCTGGCAGACGATGGTGCACCGCTCCGCGATCACCCTCAAGCTGCTGACGTACGCGCCGACGGGGGCGCCGATCGCGTCCGCCACCTTCGGCCTGCCCGAGCAGTTCGGCGGCGAGCGCAACTGGGACTACCGGTACTGCTGGGTGCGCGACGGCGCGCTGAGCTCGCGGGCGATGGCCGAGCTCGGCTTCGTCGAGGAGGCCGACGCCTTCCGCCGCTGGCTCGTCGACCGGCTGCGCGACCGCAGGCACCCGGGGCGTGAGCCGCTGCAGATCATGTACCGGGTGGACGGCGAGCCGCTGTTGATCGAGGAGGAGCTCGACCACCTCGAGGGCTACGAGAAGTCGGCCCCGGTGCGGATCGGCAACGCGGCGGCCGACCAGCTGCAGCTCGACGTCTACGGCGAGGCCATCTGGGCCCTGACGCAGTCGCGGGAGCTTGCCGAGATCTCCGGCTACCAGGGCTGGCAGACGCTCGCCGAGGTCATCGACTGGCTCAGCGAGAACTGGGACCGGCCGGACGAGGGCATCTGGGAGACCCGCGGCGGGCGCAAGGACTTCACGTTCAGCAGGCTGATGTGCTGGGTCGCGCTCGACAGGGGCATCCGGCTCGCGCACACCTACGCGCGTCCGGCGAACCTCGCGAAGTGGACGAACGCGCGCGACGACATCCTGCGCCAGGTGATGGACCGCGGCTGGTCGAAGTCGCGGCAGGCCTTCGTGCAGCACTACAACGGCGACGTGCTCGACGCCTCGCTGCTGTTCATGCCGATGGTCGGCTTCATCTCCCCGCGCGACCCGCTGTGGCTGTCCACGCTCGAGGCGATCGAGCAGGATCTGGTCACCGACTCGCTGGTGCACCGCTACGACCCCTCGGCCTCGCCGGACGGCCTGCGCGGCAATGAGGGCACGTTCAACCTGTGCACCTTCCTGTACGTCGACGCGCTGGCCCGGGCGGGCCGGCTCGACCAGGCGCGGTACGCGTTCGACAAGATGCTCACGTACGCCAACCACGTCGGCCTGTTCGGCGAGGAGATCGGCCCGACCGGCGAGCAGCTGGGCAACTTCCCGCAGGCGTTCACGCACCTGGCGCTGATCTTCGCCGCCACCACCCTCGGCGGCCAGCTCAAGCAGCGCGGCCAACGCGGCACGACCCCGCACGGCCGCGCCTGGTAGGCCCCTTCCG
>Ga0302314_10005623_pt1 | contig 22787 bp, 22 predicted proteins | sample III_Palsa_N2_3_FD_200533 | JGI IMG/M metagenome (GOLD analysis project Ga0302314, IMG submission 200533) | Peat permafrost microbial communities from Stordalen Mire near Abisko, Sweden - III_Palsa_N2_3 | ecosystem: Environmental > Terrestrial > Soil > Palsa > Peat permafrost | place: Sweden... | reverse complement strand
TCACCCAGGGCACGCTGGAGATCCATGCCGACCGCGTCGAGGTGAGCGAGGATCCGGACGGCCAGCGCCTGGGCTTCGCCTTCGGCACGCCCACGACCCCCGCCACCTTCCGCCAGAAGCGCGACGGCGAGGACGAATACAGCGAGGGCGACGCCCAGAAGATCGAGTACGACAGCGCGGCCAACCGGGTGCGCTTCGTCGGCGACGCCCACCTGCGCATGCTCAAGGGCACGGTCGTCACCGACCAGGCCAACGCGGCGCTGATCACCTACGACACCGCCACCGACACCATCAAGCTCGGCTCCGGCGACACAGGCGCTGCGTCCTCGGCTGCTGGCCGCACCACCGTCGTCTTCACGCCCAAGCCCGCCGGTTCGGCACCGGCGCCCAAGCCGCTCGAGCTGTCGGCGCCGGCCTCGGGGCCGTCCAAATGACTGATCGCATCGAGACCACGGCGCAGGTCAAGCCTGGCACCGCGGTGTCGCCGTCGGCCACGCCCGTCGCGCCGCCGCCCGTGAACTCCGGGGCGAGTCCCGGCGCGGGTGTCGCCGTCGCGGCGCAAAGCCGGCTCGAAGCCACCGGGCTGCGCAAGTCGTACGGCGCCCGCACGGTCGTCACCGAAGTGCACCTGGCGGTCAACGCCGGCGAGGTCGTGGGCCTGCTGGGCCCCAACGGCGCCGGCAAGACCACCACGTTCTACATGGTGGTAGGCCTCGTGCGCGCCGATGCCGGCGACATCCGCATCGACGGCCAGACGATCTCCGACAAGCCGATCCACCAGCGCTCGCGCCTGGGCCTGAGCTACCTGCCGCAGGAAGCCTCGATCTTTCGCAAGCTGACGGTCGACGAGAACATCCGCGCCGTGCTGGAGTTGCAGTACGACGAGAACGGCAAGGCGCTGAGGACCTCCGAGATCGACAAGCGACTCGACGGCCTGCTCAACGACCTGAGCCTGACGCACCTGCGCGAATCGCCTGCGCCCGCGTTGTCGGGCGGCGAGCGCCGTCGCGTCGAGATCGCCCGCGCACTCGCCACGCAGCCGCGCTTCATCCTGCTCGACGAACCGTTCGCCGGCGTCGACCCGATCGCCGTCATCGAGATCCAGCGCATCATCGGTTTCCTGAAGGCGCGTGGCATCGGCGTGCTGATCACCGACCACAACGTGCGCGAGACGCTGGGCATCTGCGACCGCGCCTACATCATCAGCGAAGGCCGAGTGCTGGCCGAAGGCACCCCCGCGGAGATCGTCGAGAACGCCGACGTCCGGCGCGTGTACCTTGGCGAACACTTCCGGATGTAGATGAGGCTGAAAAAGTGAAAGCCTCGCTGCAGGTCCGCCTGTCGCAACATCTCGCGCTCACACCGCAGTTGCAGCAGTCCATCCGGCTGCTGCAGCTCTCGACCCTGGAATTGCACCAGGAGATCGAGCAGATGATGGAGCAGAACCCGTTTCTCGAACCCGAGGAAGAGACGGTCCTGCCCGAGGCACAGTTCGAGAGCCTGAACGCGAGCACCTCCGCCAGCGCATCGGACACCACCAAGAGCGCGACGGATACCGACGCCGATGGCCGGTCCACCAATGACAACGTCGACGAACCCGCCGGCGTCGATGCCGCCGAGTTCGGCACGACCGAGCGCGACGACTGGGAGAACGGCACCGAGCGCGACGATTTCGACGGCATCCGCGAGCTCCCGAGCTCGGGCAGCGGCCAGTCGGGCGACAACGACGACGACTTCGAGCGCCAGAACCGCGGCGACACCCGCATCAGCCTCGAAGATCACCTGCGCTCGCAACTGAGCAGCCTGCGGCTGTCCGACGAAGACGCGGCCGCGGTGCACGTGCTGATCGAGTCGCTCAACGACGACGGCTACCTGGCCGATTCGCTGGACGAGATCGCCGAGCGCCTGGCAGAAGCGCTGGGCGTGGCCGACGACGCGGACCGCGAGGATCTGCTCGGGCGCCTGCAATGCGGCCTGAACTATCTGCAAAGCATGGAGCCCACCGGCGTCGGCGCGCGCTCGCTGGGCGAGTGCCTGTGCCTGCAACTGCGCCAGAAGCCACCGCCGAAATCGACCGCCGTCACGCTGCTGGCCGCACTGAAGATCTGCACCGAGCACCTGGCGCTGCTGGCGCGACGCGACTTCAAGAAGATCGCCCAGCTGATCGAGATGGACGAGGCCACCGTGCGCACCGCGCAGGGCCTGATCGTGGCGCTGGAGCCCAAGCCGGGCCGGCCGTTCGCGCGCGCCGAAGAGCAGATCATCATCCCCGACGTGATCGTGATGAAGGTGGCGCGCCAGTGGCGCGCCGTGCTCAATCCCGACGTGATGCCCAAGCTGCGCGTGAACGACCTGTACGCGCAGGCGATCAAGTCGCAGCGCGCCAGCGGCAGCGCGCTCACCGCACGACTGCAGGAGGCGCGCTGGTTCATCCGCAACATCCAGCAGCGCTTCGACACCATCCTGCGCGTGTCGCAGGCCATCATCGAACGGCAGAAGAACTTCTTCAGCCATGGTGCCATCGCGATGAAGCCGCTGGTGCTGCGCGAGATCGCCGACGAGCTCGGGCTGCACGAGTCCACGATCTCGCGCGTGACCACCGCCAAGTACATGTCGACGCCGTTCGGCACCTACGAGCTGAAGTACTTCTTCGGCTCGTCGCTGAACACGGACGCCGGCGGCAACGCCTCGTCGACGGCCGTGCGCGCGCTGATCAAGCAGCTCGTGGCCGCCGAAAGCCCGGCCAAGCCGCTGTCGGACAGCCAGCTCGCCGAGCTGCTCGAAGGCCAGGGCATCCAGGTGGCGCGGCGCACGGTGGCCAAGTATCGCGAAGCCTTGAAGATCGCTCCGGCCAACCTGCGCCGCACGGTCTGAATTTTCAATTGCGCCCGCAAGAGCGGGCGTCCTGCAACGTGCCAAAGGGTGCACCCGCCATGAACACCAAGCCAGATTTCCTCTTCGTCACGTGCGCCAACGGCAGCGAGGAATTGCTCGCCGCTGAATGCATCCGCATCGTCGGCGCCAACCAGGGCGTCGTCGCCGGCCGCGGCGGCGTGATGGTCGACGAGAGCGTCGAGAACGCGATGCGCCTGAACCTGCACAGCCGCATCGCGCAACGCGTGCTGTGGCCGATGGTGGACGGCGACTACCGCGACGAGCACGACCTGTACGACCTCGGACGCCGCATCAACTGGTCGGAGTGGATCACGCCGGACGAGACCATCCGCGTGGACGTCACGGCGCAGCGCTCGCCGCTGCAGAGCCTGAACTTCGCCGCGCTGCGCATCAAGGACGCCGTCTGCGACGTGATGCGCGACATGGCCGGCGCGCGTCCCAGCGTCGACACGCGCTTCCCCGATCTGGCGATCAGCCTGCACGTCGATCCGACACATGCCTGGATCGCGATCGACCTGAGCGGCGAGGCCTTGTTCAAGCGCGGCTGGCGCGAACTGCAGGGCGAGGCGCCGCTGAAGGAGACGCTGGCATCGACGCTGATCTACGCAGCCGGCTGGCAGGGCCTCGAGTCCGACGGCGGACTGCTGGACCCGTGCTGCGGCGCCGGCACCATCGCCATCGAGGCCGCCCAGATCGCCTGCAACATCGCGCCGGGCATGACGCGCCGCTTCGCGTTCGAGCGCCTGCAGCCGTTCCGCGAGTACGCCACGCGCTGGGGCGAGATGCAGGTCGAGGCACGCGACGCCATCGTCAAGCCGGCCGTGCCGATCTGGGCCGGCGACGTCTCGTTTCGCATGACCGACTTCGCCACCCGCAACGCGGAACGCGCGGGCGTCGCGCACGCGATCGAATTCAAGACGGCCGACGCGCTGCAACGCCTCGCGCCCGCCGACCGCGGCACCATCGTGATGAACCCGCCGTACGGCGAACGCATCGTCGCCAAGGGCCGCGGCAGCCAGGGCGATGCGGCGCGCGATCGCGCGCCGCGCACGTTCGCAGCACCACGCTCGGACGGCCGGGCACCGGGTCCGGGCGCGTACGCCGTCGATCCGGATCGCCCGCGCGGGCCGGGCGCGGACGCGTTCGCGCGCGAGAACCCGGAGGCCGCTCGACGCGGCCCGCGCGACGCCCCGGAATCGCGCGGCGGCCGCGAATCGGCCATCGTCGGCGGCGACAGTGCCAACAGCGCCGGCGAGTTCTTCTCCCAGCTCGCCACGCACTGGAAGCGCAACTACAGCGGCTGGACGGCCTGGGTGCTGAGCCCCGACATGAAGCTGCCGACGTCGATGCGCCTGAAGGAAAGCCGCCGCGTGCCGATGTGGAACGGCCCGATCGAATGCCGGCTGTTCCGCTTCGACATGGTCAGCGGCTCCGCGCGCGACAAGGCGTTGACAGCGCCCGGCAACGAGGCGTAACCGCAGCGTCAGGCTGACGCAAGGCGCCTGCTCCAAAACCCGTCAACCAATGGTCTCCGGGCTTCGTTTTCTGAGTGCTTCTCGCACACACAACGACCCCACCGACAGGAGATCACCATGTCCTTCAAGCTCTCGACCCCGCTGCTCGCCGCGCTCGCGCTCACCGCATCCTTCGCATCGCTGTCGGCCAGCGCAGCCGACCTGCCCGGCAAGCACCCGGCCTATCTGCACGCCCTGACCGACCTGCGCGCCGCCCGCTGGAACCTCGAGCACCGCGCCGGCGACGCTGCCGTCAGCGCCAACGAAGACCTCGCGGTCACCGAAGTCGACAAGGCCATTGGCGAAGCCAAGCGCGCCGCGGCGGATGACGGCAAGAACATCGACGACCATCCGGGCGAAGACGCCGCCCTCGACCGTCCGGGCCGCCTGCACCACGCGATGGAGTTGCTGCACAAGGCGCACGACGACGTCCACCACGAGGAAGACAACCCGGAGACGCGTGAACTGCGCAACCGCATCGACCGCCACATCGATGCCGCGATGGAAGCCACCAAGCGCGCGATCCACGACGTCGAACAAGGCCGTTGATCGGGCGGCGCTGCGGCGCCTTCGGATCGCTGCTGCAACGCCGCGCGGCTCACGCCAGCGCGGCGTTGTTCATTGCGCGCGATGAAGCGCGAGCCCGCCCTTGACCAGCACCGCCTCGGCACGGGCGAAGCCGCCCTGCATCAACGCGTCGTGTTGCTCGACCACCGTCATGTACAGCTGGTCGCTGCTCAAGGCGCAGGTCGATCGGGCTGGGGGCGGCCAGGGTCGAGGTCATGGGTTGGCCGGAATCCGTGAGTCGGCCAGTTTGCCATTCAACGCGCGAGCAGCACCGCCATCTGTGCGAGCCAGGCCAGCGGTGCCGTGTCCGCGCGCAGGACGAGTCCACCGAGACTGACCCGCGTGAACCCGCGAGCAACCGCGGCGGCCTCCTCGTCGGTGGCCAGGCCGCCTTCCGGTCCGCTGAACGCCAGCCAACGCCCACGCGGGGCGGTCGACGTGCTCGCCATGACCTGCGTCAGCGCCGGAGCGCTGCCGGTGCTCATCACGAAGCGACCGCCGTAGGCGGCATCGTCGGATTGCGTCGCAAGCCACGCCGCCACGCTGCGCACCGGCGCCACGACGGGCACGCGCGTGCGGCCACTCTGCTCGCTGGCGCTCACCGCCACGGCTTGCCAGTGCGCCACGCGCCTGGCCGCACGCTCGGCATCGAGCCGCAGCACCGAACGTTCGGTCTGCAAGGGCTGGATCGCCGCCACGCCCAGCTCGGTGGCCTTCTCGATCAGCGCGTCCATGCGCTCGTTGGTGGGCATGCCCAGCGCGATCTCGAGATCGAACGGCAGCTCGCGGTTCACGGCCTCGTGCGCATCGACGTGCACGTCCACGTCGCGCTTGCCCATGCGCGTCACCCGCGCGTGCCACTCGCCGCCGGCGCCATCGAACAGCCGCACCTCATCGCCGGGCTGCAGCCGGCGCACCTGCACATGCCGTGCGGCATCCTCCGGCAGCGCGAATTCGAGGTCGGCGGACAAGGGGGATTCGACGAACAGACGCAGTGACATGGGGCTTGGCGTGCATGGGACAGGCGCCAGTGTGCCGCATGCCGCAACCGCGTGCGCCAGGCAGCATGCCGGTTTCATACCCGCTGGGGTACGATGACTCGTCGAGACTGCCTGGCCCGCACTGTCCGTCCCATGAGCGACCCCTCCGTACCTTCCCTTGCGCTCGATGGCGACTCGTTGCTTGCGCAGGCGGACGAGATCCACGACGCCGAGCCCGAGCGCGCGCTCGAGATGCTGCGTGGCCTCGACCTGCAGACGCTGTCGGCGAACCGACTGCCGCGCCTTTCCTTCCTGCTCGATCACGTGTTCGGCGAGAAGTTCGATCTTTGGGCCGAAGCGCTCGCCGGCCAACGCGCGCTCGTGGAGCGTGTCGGCGCCCAGGCGACGCCGCTGATCTTTCGCCACGCGGCCATCGCCGCTCAGATTGCAGGCGACGACACGCTGGCACGCAGTTGGACGCAAGCGCTCGCGGCGAGTTCGGATGCGCCGCTGGCCAAGGCACGCGTCCTCGTCACGCTCGGTGCTGTGGCTTTCTCGGTAAGCCGCCAGGGCGCCGAATCCGCCGGCCGTCTCACGCTGCAGGCCTTGCAGCCGCTGGCCGCACTGCACGCCACGCCGGGCACCGGCCTGGATGCCGCCTTCGGCGCCGTCACCAACAACCTCGCTTCCGAATTGCTGGAGCGCCGGCTGGAGGACCTGGGCCAGCCCGACCTGCGTACCGCGTTGCACCTGAGTGCCGCGCATGCGCAGCGCTTCTGGCAGCGCGCGGGCACCTGGGTGAACCGCGAGCGGGCGCACTACCTGAGCGCGATGGCGGCCAATGCACTGGGCCACGGCAGCGAAGGCGCGACCCACGCCCGCGCCGGGCTCGACCTGCTGGACGAATGCGATCCGGCCGGCAACGAGAACGTCGATCGTGCCTTCCTGGAACTCGAGCTGGGAATGGGATTGCGGCTGGCCGAGCAGGCCGGGCGCAACGACGCATTCGCGCGCGCGAAGGGACTGGCCGACGGCTTCGGCGACCCGTCGCTGGATCGCTGGTTCGCCGACCGCCGCGTCCGCAACGAGACGCTGGCCGCGCACTACGGGCGTTAGGCCAACGCCAACGCGGCGCGCACGATGTCGCGCGAATACGGCGCCGCGACATCACGGACGAAACGCTGGAAATCGCCATGCGCCGCATCGTCGGCGCGGTCGGAGATCGTGCGGACGACGGCGAACGGCCGCGCGAAGTCGTGGCACACCTGGGCCACCGCGGCACCTTCCATCTCGACGGCCAGCGCATCGGGCAGCAGCGCGCGCAACTGGTCGCTCTCGGCGCGCGTGGCGACGAAACGATCGCCGCTGATGACCAGGCCCTGGTGAATCGTCGCGGCGACGGCGTGCGTGCCCGACACGGCGAGCGAGCGGCCCGCCTGCACGAGCCGCGTCGTCCACGCGGCGTCGGCATCGAAGCGCGCACGACCCGTGAGCGGCACCTCCCAGCGCGGGAACAAGGGCTCGGCGTTCATGTCGTGCTGGAGCAGCGCCGTGGCGACGACGATGTCGCCCACGCGCACGCTGTCGTCCAGGCCGCCGGCGACGCCCGTGAACAGCAGCGCGCGCGCATCGAAGGCGTCGAGCAGCACGGCGGTGGTGGTGGCCGCGGCCACCTTGCCGATGCCGCAACGCACCAGGATCACGTCGCGGCCGTCGAGGCGGCCGAGGTGGAAGTCGCGCCCTGCGCGACGCTCGGTGCGCACGTCTTCGAGGCAGGGCCGCAAGGCGGCGATCTCTTCGTGCATGGCGCCGACGATGGCCAGGCGCGTCATGCGTTCAGCCTCATCGGAGGCTCAATCTGTTGCGCCAAGCTGCTTGCGAAAGCGGGCGGCGGAGTCTTCGCCGTGCGCCTTGCGGATCTGTTCGACGAAGTCGAGCGCCACGTTCTGCATGCCGGCCAGATCGGAACAGCCTTCGATCTTGAGGATCAGGCGATAGCCCTTGATCAGGCCGAAGCGCTCCTTGGCCTCGTGCGTGAGGAGCGTGTACAGCGCGTCGTACGTCCAGTCGCGCACGGCGACGTCGACGGGGATGCGCTGGTACACGGTCTTCGCGGCGACGCCGCCTTGGGGCGCGATCAGCTTGGCGGCCAGCAGCACGTCCAGGTCGGCCGGGGTGCTGCCGTTCACCTTGGTGATCCACTGGTCGCCGTTGCAGGACGCGTCTATCACCATCAACAGATTGCGGGCGGGTCGCGACAGTTTGATGTCGTGGGCGCGGATCTCGGCCTTGCCGGCCTCGGTGCGGACGTAGCTATCGGCGTGGGTCATGGTCATCATCGTCGGTCCCTGCCGGCCGGACGGCCGTCACGTTGGTTTGCCGTCCCGCAGCTCGCGCCGCAGGATCTTCCCTACATTGGTCTTCGGCAGTTCCGTACGGAATTCAACGATCTTCGGGCGTTTGTAACCGGTAAGATTTGTTTCACACCAGGCGCGCACGTCGGCTTCGGTCAGCGCCGGATCCTTCTTCACGATGACGATCTTGACGGCTTCCCCGGCCTTCTCGTCGGGCACGCCCACGGCCGCGCACTCGAGCACGCCCGGCAGCAGCGCGACCACGTCCTCGACCTCGTTCGGGTACACGTTGAAGCCCGAGACGAGGATCATGTCCTTCTTGCGGTCGACGATCTTGAAGTAGCCGCGCTCGTCCACCTCGCCGATGTCGCCGGTGCGGAAGAAGCCGTCCGCCGTCATCACCTTGGCCGTCTCGTCCGGGCGCTGCCAGTAGCCGGCCATCACCTGCGGCCCGCGGATCGCGATCTCGCCGCGCTGGCCCGGCCCCATCTCGTTGCCGTCGTCGTCCAGCAGCACGACGTCCGTGTCGGGCATCGGCATGCCGATGGTGCCGCTGTAGGCGGTGGTGTCCACCGGGTTGCAGGTGGCCGCGGGCGAGGTCTCCGACAGGCCGTAGCCCTCGCAGATCGGGCAGCCCGTCTTCTGCAGCCACAGCTGGGCCGTGGCCTGCGTCACGGCCATGCCGCCGCCCACCGACAGGACGAGGTTGGACCAATCCACCTTGTCGAAATCGGGGTGGTGGACCATCGCGTTGAACAGCGTGTTCACCGCGGGCAGGCTGTGGAACGGCTGGCGCTGCAGATCCTTGAACATGGACGGGACGTCGCGCGGATTGGCGATCAGCAGGTTGCAGCCGCCCATGCGCAGGCCCAGCATCATGTTCGTGTTGAAGCCGAAGATGTGATACAGCGGCAGCGCGCAGATGGTGACCACCTGCTGGCCCGGCTTGATCTTCTTCATCGCCGGCTGGTACCAGGCATCGGACTGCAGCACGTTGGCCACGAGGTTGCGATGCAGCAGCACCGCGCCCTTGCTGACGCCGGTGGTACCGCCCGTGTACTGCAGCACGGCCACGTCTTCGGGACCCACCTTGACGGGCTTGAACGCGCCGCGGCGGCCGATGGCGATCGCGTCGTTGAAGCGCACCGCGCCGGGCAGCTCGAACGCCGGCACCAGCTTCTTCACGTTGCGCACGACGTAGTTGACGAGGGTGCCCTTGATCAGGCCCAGCATGTCGCCCATGGCGGCCAGGACCACCTTCTTCGTCGGCACTGCGTGCATGACCTGCGCCAGCGTGGTGGCGAAGTTCTCGAAGACGACGATGGCCTTCGCGCCCGAGTCCTTCAACTGGTGTTCGAGTTCGCGCGGCGTGTAGAGCGGGTTGACGTTGACCACCACCAGGCCGGCGCGCAACAGGCCGGCCACGACGACGGGGTACTGCGGGATATTGGGCATCATCACCGCGACGCGATCGCCTTGCGCCAGGCCCAGCGTCTGCGCGTAGGCCGCGAAGGCACGCGACATCTCGTCGATCAGCGCGTAGCTGTAGTCCTTGCCCATGAACTTGTACGCCGGCAGGCCGGCGTACTTCGAGAAGCTGTTGTCCAGCAGTTCCACCAACGACGCGTATTCGTTCGCGTTCACATGCGGCACCACCCCGGCGGGGTAGTTCTTCAACCAATTGCGTTCCATCTTGTCTCCGGCGTACGGGATATTCAGCGAGCTTGTGAAAAGTGAAATTCCGGGTGCGGACGGTACCTGATCTACGGGATCGGTCTATCGCCGGCGCGACTCGCGGCGCGCCAGGTACCTTGTTCGACGGCCTATTCGACCGCCTTGAGCATGGCCTCGACCACCTTCTTCGCGTCGCCGAACACCATCATCGTCTTGTCCATGTAGAACAGCTCGTTGTCGAGCCCGGCGTAGCCGGCCGCCATCGAGCGCTTGTTCACGATCACGGTCTTGGCCTTGTAGGCCTCGAGGATGGGCATGCCGTAGATGACCGAACCCTTGATCAGCGCGGCCGGGTTCACGACGTCGTTGGCGCCCAGGATGATCGCGACGTCGGCCTGGCCGAACTCGCCGTTGATCTCGTCCATCTCGAACACCTGGTCGTAGGGCACCTCGGCCTCGGCCAGCAGCACGTTCATGTGGCCAGGCATGCGCCCGGCCACCGGGTGGATCGCGTATTTCACGCTGATGCCCTTGGCGGTGAGCTTGGCCGCCAGCTCCTTGACGGCGTGCTGCGCGCGCGCCACCGCCAGGCCGTAGCCCGGCACGATGATCACGCTCTCGGCGTTGCCGAGAATGAATGCGGCGTCGTCGGCGCTGCCGCTCTTGACCGGGCGCGCCTCGGCCGCGCCGGCCGCCGCGGTGCCCGGTTCGGCGCCGAAGCCGCCCAGGATCACGCTGAAGAACGAGCGATTCATCGCCTTGCACATGATGTAGCTCAGGATCGCACCGGAGCTGCCCACCAGCGAACCGGCAATGATCAGCATCGCGTTGTTCAGCGAGAAGCCGATGCCGGCCGCCGCCCAGCCGGAGTAGCTGTTCAACATCGACACGACCACCGGCATGTCGGCGCCGCCGATCGGGATGATGATCAGCACGCCCAGCACGAAGCTCAGCGCCAGCATCGCGCCGAACGCCACCGGGTTCTCCGTGACGACGAAGGCGAGGCCGCAGCCGAGCATGGCCAGGCCGAGCACGAGGTTGAGCATGTGCTGCCCGGCGAACTGGACCGGCGCGCCCTTGAACAGGCGGAACTTGTAGGTGCCCGAGAGCTTGCCGAACGCAATGACCGAGCCGCTGAAGGTGATCGCGCCGATGGCCGCGCCCAGGAACAACTCCAGCCGGTTGCCCGTGGGAATCGGCTCACCCTTGGCCAACCCGTGCTCCATCGCCCAGGGCTCGGCCACCGCGGCGATCGCGATGAACACCGCGGCGAGGCCGATCATGCTGTGGAAGAACGCCACCAGCTCGGGCATCTTGGTCATCTCGACCGTCTTCGCACGCCAGGCGCCGTAGCCGCCGCCCACGACCAGCCCGAGCAGCACCCAGGCCAGGCCGACGGGCGTGCCGGCGAGCTTCCAGATCAGCGCGCCGGTGGTGACGGCGGCGATCGCCATCCCGGACATGCCGAACAGGTTGCCGCGGATCGACGTGGTCGGATGCGACAGGCCCTTGAGCGCCTGGATGAAGCAGACGCTCGCAACAAGGTACAACAACGTGACGAGGTTGAGGCTCATTGCTTGCCACCCTTTTGCAGGCTCTCGAAGACAGAGGCGATCAAGCCCACCACCGAATCGGCAACGGCCATCGAGCCGGCCGCCAGCAACGCGGCGATCAGCACGAAGCCGAAGCGGTCGAACGGCATCGGCGCGAGCAGACGCAACGCGTAAAGAAAGAGCGCGACGCCGGCGATCAACTGCACCACGCGCCAGAACGGGCTGCGCGCGGCCGCGGGCGGGGAATCGGGAACGAGCGTCATCATTTCTGCCCGTCCTTGAGACTCTTGGAAGGGGCCGGGCGCTCCTTCTTCCTGAACATCTCCAGCATGCGTCGCGTCACCAGGAAGCCGCCGAACACATTGACCGCGGCCAGCGCCACCGCCAGCACGCCCATCGTCCGGGCGAACGGCCCTTCGGTGAGCGAGGCCGCCAGCATCGCGCCGACGATCACGATCGCCGAGATCGCGTTGGTGACCGCCATCAACGGCGTGTGCAGCGCCGGCGTGACGTTCCACACCACGTGGTAGCCGACGTAGATCGCCAGGACGAAGATGATCAGGTTGATGATCGTGGGGGAGACGATGTCCATGGGGACTCCTCGAACTGAAATACGGAGAGCTGGAAGCTCAGGACTTGCGCTTGACTTCGCCGTCGTGGGCCATGAGGCAGGCGGCCACGATGTCGTCCTCGAGGTCGAGGTGGAACGCCGCTTCCTGGGTCACGACCAGCTTCAGGAAGTCGAGCACGTTGCGTGCGTACAGCGACGACGAGTCGGCCGCCACCAGCGCGGGCAGGTTGGTCTCGCCGACGATCGTCACGCCGTGCTTGACGACGGTGCGCCCGGCTTCCGTCAGCGGGCAGTTGCCGTCGACACCCGACGCGCCGCGACCCGCGGCGATGTCGACGATCACCGAGCCCGGCTTCATGGCCTTGACCATGTCTTCGGTGACCAGCACCGGCGCGGCGCGGCCCGGGATCAGCGCGGTGGTGATCACGACGTCCGCGAGCGCGATGCGCCTGGCGACCTCCACCTTCTGGCGGTCCAGCCAGGCCTGCGGCATCGGCTTGGCGTAGCCGCCGACGCCTTCGGCAGCGGCTTCTTCCTCGGCCGTCTCGGTGGGCACGTCGATGAACTTCGCGCCCAGGGACTCCACCTGCTCCTTGACGCTGGGACGCACGTCGGTGGCCTCGATCACCGCGCCGAGGCGCTTGGCAGTGGCGATCGCCTGCAGGCCGGCCACGCCGACGCCCAGCACGACGACGCGCGCGGCCTTGATCGTGCCGGCCGCCGTCATCAGCATCGGGAACAGGCGCTGGTACTTGTCGGCCGCGATCATCACGGCCTTGTAGCCGGCGATGTTGGCCTGCGAGGACAGCACGTCCATGCTTTGCGCGCGCGTCGTGCGCGGCGCGGCCTCGAGCGCGAACGCCGTGAGCTTCGCGTCGGCCATCTTCTGCAGGCCGTCGCGATCGAACGGATTGAGCATGCCCACCAGCACCGCGCCGGGCTTCATCAGGTCGAGTTCGTCGACCAGCGGCGCGCGCACCTTCAGCACCAGGTCAGCGCCGAGCGCGGCGGCGCGGTCGACGATCTCGGCCCCCGCGGCCACGTAGGCCTCGTCGGTGGCACTGGCGGCAACGCCGGCGCCAGACTGCACGCGCAGCGTGTGGCCCTGCGCCTTGAGCTTCTTGGCCGTCTCGGGCGTGACCGCCACGCGCGTTTCGCCCGCCGCGGTTTCCAGCGGAACACCGATCAACATGGAAGTCTCCTCGCCAACGATTTAGTCATGGCTGCTGCGTGCGCGCGTGCCTGAACGCGCCACGGCCGAGCCCGCAAGCCCGTCAAACCGGGCCGGCTGCGCAATATCGGGCCAAGCTTACACAGTTTGTCAGTCAAGGTTTAGTGGGGCCCCTCGGGGCCGCCCCGGCGTAGACACAGCGCCACACCCCCGGGCTTAGCGGCCGGATTCGCTGGCGGGCGCGCGCGCGCCCCGCGACAATCCCGAGCCATGGGAGCAGAACGTTGGAAACCTAGCGTCACCGTGGCGGCCGTCATCGAGAAGGACGGGCGCTACCTGATGATCGAGGAGATGACGCGGGACGGCCTGCGCATCAACAATCCCGCCGGTGGCCTCGAGCCCGGCGAGTCGCCGATCGCCGGCGCGAAGCGCGAGGCCCTCGAGGAGACGGCCTGCCACTTCACGCCCGAGGCGCTGTTGGGCGTCTACCTGGCGCGCAACCCCGACACCGATCGCGGCCCCGGCGTCACCTACATGCGCTTCGCGTTCTGCGGCACGGCCAGCGACCCGGTGCCCGGACAGGCGCTGGACAGCCCCGTGGTGCGCACGCTATGGATGACCGCCGACGAGATCGCCGCCATCCCGAACCGCCTGCGCGGCCCGCTCGTGCTGCAGTGCATCCTGGATCACCAGGCCGGCCGCCGCCTGCCGCTGGAGGCGATCTACACGCACCCCAGCGTGGCCACGCCCGACCCGGCCGCCGCTACGTCGGAGCCCGACGACGACACGCCCTGATCCTGGGCGTTTGGCCTTGCCGAGGCGCGCCCGGCCCCGCCTTCCTACAATCGGGGCATGTGTGCGCAGCGTGTGGTGGTCGGCTTGTCCGGCGGTGTCGATTCGGCGGTGACGGCCTTCCTGCTCAAGCAGCAGGGGCACGAGGTCGTCGGCATCTTCATGAAGAACTGGGAAGACGACGACGACGACGAGTACTGCTCGACGCGCCAGGATTTCCTGGACGCCGCCAGCGTGGCCGACGTGCTGGACATCGAGATCGAGCACGTCAACTTCGCCGCCGAATACAAGGATCGCGTGTTCGCCGAGTTCCTGCGCGAGCACCAGGCCGGCCGCACGCCCAACCCCGACGTGCTGTGCAACGCCGAGATCAAGTTCAAGGCCTTCCTCGATCACGCGATGCGGCTTGGCGCCGACAGCATCGCCACCGGCCACTACGCGCGTGTGCGCAAGAACGACGCGACGGGCCGGCACGAGCTGCTGAAAGGCCTGGATCCGGGCAAGGACCAGAGCTATTTCCTGCACCGCCTGAACCAGGCGCAACTGGCGCAGACGCTGTTTCCCGTGGGCGAGCTGCACAAGACCGAAGTGCGCCGCATCGCCGACGAGATCAAGCTGCCCAATGCGCGCAAGAAGGATTCGACCGGCATCTGCTTCATCGGCGAGCGCCCGTTCCGCGAGTTCCTGAACAAGTACCTGGCCCACGACCCGGGCCCCATCCTGGACGACCGCGGGCGCAAGCTCGGCGAGCACGTGGGCCTGAGCTTCTATACGCTGGGCCAGCGCCAGGGCCTGGGCATCGGCGGCGTGAAGGACAAGCGCGCCGCGCGAGGCGGCGGCGAGCACGCGCCCTGGTTCGTCGCCCGCAAGGAGATGGAAACGAACACGCTGCGCGTAGTGCAGGGCCACGACCACCCGTGGCTGCTGTCGCACCGGCTCAGCGCGATGGATCTGAGCTGGGTCGCGGGCGAAACGCCGGCGCCTGGTGCGCTGGCCTCGAAGGCGCGTTATCGACAGCCCGACTCGGCCTGCATTTTGGAGGCGCAGGACAGCTCGGTGTCGATCTCGCTGTCGTTTCCGGATGCGCAGTGGGCAGTCACTCCCGGGCAATCCGCCGTGCTGTATGACGGTGACGTCTGTCTCGGCGGCGGCGTGATCGAGTCGGCCATCACGGTGGCCTGACGTCCTTGGGGCGGGTGAAACCCGCAGCATGTCGCTTTCGCGCCGGCCAGCAGTGCCGCAACGTGGCATGCTGCGGCGGCCGAGTCGCCACAAGGATCCTCCGATGCTCACCCAAGTCGCCAACGTCTTCGTCGCCCTGATGGCGCTGCTGCACGTCTACATCCTCGTGCTGGAGATGTTCCTGTGGACGACGCCGCGTGGCCGCAAGGCCTTCGGCCTGACGAAGGAGTTCGCCGAAGCGAGCAAGACGCTGGCTGCCAACCAGGGCCTGTACAACGGCTTCCTGGCCGCGGGCCTGGTCTGGGGCCTGTTGCTGGGTCCGACCGGCTACGGCGTGAAGCTGTTCTTCCTGGGCTGCATCCTGGTCGCCGGGCTGTACGGCGGCATCACGGCCACCCGCAAGATCCTGTTCATCCAGGCGATTCCCGCGGCGATCGGCATCGCCCTGGTGCTCGCGGCCGCCAACGGCTGAAACGATAGTCGTTTTCCGAGCATGGTGCTGCGTAATAACTAGCTTACGCATATCGAATAGGGTTCGATAATCGTTCAACAGATAACGAACGAGTCACCCCGTCATGAACTTCCAGCAACTGCGCTCCGTGCGCGAAGCCGTCCGCCGCGGCTTCAACCTGACCGAGGTCGCCCAGGCGCTGCACACGTCGCAGCCCGGCGTCAGCCGCCAGATCCGTGAGCTCGAGGAAGAGCTGGGCGTCGAGATCTTCGTGCGCGTGGGCAAGCGCCTGACCGGCCTCACGCAGCCCGGCGCTGCCGTGCTGCCCTGGGTGGAACGCCTGCTGCAGGACGCCGAGAGCCTGCAGCGCGCCAGCGAGGAGTTCACGCAAGGCACCAGCGGCGTGCTGACGATCGCCGCCACCCACTCGCAGGCCCGCTATGCGCTGCCGACCGCGGTGCGCGATTTCCGCGCCGCGCATCCCAACGTCCAGCTGCAGCTGCACCAGGGCTCGCCCGAGCAGATCGCGCAGATGCTGCTGACGGGCACCGTCGACATCGGCATCGCCTCGCACCTGCTGGCCGAGCGCCCCGAACTGGTCGCGCTCCCCTGCTACCGCTGGACGCACTCCATCGTCGTGCCCGAAGGCCATCCGCTGGTGGCCGACGGCGAGGTGACGCTGGAGCGCCTGGCCAAGTACCCGATCATCACGTACGACATCGGCCTGACCGGACGCTGGAGCATCGACGCCGCGTTCAAGCGCGCCGGCCTGCGCCCCGAGATCGTCATCACCGCCATGGACGCCGACATCATCAAGACCTACGTCGACCTGGGCCTGGGCGTCGGCATCCTGGCCTCCATCGCGATGGACGACGATCAGCCGGGACGCCTGCGCGCGGTCGATGCGCGCCACCTGTTCTCGATCAACACCACCAGCGTGGCGGTGCGCCGGGGCGGGCTGCTGCGCGGGTATGCGTACGACTTCATCCAGACCTTCGCGTCGCACCTGACGCGCGAGGTCGTGGAGGCCGCGCAGGCCGCGCCCAGCGACACGGAGCAGGCGCCGCTGTAGATTTCTCCACGAAACGCGAGCCATCGCTATCGTTCAAAGTGAGAACTTTCCGACGGAATCCCGTATCCTCGACGCAGGGAATCCTCAAGGCCACCGAACGGCGGTCGATGCAGGAACTGAAGCACCCCGGTCTGGGGAGCATCGTCCCGTCCCGTTCGACAATTGACTCTTTCTTCCACGCCCCTCTCCGACCTGACGGCCGCGAACAACGATCCGCGCCGCCTGCTGGAGCAGGCCGACTGGCAGCTCTACATCGACAGCAGCCGCGCGGGCGAGCTTGGCCAGGCGGCGCTAGCCGCGACGCAGGATCAGCCCACGCTCGCGCTGCGCGGGGACGCGTACTTCCACGTCGGCCTGTCGCTGCTGCGCTCGGGCCGGATCGAACCCGCCATCGAGGCCAACGAGCGCGCGCGCGCTTCCTTCGCCACGCACGGCGATGCGCGCGGCCTGCTGATGTGCGATCAATTCGACGCCACGCACCTGCATGTGCAAGGCAGGCTGCGGGAGGCGCTCGCGCTGCACCTGCGCATCGTTGCGCGCACGGACGTCGTCCGCCGCCCCACCGATCTGTACTTCTGCCACAACTCGCGTGCGATCACACGCAAGCTGCTCAACCAGCATGACTACATGCTGCTCGACTTCTACGAGGCGCTGAACGCGGCCAAGCTGTGCGAATCGCCCGGGCCGCACATCAACGCGCTGACCAATCTGGGCGGCAGCCACACGGACCTCTGGAATCTCACGGAGGCGCAGCGCCTGTCGGAAGAGGCACTCGACCTGGCCGAGGCCGCCGGTGCGTGGACGGCTTTCGCCGTGGCCATCTTCAACCTCGCCCAGATCTACGACGGCCTGGGGCTTCCGGCGCGCTGCACCACGCTGCTCCAGCGCATCAAGCGCAACGAGGACCGCTTGCCGCCGAGCGCGCTCGCGAACAACACATCGCTGATGGCCATCGCCCACCTGTGCGCCGGCGACCTCGAAGGCGCGCGCGCGTGGCTGGACCGCGGCGTGACGGCGATGTTCTCGGATCACGACGGCAAGACCGACTATGCCCGCGCGCACGCCAGCTACCTGATGGCGCTGGGGCGCGACCAGGAGGCCCGCGACGTCGTCCAGGCCCGCATCGCCGAAGCGGCCGCCGTCGAGCTCAAGGACGCGCCGTACTCGCGCATGCGCCTGCTGCAGGTGGCCACCGATGTCTGCGAGCGCCTGAACGACGCCGCCGCCGCGCTGCGCTACCTGCGCGAATCCCAGGGCCTCTACGAGACGCTGGTGGGACGCAGCTCCCGCGCCGGCTTCATCGCCACCCAGGTGGCCCACGAATACGCTGTTGCGCGCGATGACCTCGACCGCGCGCGCGAAGCCCACGAGCGCGCGGAAAACGATAGTCGCCGGCTCACCATGCTCAACGATGCGCTGGAGGAACGCGTGCGCGAGTCGCAGCACCTCAACGACGCGCTGCAGCAGAAGATCGCCGAAGCCGAGGCCCTGCAGGAGCAGTTGCGCGAACAGGCCGTTCGCGACCCGCTGACCGGCCTCTACAACCGCCGCTTCCTGGCCGAGACCAGCGTCGCGCGCATCGAGCTCGCGCGCCGCCAGGACACCACGATCGCCATCGTGCTGATCGACATCGACCACTTCAAGCAGATCAACGACCACCACGGCCATGCCTGCGGCGACGAGGTGCTGCAACATTTCGCCGCGCTGCTGCGCGACCGCATGCGGCGCAGCGACGTCGTCTGTCGCTTCGGCGGCGAGGAGTTCCTGCTGCTGGTCGACAATTGCGACGAGGCCACGCTGATGGAGATCCTCGACGGCTTGATGCAGCAGTTCCGCGCGCTGCGCCTGGGCAGCGGCGCGCAGGCGATCGAAGGATCGACGTTCTCTGCCGGCGTCGCGGTACTGGACGTCGACGGCCCCGACTTCGAGTCGCTGGTGCGCGTGGCCGATGCGCGCATGTACCGCGCGAAGGCTGCAGGGCGCGCGCGGGTCTGTCGAAGCGACTAAGGTGTTTTCGCGAACCGCGTCACGTGGCGCGGCCGCAGGAACACGCGGGCGCCAGGCATCAGGCCCAGGCGGTCGCGCGTGGCGACGAACTCCTGGCGCGTCAGTTCCACGTCGACGAAGCTGCCGTCGTCGTCGCGCTTGAACTCGATGCGCGTGTTCGGGCCCACCGTGAGCGTCTGGCCCACCGTCACCGACCAGGTGTCGGGCGCCTGCGCAGCGACGATGTCGATCTCGTGCGGACGCACGTAGTCCACCTCGGAGCCGCGCGTGAACAGGTTCACGTCGCCGAGGAACTGCAGCACGAACGGCGTGGCCGGGTGGTCGTAGACCTCGTGCGGCGCGCCCTGCTGCTCGACCTTGCCGTTGTGCATCACCACGACGCGATCGGCCACTTCCATCGCCTCTTCCTGGTCGTGCGTGACGAACACGCTGGTGACATGCATCTCGTCGTGCAGCCGGCGCAGCCAGCGGCGCAGCTCCTTGCGCACCTTGGCGTCCAGCGCGCCGAACGGCTCGTCCAGCAGCAGCACCTTGGGCTCCACCGCGAGTGCACGCGCGAGCGCGACGCGCTGGCGCTGGCCACCCGAGAGCTGGTGCGGATGGCGGTCGGCCAGCCAATCGAGCTGCACGAGCTTCAGCAGATCGGCCACCTTGGCGCGGATCTCGCGGTCCGGCGGCCGCGTGGCCTTCGGGCGCACGCGCAGGCCGAAGGCCACGTTCTCCGCGATCGTCATGTGGCCGAACAACGCGTAGTGCTGGAACACGAAGCCGACGTTGCGATCGCGCACCTCGGTGTTCGTCGCGTCTTCGCCGTGGAACAGCACGCTGCCCGAATCGGGCACCTCGAGTCCCGCGATGATGCGCAGCAGCGTCGTCTTGCCGGAACCCGACGGGCCCAGCAGCGCCACCAGTTCGCCGGCAGGAACGTCCAGGCTCAGGTTGTCGCAGACGGCCAGTTGGCCGTAGCGCTTCGTGACGTTGCGGACTTCAATGCTCATGTCAGGGACTCCGCGTCGTACGACGCCTTGGCGCGACGTTCGACGATGTACTTCAGGACCAGCGTGACCAGCGCGAGCGCGGCCAGCAGCGACGCCACCGCGAAGGCGGCCGCGAACTGGTAGTCGTTGTAGAGGATCTCGATGTGCAGCGGCAGCGTGTTGGTCTGCCCGCGGATGTGGCCCGAGACGACGCTCACGGCGCCGAACTCGCCCATCGCCCGCGCGTTGCACAGGATCACGCCGTACAGCAGCGCCCACTTGACGTTGGGCAGCGTCACGCGCCACAGGATCTGCCAGCCCGACGCACCCAGCACGCGCGCGGCCTCCTCCTGCTCCTGGCCCTGCGCCTGCATCAGCGGGATCAGTTCACGCGCGATGAACGGGAACGTGACGAACACCGTCGCCAGCACGATGCCCGGAACGGCGAACACGATCTTCAGGTCATGGTCGCGCAGCCATTCGCCCCACCAGCCCTGCAACCCGAAGATCAGCAGGTAGATCAGGCCGGCGATCACCGGCGAGACGGAGAACGGCAGGTCGATCAGCGTCAGCAGCACGCTCTTGCCGCGGAAGTCGAACTTGCCGATCGCCCAGGCGGCCGCGACGCCGAACACGAGGTTGAACGGCACCGAGATGAAGGCCGCGATCAGCGTCAGCTTCAGCGCCGACACCGCGTCGGAATCGGTGAGCGCAGCCCAGTAGACGTCCAGTCCCTTCGCGAAGGCCTGCACGAACACGGCGATGAGCGGCACGAACAGGAACAGCGTGAGGAAGGCCAACGCGACGCCGATCAGCGTGCGCCGCACCCACGCGGGTTCGCTGACGGCGTCGGCCACCCGCGCAGGCGCGAGCGGGCGCACGAGGGGGCCGGCGTCGGCCACGGCGAGCTGTTCGACGGGCACGGGAAGCGCACTCATCTCAGCGTCCCTGGCGCTTGCGCGCCCAGGCCTGGAGCAGGTTGATCAGCAGCAGCAGCGCGAAGGCCGCCACCAGCATCACCACCGCGATGGAGGTCGCGCCCGCGTAGTCGTACTGCTCCAGCTTGGTGATGATCAGCAGCGACGTGATCTCCGACACCATCGGCATGTTGCCGGCGATGAAGATCACCGAGCCGTACTCGCCCAACGCGCGCGCGAACGCCAGCGCGAAACCGGTGAGCAACGCCGGCATCACCGCCGGAAAGATGACGTAGGCAAACGTCTGCAGGCGCGACGCCCCCAGCGTGGCCGCGGCCTCCTCGAGCTCGCGCTGCAGATCCTCCAGCACCGGCTGCACCGTGCGCACGACGAACGGCAGGCCGATGAAGGTCAGCGCGATGAACACACCCAACGGCGTATAGCTGACCTTGAAGGGCAGCCACTTGCCGATCCAGCCGTTCTGCGCGTACAGCGTCGTCAAAGCGATGCCGGCGACGGCGGTGGGCAGCGCGAACGGCAGGTCGACCAGCGCATCGACCAGGCGCTTGCCGGGAAAGCGGTAGCGCACCAGCACCCACGACACGAGCAGACCGAACACCGCATTGATCAACGCGGCGAGGAACGACGCGCCGAACGTGAGCCGGTACGACGCCACCACCCGAGGCGATGTGACGGTATCGACGAAGGTGCCCCAGCTGACCGTGAAGGTCTTCAGGAACACCGCCGACAGCGGAATCAGGACGATGAAGCAGAGGTACAGCACCGCGAAGCCGAGAGCGAGGTTGAACCCCGGCAACACGCTGTGACGCCGCAGCAGCAGGGCGCGCGTGGACATGGTGATCTGGAAAGAGACGACGGGAAGGGGACGGGCGACAGCACCCTGACGGGGGCGACAGTGCCGCAGGCATCCACTCTAGGGCGCATTGCTGCGCCGCGGCAACGAAGCGAAGCGCGCATTCTTATGCGCGTTTCGTTCGATGACCGCCAGTCGCCGCATATCGCGACCCCGTCTCGAACCCGGATTCGCAACGCAGCGGCCCCGCGACGGCTGTCGCAAGGCTCGCTTTCCTCGGCGCGAAGGCTTCGCCCAGGCGGCCGCTCGCGCGGCCGCCTGGGCGAGACTCAGCGCACCTTGGCCAACAACGCCGTCAATTCGCCCAGCACTTCGCCGATCTGCTTGCGCCCCCGGGCGTCGCCACCGAGGCGGCTGCCAAGCTCCTGCTCGACCAGGCTCACGGTCATGTGCACATACGTGCTGTCCAGGGCGCGGCGTACCGCGACCAGCTGGCTGGCGACGTCGATTCCGGGCTGGCCGGACTCGATCATTCGCTGGATGCCTCGAAGCTGCCCTTCGGCACGCTTGAGGCGGTTGAGTATTTCACTGCGGCTTTGTTCGTCGACAAGCACTGACATTTTTTGGACCCTCCAGCGGCAGCACTCCAACAGAGCCACCGCCCTTCCATTGTGGGCATTTCACAAGGTTTGCATAGGTGGTGCGGTACCCGCTTTTGACGAAATTCCGGTAAATGTCGGGGGGGATCGTCGGGGGGGTGGCCCAGGGGCGGTACATTCCATCGGACAAACCCTCACGAATACGGTGAAGGGCATCGATACGGCTGGCCGTATCGACAGGCGCTATCGCGTCCTACTGTCGTCCGCGGGCGAGCAACGTCGCCACTTCCGCGGCTGAACGCACGCCCAGCTTGCCGAACACGCGGGCGCGATGCACCTCGACCGTGCGCACCGAGATGCACAACTCGTCGGCGATCACCTTGTTCAGCTTCCCGGCAGCTACGCGCTGCATCACTTCGCGTTCGCGATCGGACAGGCTGGCCAGCCGCGCCGCCGTTTCCTCGTCCTTCGAGTCGGCGTCCTGGCGCGCCGCGTCCACGGCGAGCGCGCGCGTGACGCGCTCGACCAGCGCCACGTCGCCGGACGGCTTCTCGACGAAGTCGAACGCGCCCTTCTTCAGCGCCTCCACGGCCATCGGGATGTCGCCGTGGCCGGTCAGGAACAGCACCGGCACGCCGCTGCCGCGCGCCACCAGCGCGTCGTGCACCTGCAGGCCCGACATCGGCTCCATGCGCAC